>LNAP01001941.1_pt1 | contig 29447 bp, 22 predicted proteins | sample 602601 | NCBI WGS metagenome assembly LNAP01 (sample SAMN02440304, study PRJNA202911) | soil metagenome | biome: Subtropical and temperate rainforests or woodlands; isolation source: soil samples (1 kg each in a 20% v/v slurry with milli Q water) were... ... | reverse complement strand
AACCATTGGGCGGAGCGCAGGGTGGGTTTCTTATCAGACATGATCGATTCTCTTATTGTATGACTATATTGTTCGAGCTGAGGCGTAACATAAGCGCAATTTCGCCGCTTTGGAAGTGTTGCTTGCTTAAATAGTATTACTATATAGTCGGGCTCAACGGAGGGATGGCCCTGGCGGTTTTCCGCGAGAGGTGTCCCCCGAGGTTCTATAACAACAACAATCGGAGACCGATCTCATGAGCCAGGAACTGCGGCTTATACGTCGCATCACGCTGAAACTGATTCCCTTCCTGATCCTGCTGTACCTGATCGCCTATGTGGATCGCTCCGCCGTAGGCTTCGCCAAGCTGCACATGGGCGCCGACATCGGTATCGGCGACGCGGCTTACGGCCTCGGTGCCGGGTTGTTTTTCATTGGTTACTTCCTGCTGGAAATCCCCAGCAACCTGATGCTCGAGCGCTTTGGCGCACGGCGCTGGTTTGCGCGGATCATGGTCACCTGGGGTGCCATCACCATCGGCATGGCGTTCGTCCAGGGACCGCACAGCTTTTATGTGATGCGCTTTCTGCTGGGCGCCGCCGAAGCCGGGTTCTTCCCGGGCGTTCTGTACTACATCACCCAATGGTTCCCGGTTCGCCATAGAGGCAAGATCCTCGGCTTGTTCATCCTGTCCCAACCGATCGCCATGCTGATCACCGGCCCGGTGTCCGGCGGCCTGCTGGGTATGGACGGCATTCTTGGCCTGCATGGCTGGCAGTGGCTGTTCATCGTCATCGGCACCCCGGCGATCCTGCTGACCTGGCCGGTGCTGCGTTGGCTGCCGGATGGTCCGCAACAGGTGAAGTGGATGGATCAGCCCGAGAAAGACTGGCTGGCCGGCGAGCTGAAAAAAGACCTGGAAGAATACGGCCAGACCCGACATGGCAATCCGTTGCATGCGCTCAAGGACAAACGCGTGTTGCTGCTGGCGTTGTTTTATCTGCCGGTGACCCTGAGCATTTATGGGCTCGGCCTGTGGCTGCCGACGCTGATCAAACAGTTCGGCGGCACCGACCTGGTCACCGGTTTCGTGTCATCGGTGCCGTACATTTTCGGGATCATCGGCTTGCTGATCATTCCGCGCAGTTCCGATCGCTTGAATGATCGCTACGGCCACCTGGCGGTGCTCTATGTGCTGGGTGCCATCGGCCTGTTCCTCAGCGCCTGGCTGACGGTGCCGGTGCTGCAACTGGCGGCGTTGTGCCTGGTGGCGTTCGCTCTGTTCTCCTGCACGGCGGTGTTCTGGACCTTGCCCGGCCGGTTCTTTGCCGGCGCCAGCGCGGCGGCGGGGATTGCGTTGATCAACTCGGTGGGCAACCTCGGCGGCTACATCGGCCCGTTCGTGATTGGTGCGCTGAAGGAATACACCGGGAACCTGGCGTCGGGGTTGTACTTCCTTTCGGGGGTGATGGTGTTCGGGTTGGTGTTGACCGGCGTGGTTTATCGGTTGCTGGAGCGTAAGCATGTGCTGCCGGCCGACCAGTTTGCTGCCAGCGCACGTGGTGCCACCCGCACCTGACAAGAAAGAAACAATCACCGCCGCTGCCATAGGGCCGTGGTGTTCTGAACAATAGGAGAAGTCTCATGCGTCTGGTTCAATTCGAATTGATTAACGGCGAGCGCCGCGTCGGCGTGGTCGAGGACGATCGGGTCCGTGAAGTACAAGACGCGCGCACGGTGCGCGATGTGGCACTGGCGGCGATCGAGGCGGGCGTCAATCTTGAGCAGCAGGTACGAACCCTGGGCCTGGGCATCAGCCATGACTATGCACAACTGCTGGCCGAACTGCGCATCCTGCCACCGCTGGACCATCCGGACCCTGCGCACATGCTTGTCAGCGGCACCGGCCTGACCCATTTGGGCAGCGCCTCGGCGCGGGACAAGATGCATCAGCAGGCCGGCGACGAAGCGGCGATGACCGACACCATGCGCATTTTCAAATGGGGCGTGGAGGGTGGCAAACCGGCAACGGGGCAGGCCGGCGTTCAACCAGAGTGGTTCTATAAAGGTGACGGCAGCATCGTCGTGCGCCCCGGCCATCCGTTCCCGCTGCCACCCTTCGCTGAAGACGCCGGCGAAGAGCCCGAGCTCAGCGGCCTCTACGTCATCGGCCACGATGGCAAGCCGTATCGCCTCGGGTTCGCAGTGGGCAACGAGTTCTCCGACCACGTCATGGAACGCAAGAATTACCTGTACCTGGCCCACTCGAAATTGCGCAGTTGCAGTTATGGCCCGGAATTGCGGGTCGGTGAACTGCCGGAACATCTGGCGGGCACCAGCCGCATTTTGCGTAACGGCGAAGTGCTGTGGCAGAACGAGTTTCTCAGCGGCGAGGCCAACATGTGCCACAGCCTGGAAAACCTCGAGTACCACCATTTCAAATACAGCCAGTTCCTGCGTCCGGGGGACGTGCACATTCACTTCTTCGGCACCGCGACCCTGTCCTTTGCCGACGGTATCCGCACCCGACCGGGTGACGTGTTCGAAATCAGTCAGGCCGAGTTCGGCGCACCGTTGATCAACGGTATTGCACCGGTTGCAGCGGCGTTCGAGCCCGGCACCATCGGCACTCTTTAAGGAGACATGCATGACCCGGATTCTTGGTCACAACTACATCGGCGGCCAGCGCAGTGCCGCCGGCGCCGTCAAACTCCAGAGCATCGACGCCAGTACTGGCGAAGCGTTGCCTTACGATTTCCTCCAGGCCACGCCGGAAGAAGTGGATGCCGCCGCCACGTCTGCCGCTGCCGCTTACCCGGCGTTTCGCAGCTTGAGTGCCGAACGCCGTGCGCAATTTCTCGATGCCATTGCCGACGAACTCGACGCCTTGGGCGATGAATTTGTCGCCGTGGTTTGCCGCGAAACCGCGTTGCCCGCAGCGCGCATTCAAGGCGAACGCGGTCGCACCAGTGGTCAGATGCGCCTGTTCGCCAAGGTCCTGCGTCGCGGTGATTTCTATGGTGCGCGGATCGATCGGGCATTGCCGGATCGCAAGCCGTTGCCACGCCCCGACCTGCGTCAGTACCGCATCGGCCTCGGCCCGGTTGCCGTGTTTGGCGCGAGCAATTTCCCCCTGGCCTTTTCCACTGCCGGTGGCGACACCGCTTCAGCCCTGGCCGCCGGTTGCCCGGTGGTGTTCAAGGCCCACAGTGGTCACATGGCGACGGCCGAGCAGGTTGCGGATGCGATCATCCGCGCCGCCGAAAAAACCGGCATGCCGGCCGGTGTATTCAACATGATTTACGGCGGCGGGGTCGGTGAAGCGCTGGTCAAGCATCCGGCGATCCAGGCCGTCGGTTTTACCGGTTCGCTCAAGGGTGGTCGAGCCTTGTGCGACATGGCTGCAGCCCGTGCGCAGCCGATCCCGGTGTTCGCCGAGATGTCGAGCATCAACCCGGTGATCGTGTTGCCGCAGGCGCTGGAAGCCCGGGCTGAAACCGTCGCCCGTGACCTGACGGCTTCGGTGGTTCAAGGCTGTGGCCAGTTCTGCACCAACCCTGGCCTGGTGATTGGCATTCGCTCGCCGCAGTTCAGTGCATTCGTGCAGCAGGTGGCGGGGTTGATCAACGATCAGCCGGCGCAAACCATGCTCAATGCCGGGACGTTGAGCAGCTATGGCAAAGGCCTGCAAAAACTCCTCGCGCATCCGGGCATCGAGCATCTGGCCGGCCAGGCGCAACAGGGCAACCAGGCCCGGCCGCAACTGTTCAAGGCTGATGTCAGCCTGCTGATCAATGGCGACGAGGTGCTGCAAGAGGAAGTCTTCGGCCCGACCACGGTGTTTGTCGAAGTGGCGGATCAGGCGCAACTCAGCGCCGCGTTGAACGGGCTGCACGGGCAACTGACGGCGACGATCATTGGCGAGCTGGACGATTTCATACAGTTCGGTGAGTTGACGGCGTTGCTGGAACAGAAGGTTGGACGGATCCTGCTCAACGGCTATCCGACTGGCGTCGAGGTGTGTGATTCGATGGTCCATGGCGGCCCGTACCCGGCGACGTCCGATGCGCGTGGCACGTCGGTGGGCACGCTGGCGATTGACCGTTTCCTGCGGCCGGTGTGCTTCCAGAATTACCCGGACAGCTTGCTGCCGGAGGCTTTGAAGAATGGCAATCCGCTGCGCATTCAGCGGTTGGTGGATGGCCAGCCTTCGCGTGAGGCCCTCTAACGGCTAAACACCCATCCCTGTGGGAGCGAGCAGGCTCGCTCCCACAGTTGTTCGGGGTGTACATGCATTCTGCGCCCGACTCAGGCTACCCCCACATTAAGCTATCATTGCGTCTTTCCCCTTCAAAGATTGACTGCCATGACTGCCTCAACCGACACCTTGCTCAGCACCCTCGAACACTGCGACATGGTGGAAATCGACGGGCTGCATGCCTTTGAATTCTCCCTCGATGAAGACGACAACCTGCACATCGAATGCATGGACGGCCGTGCCGCAAAACGTTGGGAGTTCACCCCGGCGCAGATCCAGGCTGCGATCTTTGATCCTGCCTTGCAGAGCTGGGTCATCACCGGCAATTCCGGAGAGCATCGGTTGGTGTGCATGACCGCTTTCCGCGGTGATGATGACGAGGATGAAGTGAATGAGGATGCGTAATCTCTGGCCACTGTTGATGGCTGGCAGCGTCGGCGCCATGGGCGTTCAGACGGCAGCGGCCGATCAATATCAGTTGTTGGTGGGGTCGTACACCGCCGGCCAGAGCCAGGGCATTTACCGCCTGAATTTCGACAGCGCCACCGGGCAGATCGACGCCAGGCCCCTGCAGGTGGTCAAGAGTGAAAACCCGTCCTGGCTGACCCTGTCCAACGATCAGCGCTATCTGTTCGCGGTCAACGAAAACGGCCCTGGTCAGAAAGACCCGGTCGGGCGCGTCAGCAGTTATGCGATCGATTCGAAGACCCATGAACTGAGCCTGATCAATCAGGTGCAGAGCCTGGGCAACGAGCCGACCCATTCGAGCCTCAGCGGCGATGCCAGCCATTTGTTCGTCAGCAATTACTCCGTGGCTGAAGATCCGGGCGGCACGTTGGCGGTGTTGCCGGTGGGCGCCGATGGCAAGCTCAAAACCGTCGTTCAGATGAGCAGTCACCCGTCCAGCCGGGTCAACCCCGAACGGCAGATGTCGGCACATGTGCATTCGACGGTGTCCTCGCCAGATGGCAAGTTTGTGTTCTCCAATGATTTGGGGGCGGACAAGATCTTCGTCTATCGTTTCGATCCGAAGGGCAACCCGGACTTGCCGTTGACCCCGGCGACACCGGCGTCGGTTCAATTGCCTCCCGGCAGCGGGCCGCGGCACTTGCTGTTCAGCGCGGACGGCAAGCACGCCTGGCTGACCATGGAAATGAGTGCGCAGGTCGCTGTGTTCGATTACCGGAACGGCACGCTCGAGCAAACGCAGATGGTCGATTTGGCGGCCGGGCAACCGACGTCGGACAAGGCGGCCGCGGCGTTGCATGCCTCAAGGGATGGCAAGTTCCTCTATGTCAGCAATCGCGGAACGGCCAATCAGCTGCTGGTGTTTGCCATCGACCCAGCCACCGGCCACCTCAAGGAGCTGCAACGCCGTTCGGTGGAAGGTGATCACCCGCGCGAGTTCAGCCTCGACCCGAGTGGCGGCTTCGTGCTGATCGGTAATCAGAAGAGCAACCAGATTGTCGTGGTCGAACGCGATGCCAAGAGCGGTCTGCTGGGTAAAACCGTGCAGAAACTGCCGATGGATGCCCCGAGCGACCTCAAGTTCGTGGTGCGTCAATAGGCCGCAGGCCCCGGTTGATGGGGCCTGCCTCCTTCTATTAATGACGCTGATATCTGCTAATGCTACAAAAGATTTCAAGGCGCCAGCCTCGACGGTTAAGTTTGCTTCACGGCCCCACCGGGCAAGCAAGCCAACTGACTTCGAGGAATACCGCCATGAACTTCAATCTTTTCTCTGTAATCGCCGCTTCCGCTATTTCTGCCACCGTTGCTCTGCCTGCCAGCGCCAACGTTGAAATCAGCGACAAAAAATCCCACACCCAAAGCTACACCCAGAAATACCTGCAACAGAGCGCCAACTTCTACGCCGCGCTGGATCACAAAACCCAAGCCTGAAAGCCTGGCCCTGCACCCTTTATGCAGGAGCGAAGTCACTTGCGCCGATCAAGCTGAAAAGCTTCGAGAACGCCTGAGTGATGTCGCTCCTGCATAACGCGTTTACGACAGCATCATATTGCTATCAATGCACTGCTTGATATCACATAGCCATGAGTTTAAATTTGACGCTGACTTATTGACTCCTTCTCTAATAAAAAGGATCGACAGCATGGCGATGCGTCTGGCCGTGGCACTTCTGTTCCTCTATTCGACCCCCATTTTATCGGCAGCAACGCCCATCCCAGGCGAGCCCGACGCAGCGCGTGAGCGCATGATTAGTTTTATTGAAGGCTGAAATAGACTGGCTTAATGATCAACGAAGCTGATGCTTACTATGGATAACGTTGAGTGGTTGTCACGGCTTTTTTGATCGATTCTGTGGGCACTGAAACATGCCCACGGAGAACATCATGGCCAGCACAATCCTCACTTCAGCCAAATACGGCGCCTACCTGGCCATCGGTCTTTACGTGGCGCTGGTGTCGGTCGTCAGCATTACCGCGCAATCGCAGCACGAATTCGAAGCACCGATTCAGGTCGCTTATCCCGCCATCCAGTTCGAACACCGTGTGCAAAACGCCGTGGTCGATCACGCAGACGTGGCGGGAGTGGCAGGGGCATGAAAGGGGTCAGACTCTGGATCATCGCCTTGCTGGCGTTCATGACCAATGGCTCATCCCTGTTGGGAATCGGGCAAGCCTCCGCAGGCTCTGTCGCGCGGTCGATCGAAGCCAATCACAACATGGCTCACAACATCCAGACCGCCAAGGCTCTGGGCCTGCTGGCCGGTAATCCGCCGATGAAACGCCCAGGCGATTTCTTCGGGCCGTTCCAGATTGATTGCTCGGTGCTGCAGATGTGTGAGGTGTTTGCTTGAATCGCGAACCGACGCGGTCGATTGTGGCGAGGGAGCTTGCTCCCGCTCGGCTGCAAAGCAGTCGTAAATCCAGAAGCTCGATGTGGCTGACGAAAAGAAGGGCCGCTTCGCAGCCCAGCGGGAGCAAGCTCCCTCGCCACAGGGGGTTGCTACTTGGCCATAATTGCGCAGAACAGGTCTGACTCCAAAAACCGTTGCAACCACGCCTGCAAACGCCGATAGGGCGTCTGCCCGAACCACTCGCGATCCACATGGGCGAATTGCCGAATGAACGGCATCAGCGCCACATCCGCCAGGCTCGGATGGTTCGCCAACAAATAGTCGCGCCCCTCCAGCAACTCATCCAGCTTGCGCAAGAACACCTCGCCCTCAGCGCGATAAAACTCCATCGGCTGCTCGGGGTAACGCTCGGCGTACTTGTAGCGATTCAGATGCACCTTGAACGCCTGATCGTTCTCTTCGATCAGCGCAGCGATCTGCGCTTGCGCCGCAGGATCCCCGGTGAGCAACCAATCCTGAGGATCGTGCTGCGCCAGCGCCCAGCGCATGATCGACAGGCTTTCATCGATCACTCCACCGTCCACACTCAGCACCGGCACCGTGCCTTTGCTCGACAGCGCCAGCATCTCGGCAGGCTTGGCCTTCAGGCTGACCTCGACGATGTTCACCGCAACCCCCGAGTAACGCAGGGCCATCCGCGCCCGCATCGCGTACGGGCAGCGGCGGAAGGAGTACAGCGTATTCATTTCACCTCCAGCGTACTCAGACCGTTGCCCTGGCGGTGGACCTGAATCTGTACCGGAATCCGTTCGTGCATTTCCTGAACGTGGGAAATCACCGCGACCTTGCGGCCCTGCGCCTGCAAACCGTCGAGGGCATCCATGGCCAGTTGCAGGGATTCCGGGTCAAGGCTGCCGAAGCCTTCGTCGATGAACAGCGATTCGATTTTCAGCGTGCTCGACGCCATCGACGCCAGGCCCAATGCCAGTGCCAGGGAGACGAGGAAGGTTTCGCCGCCGGACAACGAATGCACCGAGCGCAGTTCGTCGCCCATCTCGGTGTCCATCACCAGCAACCCGAGCATGCTGCCGCCGCGCTTCAAGCGATAGCGCCGCACCAGTTGCCGTAGCTGGACGTTGGCGTGATGCACCAGCAGGTCGAGGTTATAGGCCTGGGCGATCTTGCGGAAGGTGTCGCCGCTGGCGGAACCGATCAACGCATTCAGGCGCGCCCAACGCTGGTACTCGGTGTAGGCGTCGGCGATCTGTTGGGTCAACGCCTGATTGGCGTTTTGTCGGCGCTGATCCTCGGCCTGTTCAGCGCGCAGTTCGGCGCAACGGTGCTCGCTGGCGGCAAACTGGCCTTGCAGTTCGTTCAGGGCGGTAGCCAGTTGCTCGGCATCGAGATTGCCGTTGTGCTGCGCCTGGTGAAGGGTCAGGCGTTTATCGCGCTCCTGTAACAACACCTTGGCTTGTTCGATGGCTTTTTCGTTGTGCTGCAACCGTTGGCGCAATTCGCTGACCTGTTGGTCGTCGACGCTCAGCAACTGCTCCAGGCCGCCGTCATCCAGTTCCGGATGCAAGGCGCGCCAGTCGGCGATCTTCGTGTTCAGTTCGCGGTCTTCGGCTTCCAGGGCGATCAGGCGGTCTTGCTGCGCTTTCAGTTCCGCCGCCAGTTGCACCAGCCGTGTGCGTACGGATTGCAGTTCCTGATTCGCAGCCGTTTCGGCATGGCGCGCCTGTTCGACAGCCTGATCCAGCTGCTGCTGCCACTGTTCGGCGCTGCTGTGGGAGCCGAGCAATTGCGTCAGTTGTTGCTGGCAGGCCTGTTGCTGCTCGGCGAGGGCAGAGAATTGTTGCTGGGCCGCTTCCAGCTGCTGGACGCGGGTCAGTTGACGATCCTGTTCCTTCTCCAGCGTCTGCTGGCGTTGTTGCTGTTCGCTGAGTTCGTCGCGTTGCTGATCGAGTTGTTCCAGGCGCTGGGCGATCTGCCGGTCGAGCTGCATGAAGGTAGCGGCAGGCTCATTGCGCAAGGCGTCCAGTGTGTCGGCCGGGAGCAGGGTGCTGAACGCGGTCAGTTCTTCGTCCAGACGCTGGCGATCATTGCTTAGTTCGCGTTGCTGATTGGTCAGATGCTGGGCTGCCTGCAGGCTCGCGGTTTCGGCGCTGCGCAGTTGCTGTTGAAGGCGCGCGGCGTCCTGTTGCAGGGTGAGCAGGGCGGTTTGCCGCTGTTCGTCCTGGGTGATGCTTTGGTTCAACTGGCTGTTTTGCTGGTTCAGCCAGGCATCGCGTTTTGCGCTGTCCTGAGAGAACAACTGCGCCGACAGCGGGTGCGCATCGAGGCTGGGGGCCAGGTTCTGCTGCTGTGCGACGAGCTGTTCCTGCTGCTGCAGCAACTCCTTTTGTTGCGCAATCACACCGCCGACTTCGGTGCGCAGGTCGGTGAGTTTTTCCTTGAGCAAATCCACCGCTTTCTGTGCGTTGGCCTGTTCGCTTTCATCATGGCGACCGAGGCTTTGCAATAGCGCCTCGGGCTGATGATAAGGATGGTCCAGGCTGCCGCAAACCGGGCACGGCTGATCATCCTGCAACTGCTCGCGCAGTTCTTCCACGCTGGCGCTGCGGGCCAGGCGCTGGCGTTCCAGCAGTTCGCGAGTCACCGTCAGGGTCTGTTCGGCGACGGTCAGTTCGTTTTTGGTTTTCACCCCGTCCTGGGTCAGGCGGTCACGTTCCTGCTGGGCAATGGTTTGGCGTTGCTGCAGTTCCGCGATGCGCTTGTCCAGCTCCTGCTGGCTGGCCCACAGACGCGTCAGTTCCTCAAAGCTGCGCAGTTGCTTGCGATTGTCTTGCAACAGATTGCCCAGCAACTGGATCTGTTCGGCCACCGCTTCCGGCTCGGCGCCGGCCTCTTTGTAGAGCACTTCCAGGTTTTGTTTTTGCGTGGCCCATTCTTCGGCGGCACGGCTGGCGTTGAGCTGCAGTGACGCCAGTTCGGCCTGCCCCTTGTTCAGGCGATTGCCGATCAGCATCAACTGCTGAAGACGGTCGCGGTAGGCGTTCCAGGCGTCGCTGAGCGGCGCAAGATGGGTGCTTTGCTCAAGCTCGGCAGCAATCCGTTGCAAGCGCTCGGCGACCCGATTCTGCTGATCGAGCAAACCTTGGATTGTCTGTTGGCCTTCAGAGCAGGCCAGTTCTGCCTGCTGCTTGAGGTCGGCACTGAGGCCGGTGTCCTTGATCAGGCGGGCGAGGGTGCTTTGCGCCTCAAAGGCCTGACGCAGCAGTGGCACACTTGATGTGTGTTGGCTTTGCGCCTCGACCAGCGCGGTTTGCGCGGCGCCCAGACTGTGTTCGAGTTGCGTCTGACGCGCCTGCAACTCCTGTTCTTGCCGGGTGTGCTGCTGAATCTGCTCAGCCAGCGGCGTGAGGCGGGCACTGAGTTCGGTCTGACGGGCGAACTGGTGCCGTTGGGGCGCCAGGTGTTCCAGGCGCGTCAGCTTCAGGCGTTCGCCGGCCAGGCTTTCCCAATCCTGTTGGGCGCTGGTCAGTTGTTCGGTGGCGCTGAGCTGTTCGTCCTGCAACTGGCGCAGCTCTTTCAGCCACGTGTGTTGCAGCTCTAATTGCTTGAGTTGCGCCTGTTGGTTTTTGAGTTGCTGCTGCGCCTCATTGAAGCGTTCATCCAGCTCCGCACGGGCTTCGGGCGCCAGCGGTGTGACGCCGGTGGCTTGATCCAGCAACAGCTTGTGGGTTTCGCGGGCCTCTTTGGTCTTGTCGAACGCGCGACGACCCAGGCGCGTATACAGCGCAGTGTCAGTGAGTTTTTCCAGCAGTTCGCTGCGCTCGTTGTCATTGGCCTTGAGGAACGCACTGAACTCACTCTGGGCCAGCAACACGGCGCGGGTGAACTGCTCGAAGTTCAAACCGAGGACGGATTCGAGCTGGGCCTTGAACTCGACTTTCTGACTGGCCAGCAGCTGATCCAGGTCGATGTCGCGCAAACTTTGACGGCTGGCTTGCAGCTTGCCGCCGGCCTTTTCCCGGGCGCGATTGGCTTCCCAGCGAGCGCGGTAGCGGCGGCCATCGATGCCGACGAAATCCACTTCGGCATAGCCTTCACCGGTGCCGCGACGCAGCAGTGTGCGAGGGTCGCCGGTGCTGATCTCGCCGTCGGCGTCCGGCGCCTTGGCCGACACTTGAGCGTTGCTCAGTCGTGGCACGGCGCCGAACAGCGCCAGGCACAAGGCATCGAGCAAGGTGCTTTTGCCGGCGCCGGTGGGCCCGGTGATCGCGAACAAACCGGCGCTGGCCAGCGGTTCGGCGGTGAAGTCGATTTCAAACGGCCCGGCCAACGAGGCGAGGTTTTTCAGGCGGATCGCGAGAATTTTCATGGCTGTTCGCTCTCCATCTGCACGTCCTGCAACAACTCGGCAAAGTCTTGCAGCGTTTGCTCGTCGACTTCGCTGCCGTAGTTGTCCAGCCAGGCGCGGCTGAACAGTTCCTGAGGGGTGAGTTGGTCCAGTTCGATCAGGGGGGCGCCGTCATCGACGCCATCGCGACTGCCGTTGCCCGCGTACTCAGCGGCGATGCGCACCAGGCGCACGGCTTTGCCTTGCAGGGCCGATTCCACCTGATGACGCAAATCGGGTTGCGGCTCATCCAGGCGAACCCGGACTTCCAGCCATGGCTGACGCTGAATATCCGCCAGCAGATCGATGTTCGGCAGGTCGGCGAGTTGCAGGAGGATTTCGGCCAAGGGCGCGGGGCCGATGCGTTGCAGGTTCACGGCGCGGGGAATCAGTTTCGGCTCCACGCTGACCAGGGTTTCGCCGTCGAGCTGGATATCGAGAATCTGATGCTGATAGCCGATTTCGGAGAACGACAATGGAATTGGCGAGCCGCTGTAGCGAATGCGCTCTTCACCGTTGACCTTCTGCGGCTTGTGCAAATGACCGAGGGCGACGTAGCTGATGCTCGGGCCGAACAGGCTGGCAGGCAGCGCTTCAGCATTGCCGATGATCAGGCTGCGCTCGGAGTCTTCCGACACCGAGCCGCCGGCCATGTGCGCATGACTGATGGCAATCAGCGCCTGGCCCTTCTTGCGCTTGGCGTTGGCGGCTTCGATCAGCCATTCATGAACCTGGCCGATCCCGCGCAGATAATTGTCGCCCAGATGCGCGCCGGTCACTTCGGCAGGCCGCAGGAACGGCAGCGCCAGGCACCAGGCGACAGTTTTGCCCTTGGCGTCCGGCAGTGGCAGCAGCAAACGCTCGGCGTCGAGCTGCCCGTCATCCAGCCACAACACACGACCCAGAGCGTGGGTACGCAAACGACGCATCAGCGGTGCGGGCAGTTCGATGCGCGAACCTGAATCGTGGTTGCCGGCGATCATCACGATGGTCAGCTTCGGTTGTTGTTCATGGGCGCTGACGATGAAGTCGTAGAGGCGCTCTTGGGCTTTGACCGGTGGATTGACCGTGTCGAAGATGTCGCCGGCGATCAGCAGCACATCGGGCTGGTCCAGCTTCAACTGGCGCAACAGCCACTCGAGGAAACAACCGTGCTCGAAATCACGGTCCTGGCCGTGCAGGTTCTGCCCAAGGTGCCAGTCGGAGGTGTGAAACAGACGCAAGGCGAGCTCCGTAGGGAATAGGTGATGGCCGCGAGGAAATGGAGGCGGCGAAAGGGGAGAGAGTTTACTGGCAAATGCTTTGGGTTGCTGAAGGGGTTCTTGCAAATCGCGGAAGCGAATAACCGACCAACGACGCCCTGACCTGTAACTTCTGTCAGTATTCGTGGCCCAGGACTGGGCGTTTAATGTCTGTGGAGGGTATGGATCCCTTGCAGCGATTAAACAAACCTGGAGAAACACCATGTCACAGCGTAATTCAAACACGATCAGTCAAAGCAATGCACCGCGTCACGGTCATGTTTTCTTTCCCGCTTCACGGGCCTATTTTGCCTGGCTGGAAGGGAAACTGGATGAAGGCGCGCTGAACCAACGGGAGTCCGGCAAGCATTTCCCGCAGACCGTTGGCGGCTTGAGGGATTATTTGGCTGCGGACGATGTGCTCAGCGCCACGCCACCTCTGGATGGAAAAATTGCCAGCGCGGGCCAGTTGACTGGTGCGTTTCTTGATGAACCCGGTGACCACTGGCAAAAGCACGAAGTGCACAGTGGTGAATCATTGCGTGTGTCATGGAACTTTACGGCAAACCACCCCGCCAGGCGCTGGGACTATTTCATAACCGAAGAAGGTTGGGACTCGAGCAAACCCCTGGCGCGCAGCCAGTTCGGCGAAAAGCCGTTTTATACGGTGGAAAACAAATGGCAGCCATTCTGGAAATATCCAAATGAATTAATGCCACCGTCCCCCACCGAGCATGCAGTCCCGTTGCCCACGCGTGAGGGCTACCACGTGTTACTGGCTATTTATGTCGTGGCCGATACGGGAATGGCTTTCTATCAAGTCATTGATCTGGATTTCAAAAAGCCCGACGGAGTTGAACGTCCCGACACACCGACCGGCCTGAAAGCCAGCGACCTAACCAACAAACAGGTGACGTTGACCTGGAATCTTGCGACGGGCCCTTACCCTATCGACTTTTACCGTATTACGCGTAACGGGACGAGCACGGTTGATATCAAGGAGCCGCTGACCGAATGGATTGATCGTAGCGTCACTGCCGATACCCCCTATGAGTACTTCATCTGTGCAGTCGATGTTCGCGGCAATTTTTCTATGCCCAGTCGGGCCATTCAGGTGCGTACCTTGGCAGAAGACGGTGCTCCCACCGCTCCGTTGAACCTGCACAGCATGGGCCAGACATCGACCGGTATCAGCTTGATGTGGGGCGCTTCAACCGGTAGCGCACCGATTGTGAACTACCTGATTTTCCGTGACGGTCAAGAAGCCAAATCCGTAAGTGGAAACCAGACCTCGGTTGACGATACGGGTCTGATGCCGGATACCACCTACCAGTATTCTGTGAAAGCGCTCGATCTGAACGGAAAGCTGTCTCTCCCCAGTAACGTGCTGTCCGTCAAGACACTGAGCAATAGCGGTGAGGATCCTGCGTGGGAGCTGAATGCCAAGTATGAAAAAGGTGCGCGGGTCAGTCATTCCGGGAGCATCTGGAGTTGCATTCAGGCGCATATTTCCTACGTGGCGGAGTGGGCGCCAGGTGAGGGCGACAACGTGCTTTGGGAAAAGACAACCTGACTTTTGCACTGGAACAATCATTCCAGGTCGCCTTTGGTTGAATCGCGCGAACGCTGTGCCGAGGCCGTTTGCTCCCGCTCGACTGCGCAGTAGTCGTAAATTCCGGCGACTCGGTGTATCGGGAAGATTGAAGGGGTCTGCTTCGCAGCCCAGCGAGAGCAAGCGCCCTCGCCACAAAAGCTCACCTGAGGGCAGTGTTTATTTGGGATAAAGCGGCGGCAGGCCACTGTCGCCGACCGGATCATGAACCCGCTCGGCAATCGGGATCGCCTTGATCGCGCGCCACAACTCTTCTCCCTGCCAATGCTGGCCAGTTTCGCTGTACAGCGCCCCGTTCAAACCATCCAGCGCGTCCGACAACGGTACAAATCGCGCCGCCATGTCGGCCAGGGTTTCCGGTTGTTGCCGGGCCCAGGCGTCGAGGGCCTGACGGGTGGCGTGGGGGTCGTTGGCCTGGCAGGCGCGCTTGAGGTCGTCGAGCACGGTGCGCGGGCTCGGGCCGGCCTGGGCTGCGCGCAGGATCGCCGGTTGCCAGCGGGCGCGCCACCAGAGGCCAAAGCCCAGCAGAGTGGTGCAGGCCAGCATCACGGTGCTGAGTTTCCACCACCAGAGTGCTTCGTTGTCGGCAGCGGAAATGACCGTCGGCATGCCCGCCGGGCTATCGACCATCAATCCCGGATTGTTCGCCACTTGCAGGGTCCGGGCCGGCAGGCTGGTGTGCTCCAGGTGATCCTCGAACGTGTTCCACCAGACGACCTCCACCGCCGGCAACTCGACGTCACCGTCGCGAACAGGCACCAGCGCCTCACGGTCCTCACGGCTGCCGATCAGGCCGCGCTCGCTGTTCTGGTTGACCAGCACCGGCTGATCCGGATAACGGCGCAAGCCATTGACATCGGTCACCGGCAACGGTGGCAGTTGAGAACTCGCCAGGCCTTCAGCCCTCAAGGTCAGGCTGCGAGTCAGCGAATCGCCGACCTGCGCGTGATCCGGCTCAGGGTTCCAGCTCTCGCTCAAGCTCAGGCTGCGGGCCGGTAACCAAGGCACGTCAGCCGGATAGGTGGCTGGTTTTGCCTTGACGGTCAGCGGCAGTTGGGCCGAGCTGACGCGCATCAGTTTGCCAGACTTCGGCACCTGGGATTCGGCGTCCTGGGCCGGCTGGGCGTCGACCAGCGTGGCGCTGAAAATCTGCGCCGGAATGATCAACTGGCCGCTGTGTTGCGGGTAGATCGCGTAGCGCAGTTCAATCACGCCATGGCGCAGGCCGTTGATGTCTTTTTCGTATGTCCGCGACTCACCCAGTTGCTCGATGCGCGCATCGGGAATCTGCAACGGGGTCAGGCTGCTGTCGTCGTACAGCGAAACGGAATGGTAGATGCGCAAGGTCAGGATCGCCTGGGCCTGCACGTACACGCTGCTCTGATCGAGGCTGGCGTCGATGAACACCGGCGCCAGCTTGTTCTTGCTGTCCTGGGTTTCGCTTTCTACCACTTGCAGGGTAATCGGCTGGCTTTGCGCGTCGCCCAGTTGCAACGTGGGAATCACCACGCTGCCGTTCTGGCGCGGCAGCAGGGTGATGATCCAGCGGGTGGTGGCGCGGTTGTCGCCGTTAATGGTGGTCAACTGGTTGACCTGGCGGGTGCCGCGAACGTCGAACAGCGGCTCCAGCGCCGTCAGGTCGGGCTTGCCGAACTGCGTCACGTCGTTGGATTCCAGGGTCAGCTCGACCGTCTCGCCGGAGTTCAGGCGACTGCGATCGACACTGGCGACCAGCCCCGCAGCCTGGGCCTGAACCGTCCAGAGAAACATGGCAAGCAAGAAAGCGGTGAAGCGGGTCATCGAGTTTTTTCCTGATCCTGATGTTGTTGCTGTTCGTACCAGAATTTGCGTCTGAGCAATTCACCCGGATCATCCGGAATCTTGCGCAGCCATTGCTCCAGCGCCTGACGCTGTTCGCCATCGATGGCATCGCCGGCCGGGCGCAATGGCGGGGTGGTGCTTTGTTCGTCGCCCAACTCACTGCCGGGCACTTCATTGGTGCCGGGGCGCGGGGCTGTCGTATCCGACTGTTCCGCATCGGGTGTAGCCGTCTGGGCGTCGGACTTCGGTTCGCCACTGTTCGACGGTTGGGTGGCGGCGCCGGGCGGCGGTTCCTGCGGGGTTCCGGTCTCGTCGCCTTCGGTTTTGTCCGGCTCGACGGGGGCCGGTGTGTTTTTCTGTTTGAGCAGATTTTCCACCAAGGCCTTGTTGGTCTGCGCCGGGCGCAGGTCTGGTTGACGTTCCAGCGCCTGTTCGTAAGCATCCAGCGCGGCTTCCAGCTCTCCGCTCTTTGCCAGCGCGTTGCCACGATTGTAGTGGGCGTGGGCGTCATTGCCTTCGGCGAACCGCTGGGCGGCGCCGCTGTAGTCGCCGGACTCATAGAGCGCGACGCCTTGCCATTGTCGATCTTCGAAGTGTTGCGCGGCTTCGGCGGGGCGCTTCTTCTTGAGCAGGTGCAGCCCCTGTTGATCCGGGCGCAGCCACAAGTCCTCAAAGTCGAAGGCGTAGCTCGGTTGCGGAAACAGGAACAGCAACGGCAGGCAGAACAACCAGCCGCGACGACCGGCGCAGGCTGCCAACAGCAGCAACGGCAACAACAGCCAGTAACCCTGATCGGCCCAGGTATCGAGGCGCAAGGTCTGGCCATCGTTGCGCAGATGACGTGGACCGTCGAGCAGGCCGAGGGCGCGCAGGTCGGCGTCGTCCAGCCCCCCATGGCGATAACGCCCGTCGAGGCCGTTGACGAACGCTTTCAGGCTCGGCTCGTCCAGGTGCGGGACCAGAATTGCGCCCTGATCGTCCTTGAGGAAACTGCCGTCTTCCTGCGTGATTGGCGCACCTTCGGCGGTGCCGATGCCGAGCATCAGGAATTCTGTCGACTTGCCGTCCAGCGCCTGCTGAATCCCTTCGCGTTCCAGGTCGGTCAAGGACGAGCCGACCAGCAGGATCCTGCCGTCACCCAAGGCACTCTGAGTCAACAGCGCAAGGGCCTTGTTCACCGCAAGGTCGGCGCGATGGCCGGCCAGGGGCATCAGCGACGGTTTGAGCGCATCCAGCAGATTACGACTGGTGGAGAGGTCATCCGACAGCGGCACCAGCGTGTGCGCGCTGCCTGCGTAGACAACAATGGCGGTCTGCGCGTCGCTGCGATTCTGCAGCAGGTCGAACAGCTTGCGCCGGGCCTGTTCCAGCCGGTTAGGCGTCACGTCGGTGGCGAGCATTTCCGGGGTCAGCTCCAGAATAACCACCAGCGGGTCGGCCGGTTTCTGACTGGTTTGCTCGACACGCTCCCAGCTCGGTCCGAGCAGCGCCAGTATCGTTAACAGCCACGCTACGCCGAGCGCGACCCACGGCAGTTTGCTCTCGCGTCCGTTGCCGCCACTGAGCAGCGCGGAATGAAAGGCGGGTGGCAGAATCATCTGCCAGCGACCGGCGCGCTTCTGCCGATGCCAGAGCTGCCAGAGCAACCAGCCGAGCAGCGGCAACAGCAGCAGCCACCAAGGGCGGAACCAGTAAGGCCACAGTTCGCTCATCGGCGCCTCCGCAGGCGCAGGCGCTTGAGCCGTTGGCGCCAGTCAGGCAATGGTGTCTGCAAGAACAGATCCCTGGTAAACAGACGCTGCAACGGGTTGTCCGGCCAGCGTTCGCGGATGACCAGCAGCATGCTCAACAGCAGCGCTATCGCCAGCGGCCAGTGATACAACGTCTGCGCCGGACGGGCCTGGGTCGGTTGTTGAGTCACCGGCTCCAGTTGATCGAGAGTTTCCTTGATCGCTTGCAACTCCTTGCCGTCGCGAGCGCGGAAATACTGGCCGCCCGTGGCGGCGGCGATGGCCTTCAACGCAGGTTCGTCGAGGTCCAGGCTCGGGTTGATCCCGAGGAATGCTGCGGTGCCGCTGTCCTCGGGATCGGCGCCGATGCCGATCGGGTAGATTTTCACGCCTTCATTGGCCGCCAGCCGCGCTGCCGTCAGCGGGTCGATTTCGCCGCCGTTATTGGCGCCGTCCGTCACCAGAATCAGCACGCGGCTTTGCGCCGGACGCATGCGCAGGCGTTTGATCGCGAGGCCGATAGCGTCGCCGATGGCGGTGTTCTTGCCGGCGATACCGATGCGCGCTTCGTCGAGCCAGACCCGCACAGTGCGCCGGTCAAACGTCAGGGGTGCCTGCAGATACGCCCGGCTGCCGAAGAGGATCAGGCCGACACGGTCGCCTTCGCGACTCTCCAGAAAATCACCGAGCAAATGTTGCACCAGCGTCAGGCGGCTGACTTCATCGTCTCGCCACTGCATGTCGGGGAAGTCCATGGAGCCGGAAACGTCCACCGCCACCAGCAGGTCACGGCCACTGGCGGCAATGGGTAACGGTTCGCCGAGCCACTGCGGGCGCGCCGCGGCGATCAGCAAAAACAGCCACAGCAGCATGAACGGCGCTTGCTGGCGCCAGGCCGGCAGATTGGCCCGAGCGCGACGCCGGGCCAGGCCTTCGAGGTCGCTGAGGAAACTGACTTTGAGCGCCGGTTCGCCGCTGTCGGCCACCGGCAGCACGATGCGCATTAACCAGGGCAGCGGCAGCAGGGCGAAGATCCAAGGCCAGGCGAACTCAAACATGTTTGCGAATCCACGTGTCGACGGCTTGCGTCAGGCCGGCGATGGCCTTGTCGTCGAGTTTGCATTCGGGTTTGTAGGCGCCTTCGACCAACACCATCCAGCGCGTCAGGCCGGCGGCCGGGCAGCGGTTGTCGAGGAATGCCAGCCATTTGCGCCCGTTGAGGGTGTGGCTCTGGCTGTAGGGGTAATGGTTGCGGCACAGGCGTTTGAGCAGGCCGTTGAGCTGCTGCAGCCAGGCGCCGGCCGGTGCGCCGTCGTACGGTTTGGGCATCAACGCCAGTTCCGCCAGTGCGGCGAGGCGTACCGGGTCCAGCGGTTGTTCGGCACGCACGATGGGGCGCTTGTTGGGCAGGAAGCGCCGCGCCTTCCACAGGCCGAAACCGATCAGCGGCAGCAACAGCAGCAACAACCACCAGCCCGGCGCGGGTGGCCAGAAGCCTGGTGGAGGAGGGGAAATCAGCGGTTGCAGTTGATCGAGGCTGCTCATCGATGTTTCCCCGGCTTCTGCGGGTTCAGGTACTCGCGCAGTTGTTCGACCATCTCGCTCTGGGTGCTCAGGGGCATCAACAATACGCGAAGCTTTTGCGCGAGCAATTCCCAATGGGCGATGCGCGCTTCAGCCTGGGCGCGGTAGGTCTGGCGCAAGTCGAAATTCAGCGTGTCGAGTTCCAGCTGCGCGCCGCGTTCGACAAACCGCAAAAGGCCGGCAGCGGGCAGGGCGTGGTCCAGTGGATCGGACAGTGGCAGCAGCAACAGGTCGCAATGGCGGGACAGCAGGCTTAGTTGCTGTTCGGAGCCCTCGGTCAACGCGCGCTCGTCGCAGATCACGATTACCAGGCTGCCGGGGCGCAGCACCTCCCGGGCACGACGCAGGGCCAGGTTGAGGGCATCGCGGTTCTGTTCGCTTTCGGTGTGCAACGACTGATTGACACGCACCAGTCGGTTGAGAAATTGCAGCAGGCTTTGTTTGCTGCGCCGGGGCTTGATTTCGTAGTGTTCGGTATCGCCGAACACCAGCCCGCCGACGCGATCGTTGTGGCCGAGCGCAGCCCAGCCAATCAGGCTCGCGGCCTGGGCGGCGAGCACCGATTTGAACATCAGCCCTGAACCGAAAAACAGCCGTCGGCTTTGCTCGACCATAATGAAAATCGGTCGCTCGCGTTCTTCATGGAACAGCTTGGTGTGCGGCTCCTGTGTGCGGGCGGTGACGCGCCAGTCGATGCTGCGTACGTCGTCGCCGGCCTGATAGACCCGCACCTGGTCGAAGTCCACGCCACGGCCACGCAGCTTGGAGTGGTGCAGGCCGATCAGCGGGCTGCGCTGGCTCGGCGTGGAAAACAACTGCACTTCACGCACACGATGGCGCATCTCGATCAGCTCGGCGAGGCTGACGCGGATGCCCGGCTCGGGCGGCAGGATGGCGTTCATCGGGGTCAAGCGACGGCTACAACGTCGAGAATCCGCTGGACCACCCGGTCCTGGTCGATGCCAGCGGCTTCGGCTTCAAAGGAAAGAATGATGCGGTGGCGCAACACGTCGAACAGCACGGCTTGAATGTCTTCCGGGCTGACGAAGTCGCGACCGGCCAGCCAGGCGTGGGCCCGGGCACAACGGTCGAGGGCAATCGAGCCACGCGGGCTGGCGCCGTAGGCGATCCACTCGGCCATCTCCGGGTCGAACTTGGCCGGGGTGCGTGTGGCCATGACCAGTTGCACCAGGTATTCCTCCACGGCGTCGGCCATGTACAGACCGAGGATTTCCTTGCGTGCGGCGAAAATGGCCTGCTGGCTGACCCGGCGCTCGGGTTTGGTCTCGCCGTTCAAGGCTTCGCCACGGGCTTGTTGCAGGATGCGCCGTTCGACCGCCGCGTCCGGGAAACCGATTTTCACATGCATCAGGAAGCGATCGAGCTGGGCTTCAGGCAGCGGATAGGTGCCTTCCTGCTCGATCGGGTTTTGCGTGGCCATCACCAGGAACAGCGGCGACAGCTCGTAGGTACTGCGCCCGACACTGACCTGCCGCTCGCCCATGGCTTCGAGCAGCGCCGACTGAACCTTGGCCGGGGCCCGGTTGATTTCGTCCGCCAACACCAGGTTGTGGAAGATCGGGCCTTGCTGGAACACGAAACTGCCGGTTTCCGGGCGATAGATTTCCGTGCCGGTGATGTCGGCAGGCAACAGGTCGGGAGTGAACTGAATGCGATGGAACTGGGCTTCGATGCCTTCGGCGAGTTCTTTGATCGCTTTGGTCTTGGCCAGGCCCGGCGCGCCCTCGACCAGCATGTGGCCGTCGGCAAGCAACTCGATGAGTTTTTCCTGGCCGAGAATCTGCGTTGAAAGAAAGGTTCGCAGCGCGAGCAGCGCTTCACGATGTTCCATCGATGACTGTTCCTGGAAAGGTGACCGAAGACGTTCGAATAACGCCAGGGCTGGGGGCGTTACTTTAATCCATCGCGGGGGGCGGCGACTAACGGCATTTTGTGCAAAGTGCGGGAATAGATGGGTGAAAGTGTTGGAAATTTGTGCGGGTCGGGGAGTGGTGTCGTTGATTGGGGCCTCATCGCGAGCGGGCTCGCTGCCACAGTGACCGGGTTCTGTCGGAAAAACCGCGATCGATTGTGGAAGCGAGCCTGCTCGCGACAAGGCCGGTACAGCTACTGAAATTCAGAGCTGGCTGATATAGGTGCCAGTACCTTTGAGAATGTTCTGCAACGTTTCTTCCACCTCAGCCAGATCACTCGCATCGGTACTGTGAATGATCTCCAGCGAATCATCGCCATTCAATGCATCCGCATCCGCCGCCGCGATTTCGATCAGTAAACGGGTAGGGCTGAGCGTCACTTTCACGCCGTCCAGCGTCGAAGGCTCGCCATCAAGGGTGATCTCCAGCTCGTCCTCGTCGGGATAGCGGCTCATCAGGAACATCTCACCCTGATCGCTGTGGCAGGCGAGCATGGCCATGTTGTCTTCTTCCTCGTCACACGGGTTGACGATCAACAGGGAGGTGGTCATTTGCATGGGGAAATCCTGGCTCGGCGAGCGTTGTGAACACAACAAAAGGCAATTCTGCCAGCTCGGAGGATATTCTGCCGACTTGTGTGGCACATCGCGACCAATTGTGGATTCTCCATATTCAAATTTTCATGGGGATAAACTGAGTAGAAATCCGCTGATTATGTAGTACATGGTCGCTTAACTCTGGTTTCCTTTGTGACGCGCGCGAAATCCGCGTGGCCCGAACCAACCCCGGTCATTCGAGCTCACAGCATGCCCGAGCACCTGTGTCCGGCGCTCGTCGTAAAACGATTCAAACTGTCTTCGCTCAGCATTCGTGATGCGTCGCGCGGAGATGATGCGGATGACCTCCATCTCGTCGAGATTCTCTTCGATCGCGTGCACAACGAGCAGTGCTGTTACTCCGTCGACCGTGCCGATGGTCTGCCAGCGCGGCTCATCTTTCTCGAATGAGACGAGTGATGTGATGCTCAGCGGGTCGTTGATCACCTGGGCAGCGGTATCGAAGGTCACACCATGTTTTGTTCGGTTGCTCTCGTTTTTCTGTTCATCCCACACGAACACTTTTTCTTCCTCCGCTCTCGGCCCGTCGGCAACCAACGTAATAGAACAACAAGCCAATTAGCGTCATGCAGATCAATGCGTAGAACATTGCACCAGGCATTGCGTATTTCAATGCTATTCCACACACAATTGGCCCAATGGCGACTCCCATGTAAACGAGGTTCTGCATACCGAAGTAGATACCGCGCAAGTGGTTAGGGGCGATTTTGTCGATGAACATGTATTCGGCCGGTACGATGATGATCTCCCCGATAGTGAAGATAGTGACTGCAAACACCCAGATCCAAAGTTCCTGCGACAGGGAAAGGCCAATAAGCCCCACTACGAAGGCGGCCGATCCTAGTGACACCCAAGCCAGGAGTTTCTCCTCTTTGATCCAGCTACCAAATAGATACTGCAATGATATGACAACGATGGCGTTCGCGGCAGATAGGTAGGCCACCGTTTCGTAAGCAACACTGGCCGTTTCCACGATGATGAGATATTGCGACAGGTAGGTCAGCAATGGTCCGTAGACGGCCATGCTGAAAATGCCGCCGAGAGTGAATAGTAAAAGGCGTTGGTCCCCGCGTAACACTGCGAGGGTTCCTGCGAATTTCATTCGTTCGGTATCGGCGGGGGCTGCGGACGTGACGGGCGTGAAGGCGCTACGAAAGAACAGAAGGAGCAGCAGAATCAGCAGGGTGAAAGCAGCTGCTATCCAAAAGGGTGCGTTGAATACGTAGCGTACCGCCCACGCGCCCAAGAAAGGTCCAATCGCAGCACCTATGTTTTGGAGTGCGTAACGCAAGGAGTAGGCCTTGGCGCGAACCTCTTGGGGCAGTTGTTCCGACAGTAAGGTGTTGCCTACTACGGTGATCGTGGCCGAGGCCGTGTTGAGGAGAATGAGCAAGACAAGAAATACGATCGTATTCTGAGTTGACGGGAGTACCAGATACAGCAACAACAAACCCAGGTCCAAAGCGATCAAGAGTTTAACCTTGTCGATCTTGTCCGCGAGATAGCCACCATAAACGCTGGAAATCGTGCCGACCAATAGGCAGAGTCCGAGCACATAGCCAATTTGCTCGATGTCGAATCCAAGCACCTCATGAAGATAAATCGGCAGGAACGGTAGCAGTGCAAAAAAGCTAACGGACCGTGCAAGTGAGAGAGTAAGCAAGATCTTGACCGACAAGGGGAACTCGTTGATGGTCTGTAACAGTGAATTCATGAAACCTTTCCTTTGGTAGAGACGCGTTGACTTGCGTCTGTGGCAATTGCCTCAAGAATTTCAATTAATGTGGTCTTGATCCCCTCGATTTGTATGGGTTTGAATAGCTGGTTGTGGTACCCAATCAGTAACGTTATGCACTTGTCGGGCAAGACAGTCAGCCCGAGCGGATAATGGGACACGCCCGCTGCTCCGTTGGTCATCTCCATGACGTGCAGATCGCCCGGATCGCCAAGTGTTACAGTCTGTTCTGGATAATTCTGGAAGACGAAGTAGGTATCAAACAGATCTCCCATTCCGACGAGACGCTGAATCTCTGTAAGCCCCAAGTGTTGGTGTTGCATGAGGTTAAGATGAGTTTTCTGAACTCGAATCAAAAGGCTCGCGAATGTATCGGACTCCTCAAGTACTAGACGCCGCGGGACGGTGTTGATGAAGAGTCCAACCATGCTCTCGATACCCTCGATCTCGGGCGGGCGTTCGGACACTGTGACTCCGAAGACGACGTCTGACTTTCCAACAAGGCGCATGAGGAGTAAAGCCCAGGCCGTTTGTACTACTGTGTTCAGTGTTACGCCAAGACGTGCAGCTTGGTGCGTGAGACTATCGGTCATCGCTGTCGTTAGTTCTATGTTTGTCGTGTCTGGAATTTCATGCGCACAAGTTGTTTTTGCACAAATGTTCGTCGGGGTATCGAATCCGGCAAGGTATCCCTGCCATGCGGCTCGGGCACTATTTTGATCTTGTTTGACGAGCCAGGCGAGATAGTTTCTGAAAGGGACAACTACGGGCATCGTTATAGAGTGTAAAAATATCCCTTAAAACGATTGGCATTGACCAACCGTCAAGGAGGATGTGATGGTCGCTGATAATGAGATGATGTCGGTTGGCAGCCAAGCGAATTAGCATGAACCGCATCAGCGGAGGCTTGCTAAGGTCGAATCGTTGTGACAGGTCTTCTGTCATAACCCTTTCCAGTTGCAGGTGCTGCTCAATTGGCGCCAAGGAAGACAGGTCGTGGATTTTCCACGGTACCTCGACGTCTTGGGTGACGACTTGCACCGGGTTCTCCAGACCTTGGTAGATGAAAGCTGCGCACAGATTGGTATGTCTGAGCAGCAGATTATTCACAGCAGTCTTGAGTCGGGATATATCGAGTGTTCCCGCCAAGTCAAGGATTGTTTGACCTTGATAGGGGTCTCGATGTATTGAATTGTGGTTCGTATGAAGCAGCAAGCCCTGCTGCAACGGCGCGAGTGGCAGAATCTCTAGAAGTTTAGGGTACTTAGTTTTAATCGCATCGATGTCGGACTGTTTTAACTTGATGAGATTGACATCAGACGGCGTCAGCCCCCCGAGAGTGGGGTGTTCCGCCAGGCACGCAAGTGACTGGAGGGTATCGACCCAATGGTTAAGTAACGACGATGTTTCGTCTCTATCGAACTGGGCCTCATCCCACCCGATAGTCACCGTCAAGGTTGGGGAGGTGAGGTCATCATTTATGACGCCAGTGAGATCTAAGGCGTGAAGCGAACGAGTAATTGGTTCCGGTTTGTCACCATTGGTGTAGAACGCAAGACAGACTTGTGAGAGCGGAAACCTCTGTTGTGAGGCGGAATAGCTGCACTCTTCATTGGGTACTGAATTTACTTGTTCTTTTATACGCTTCAACAACCGCGACAGCGCGCGGGGATCTCCAAGGTGTTGCGTATTGATTCCGCCAGTATTGAGCTTGAGTGGAATGGTGTGCTGAGTTCGCGGGTTACGCCAATCGAGTCGCAGCAACGCCTTTGTGTTCATATCGCGGCGAAGACGCCAATCTGCCAAAGCCAGTGCAAAGCCTGCCAGCAAGACAGTGTCGGCGCAGGTATGGTAAAGACGTGGAATAGTGGTAGCCAATATATGCGTGAGTTCGTTCGACAATGAGCGTTTGAAGTGATGGTATATTCCGCATTCCGCATGTGGCGACTTCAGTGAGAGTCGCGGGTCCGGGGTCTGCGATACCTTTAGCCAATATGACTGATCTTCCCCGTCTTGCTCCGCAGCTGTCGGTAGCGAGGGGGGGGTGTTTAGAATGCTGATCAGTGCCTCGACACTTTGGTGTTGGAACACTTCACGTGGTGTTATTATGAAGCCCTCGACACGGGCTCGGCTGACTAATTGGATTGACCGGATACTGTCACCACCCAGATCGAAAAAGCGATCATCGAGACCGACTTGCTCTAAACCTAGGACCTCTGCGAATAGACGAGCGAGTTTTCGCTCTGTCGGTGTACGAGGCAAACGCACGTCTCGAGAGGTAAAATTGGGGGGTGGTAAAGCTCTTGTATCAAGCTTTCCATTGGGGGTGAGTGGTAGTCGATCAAGTATCACTATTGCTGCGGGAACCATATAATCCGGTAGCTTCTTTGCGACATAACGGCGTAGTTCAAGGCCCAAACTGCGAACCTCCTGGACGCAGTTTGGAGTATTGGCGAGTGTGGGGGCTGCGACATCCGTCTCGGATCGTGGCCGATAGAGATCTGCCAGCAAAAGATGATCATGAAATGGGGAGATAAAAATTGCGTCGAAACAGTCGCTGTTCGCGGTGTCCGTCCAAGTGATTTTGACTCTATATCCCAGTGAATCTGCCAATGCGTGCATCGATTCCGGATCCACGGCTGCGTTGGTTGGAGTCGTGATGGATTTCGCATTGAGAGAGAAATCGGTATTAGTTTGCACCCAAATCGTTTTATCCAGGTGTATTGCTGCTGCCACCCGTGCGTTTGGAACACCTGTCACCCGCAATATCGGTGGCCGCTCTTTCGACAAAAAGCGCTGAACGACATTGAGGCCTGAGCCATCGCGGCACCACCCAAGTTCATGTGAGCCTCTTGCGGAGAGACATAGGCTGCCGTGTTTATGCAAGACGACATCGTAGCGGAAGTCAGTCAATTCATTGCGCTTTTTACCGCGTTTAATCTGAAGGTCCACCCCCACGACTGCTTGCAGTTCTTGGCTGATCGTTGCAAAAAAACCAGGGTCGAGAAGCAACTCACTCTCAAGGCTGACGGTATTATCGATAATCTTGCGCAAATCGCAGACGCTCTCGTTGCGATGAAGACCTTTATGTACGGCCACTGCTGTGGCGAAGCACCGCATCAATCGGTAATTGCGGATGTCACCCAGGAAGACACGGCCGCCTGGAACCAAGAGGTTCATTGCTTGGCTAAGAACGTCGAGTAGATAACGGCTGCTTGGAAAATATTGCGCTACGGAGTTAATGACAACTGTGTCGAAACATTCCATAGGAAGCTCACCCAGTTGGTGGGCGGCAAGGTTTTTGAGGACGACGCGTTCACGTAATGACAGTGTGGCGTTCACCCGCTCATCAAGGGCTCGGATCACGGAGGGGGAGAAGTCGAGTCCCCAGTATGAATGACAGTGTGGGGCCACTTTCCATAAGATCAGGCCGGAGCCCACACCGATTTCGAGCACGCGACGCGGTTTCAAATCCAGAATTCTGTCGACGGTCGTTGCTTGCCATTCCAGCATGTCCTCAAGCGGAATCGGTTGGTTGTCATAGCTGCTATTCCACCCATTGAAGTCTTGAGGCGAAGCGAGGTTGGTTTGTTCGCTATAGTCGCGCTCGTGCATGGTCTGCCATATAGAAACACGTTCGATCTCGTTGGCCCGGTCGCGAGCTATTGCATTGACTTCATGTGGGACTATGTAGCCAATGAGTTGCTTGTGGTTGAGTTGATCCTCGTGAACTATCACCGCCGCTTGCGCTACAGTAGGGTGTGTAGCAAGTGCTGCTTCAATCTCTCCTGGTTCGATACGGAAACCGCGGATCTTGATCTGATCGTCGACGCGGCCGATGAAGTCGACAACACCGTCGCTGCGCCATTTGGCAAGATCACCTGTGCGATACATACGCGAACCGGGTGGTCCGAATGGACAGGCAACGAAGCGTTCAGCCGTGAGCTTAGGGCGATTTATGTATCCGCGCGCCAATCCGTGTCCGGCGATGTACAGCTCACCAATAACGCCAGGAGGGACAGCCATCAAAGCGGTATCTAGTACATAGATGCGTGTATTCCACAATGGATGACCGACAGGGACGGTTTCAGCATTCAAGTGGGGCTGGCATTCCCAATACAGCGCGTCGACCGTGGTCTCAGTTGGGCCATAAGCATTAATCATGCGGTGGTTGCGGGACCATTTTTTAGCGAGAGCTGGCGAACAGACTTCACCTGCAACCATGAGGTGAGGACAGCTCCTGAGCGCGTCCTCCGACATGCTGCCGAGGATTGTTGGTGAGAATGTGATGTGGGTTGGCCGGTACTTTGCCATCGTTTGTATTTGTTGATTGGGCGACAGAAGCTCTTCGGGTGAGGCCAAGATAAGAGTCGCGCCGGACAATAGCGTGCAACACATCTCGCAGAAGGTAGGGTCGAAGTTAATCGAAGAAAATTGTAGAAAACGTGAGTGCGCGTCTAAGCGGTAACACTCGATGTAGGCGCCTGCAAGATTGGGAATCCCGTAATGTGTAACGACCACTCCCTTGGGTTTCCCGGTCGAGCCCGATGTGTAGATAACGTACGCGGCATCATTGCGCGATATAGGTCTTTTTCGATCCGCATCAGTCGGGTTGCTCGTGGGTAGTTGCTTGAAGGCCTCTAGTGCGGCGGCATCGTCCCAAGCGATATACGGGATGCTTCGAGCAGCTTGCGGTAAATGCTCGACGATCACTTGGGTGGTGATGAGACACCTTGGACAGGCATCCTCTAGCATAAAGGTGATCCGCTGTGCAGGATAATCGGGATCGAGCGGTAGATAGGCCGCACCTGCTTTCAATATGCCTAGCAGGCTGGCAGAGCGCCGCATTGAGAGACCTACCAGATCTTCGGCGACGACACCTTGTGAGAGAAGCCAGTGTGCAACTTGGTTTGCGTTGCGATTCAATTCTTCGTATGAGAGAGCCATATCCTCATGGATTACGGCGGTGGCAAAGGGGGTTTCAGTGACTTGCCGTTCGAAAAGAAAGGGGTAAACCGTGTCTGGGATGCTTCGTTCAGTGGTGTTCCAGTGCTCTAAAATCATGCTGCGAGCATCTGAGTCGAGAATGTTGATCGCCGCGAGAGTGCTATCTGGATTGGCTGCAACTTGCTTGAGGATGTTGACGAGGTAACGAGCAAAGGCCTCGACTGTGGTTCGATCGTAAAGGTCCGTTGCGTATTCGATTTCGCCGCTCATGCCGGCTATCGAACCGTCCTCATATTTTTGCTCAGTCAGTTCAATCGTCAGATCGAATTTGGAAGTATGCGTGGTGGTCGATCCCAACTCTACTGTCAATCCAGGCCATTCGAGGTTCGGTGCAGCATTGTTCTGGAGTACAAGCATGATCTGGAACAGTGGATGATGACTGGTCCTGCGGATTGGGTTCAGCGCGTCGACCAAGTAGTCGAACGGTATGTCCTGATTTGCATAAGCCGCTAGATTCACCTCCTTCACACGCGCTAGCAGCCTAAGAAAACTCGGATTTCCTGAAGTGTCGGTACGCAGTACGAGTGTGTTGACGAAAAGTCCGACCAAGTCGTCCAGTGCACTGTCAATGCGTCCGGCGATGGGACTCCCCAAGGGAATGTCGGTGCCAGCACCCAGCTTGCTCAAAAGTATGGCGGTAGCCGCCTGCAAAAGCATGAACAAGCTAACGCCTGCTTGGCGTGCGAGATTGGAGAGGCGTAGGGTT
>LNAP01013555.1_pt1 | contig 29453 bp, 41 predicted proteins | sample 602601 | NCBI WGS metagenome assembly LNAP01 (sample SAMN02440304, study PRJNA202911) | soil metagenome | biome: Subtropical and temperate rainforests or woodlands; isolation source: soil samples (1 kg each in a 20% v/v slurry with milli Q water) were... ... | reverse complement strand
GATGCCGCCGCCCATCGCGCCGGCCGAGGTCATCTGCATCAGCATGACGATCGGAAACACCAGCGCCATGCCGGCCAGCGCATCGGTGCCCAGCTTGCCGACGAAGTAGGTCTCGATCAGGCCGACTGCCGCCTGCGCCACCATCACGAGCACATTGGGCGCAGCCAGGCGCAGCAGCGTGGGGACGATCGGGCCTTCGAGCAGCACGCGCGTGCGCGGCGCAATCTGCGGTGCCGGCCGCGTGCCGGTGGAAGCTGTCGTGGTGTGCATGACGGCCTCAGGCCCGCGAAGCGACGGCGGACGTCGACCGCACGCCGCCGGACACGGCCGGCCGGCGGATGATGAGCACCAGCACCGCCGCCAGCAGACAGGCGGCACCCGCCACATACAAGGCCGGCGTGTAGGTCAGCAGCAGCGTGCGCGCGAAGCCGGCGCCATAGGCCGCCGTGGCCGCGCCCAGTTGGTGGGCCGCGAACACCCAGCCGAAGACGAGGCCGGCCTTCTGCGGGCCGAAGGCGGCACCGGCGAGCTTGACGGTCGGCGGCACGGTGGCGATCCAGTCCAGCCCGTAGAACATCGCGAACAGACTCAGGCCGTAGATCGTGAAGTCCGAATGCGGCAGCCAGAACAGCGACAGCCCGCGCAGGCCGTAGTACCAGAAGAGCAGCTTGCGGTTGTCGTAGCGGTCGGACAGCCAGCCCGACAGGATGGTGCCGACGAAGTCGAAGGCGCCCATCATCGCCAGCACCGATGCGGCCGGCACGGCGCTCATGCCGTAGTCGCCGCACAGCGAGATGAAATGCGTCTGCACCAGCCCGTTGGTGCTGAGCCCGCAGATGAAGAAGGTGCCGGCCAGGATCCAGAAGGTGCGGTTCGACGCGGCCTCGCGCAGCACGACGAAGGGCGTGCGCCAATTCATGGCCGTGGCCGGCGCGACCGGCATCGCGGCCGCTTCCTTCGCGGTCTGGCCGAAGGGCAGCAGCCCGATATCCGACGGCCGGTTGCGCACGAAGGCCAGCGCCAGCAGCCCGATCACGATCGCGCCCACGAACACCGGCACCACGGCGGAACGCCAGCCCCAGTGCTCGATCATCCACGCCGCGATCGGCAGGAACGCGAGCTGCCCGGTGGCAGCGCTGGCCGCCAGTGCGCCGACCACGAGGCCGCGTCGTGCGACGAACCAGCGGTTGGCGACCACCGCGCCCAGCACCAGCGCGGTCATGCCGGTGCCGATGCCCAGCATCAGGCTCCAGACGATGAAGAGCTGCCAGAGCTGCGAGGCCATCGTGACCATCGCCATGCCGAAGCCGACGAGCGCCAGGCCGGTGCACATCACCGCGCGCAGGCCGTAGCGCTCCATCAGCACCGCCGCGAACGGTCCCATCAGACCGAACAGCGCGAAGCGCAGCGCCAGTGCCGAAGACACCTGCTCGGTGCTCCAGCCGAATTCCTTGCCCAGCGGCTGCATCATCGCGCCGGGCAGGCCGAGTGCGGCCGACATCATCAGCATGGTGAGGAAGGTGACGGCAGCAACGATCCAGCCGTAGTGGATGCCGCGGCGTTGCAGCCAGGTGGAGAGCTGTGGGGCGAACATGGTCGTGGGATGTGCGAGGGGACGAAGAGGAAGGAAGCGAAAGAGGTCGTGCGAACGCGTCAGTCCGGTTCGTCGGCACCGGGCGCCAGCAAGGCCAGCGAATCGTCGATGAGCGCATGCAGCGCGGCCACGCGCTCGATGCCCAGCTGCGCATTGAGCTTCCGCTGCGCCGCCTTCCAGTGGCGCTGCGCTTCCTGGCGCTTCGCGATGCCGGCCTCGGTGGCGTGCACCAGGCGGCTGCGCGCATCGGCGCCAGGCGCCAGCACCAGCCAGCCTGCAGCGACCAGCGGTTGCAGATTGCGGCTCAGCGTCGACGGCGTCATCTTCATCCGTTCGGCGAGGTCCACGGGGCGGATCGGCCCGAGGCCCACGACGTGGCTCAGCAGCGAGTACTGCGTCGTCTTCAGCCCGCACTGCATCACCTCGGCGTCGTAGTGCTGCGCGAGGCGCCGGGCAAGTTGGCGGACCTTGGAACTGGTGCAGCCCTGCGGTTTGACATTGGTGCTCATGCTAATCATTGTAGCTGCAACTATTGCATATGCATCTGTATGGCTATTCGATGACCGACATTCCGGTCTTCACCACCCCACTCGCTCCACACGTACCATCCCCTCGATCGCACGAACCCCGACGCCATGCACATCGACTTCGCCACCCTCACCGAGTACCAGCGCTACAAGCTCAGCTAGGTTTCTAGGATTGGCGCGGGTTTGCGGGCTGTTTGCGCTCCGCAAGACTGTACGCAAGCCCAGTATTCCGGCCCGCATTCCTTCGTTCTTGGGGTGGCAAATGCGGAGCGGAATCGGCCACGAATTCAGGTCGATCAGGCCGGGGTCAGCACTGAGCCTCCATGCGGGTTGCCGCCCGCTACGACATTCCAACGACCGGCCTGCAATGGCTGGGTTTCTCTCTGGGCGATGTGCCCGCATTCCAGCAATCGGAGCATGAAATGAGCACCAAGCACACCGAAGGCCCATGGCTCATCGCGACGAGCAATTCGTGGCGGCGTATCGTTTCGCAGAGCGGCGAGTCCGTGTGCGAGCCGATCAAGCAGAACGACGGCCACCCCGACCTCTACTTTCGCAATGGCGGCGCGGATGGCCCGGATGCCAGATTGCTTGCGGCGGCTCCTGATCTGCTGAAGGCACTGCAAATGGTCGCCGCCGGGCTTGGTGCGCCACTGCGCGATTACGAACTGTTTGAAGTCAACGCAGCCATCGCCAAGGCGACCCTCCCCGACTGATCCGGCCCCTTGTGCCGCCAAGTTAGCCTCCAGCGATAACTTGCCGAACATCGCTTGATGCGTCAGGGCTTCAGCTTGCCGCTACTTGGCAGCGCGTAGTCCACTGTCCCAGGATCGCTCACAGGTGGCGCCGGCGATTGCACTGTACGCATGAACAGCGCAAAATAGGCGAGCCCTCAAAGCCCTGGCAGGCGATGAAGGCTCTAACCATTCCAACCTGTACGAGAGGTCATCATGGCTGCAAAAATTCTAGCCCATCCGAACAAGAGTCATCCGGCCCATGGTCATGGCGCTGATGGGCATCGATCCCCCGAGTACCAGACATGGATAGCCATGCGCCAGCGGTGCAACGACCCGAAGCATGTGAACTTCAAGCGTTACGGTGCGATGGGCATCAGCGTATGTGCCCGATGGGACTCCTTTGAGGCGTTCTTGGCAGACATGGGGCCTCGCCCTGAGGGGATGACGCTTGACCGCCGGGACTACACCGGAAACTATGATCCCGGGAACTGCCGTTGGGCAACAGATAACCAGCAAGCTGGGAACCGAAGCTCCAATCGATTTGTGCTCTTGGCAGGGGAGAAGTTGACTGTGATCGACGCGGCTCGAAAGTGCGGCGTCCCCATGAGAACGGTCTACCACTGGCACAAGCGTGTCGGCGAAATGGGCTCGATCGACCCGCTACTTGCCAAGCGTTTCGCTACCTAGGCCACGCTTCTATTAGGGTTTCGAGGTCGGAGACGTGCCGATCAGCAGCTCTTGCCAGTTCTTGAACTTCAGCCGTACACGATTCGAGTACGTCTCTGACGGGATTGGCTGACTCAGGGCTGGCATTGGCGGTGGTGCCGGGCAGATCACGCTTTGAGGTGGCGCGACGGATGGCGTCGAGCAGGCGGACACGCTCAGCAGAAGCACTGCCAGCATCAGCCTCAAGGCGTTGATTACGAACGGTCTGTGCATTAAGTGCTCCGATGACGGTCGCATTCCACCGGCTGGCGATGCGCTGGTTTTCGTTGTTGATCTCGATCGTGGCCTGGGCGTCCTTGGCCTCCTGTGCGTTCCACTTGGCCTGCACGTCATCCTGCCCAGCGCCGTACAGGAACCACCCGGCAGCGACCAGGGCAGCAGCGAGGGCGAGGCCGGCCCAGAGCTTGGGGTTAAGCCATAGGGTCATGCTTCGCTTTCGGCACGCAGAGCGCGCAGACGGTTCTGTACACCCGCCCGATGAAGACATGCCCGCAGTCGATGCACACGTTTCGTGCGCACTTCCCGTCGCTCATGTCCTGAACGTAGTCCCGAGGAAGCGCCGCGGCGATCATCTCGGCGCGGGCGAGGTCGGTGTTCATGTCAGCACAGCAGGTTGTGACCGCCGCAGTCCTGCAGGAAGAACCACAGGGCGATGCCAGCGGTGACGGCGGCCACCAGCAGTACGAAGCCGATGAACTTGAGGGCTTTCATGTCGTCTCCTTGCTGGTCTTCTCGGTGGCCTTCTGCGTCACGTTGGCAGCCAAGTAGCCGCCGAGAGCGAACATTGCCAGGGTTACATAGCCGGCCTGGTCGATCCTCTTGGCCAGCAGCAGGCCGGTGAAGACGAGGAAGGCCACCACCGCCAGGATGAACTTGCGGCTCAGGTACTTGGATTCGCTCATGACCAACCCTCCAGACAGGTTTTCGTTTCGTCGGCGCGACGATTCGCCAGTCCCTGACGGAAGACCATCACCTTCTTGCCGTCGACCCATTTGCTGGTGAAGCTCCACACCACCTTACCGTCGTCGCCGCGGCTCAGGCGCTGGCACGCGCGCTCTGAATCGCCACGGTTGAACGCAGCCATGGCGCCGCTCGAGCAAGTCGACGGAGCGCCCAAGTTCCATGCGTGGCTGGAGAACATGTCAAAGACGACCTGTTCCGGGGGGCGCTTGAAGCACGGCGCGAGTTGGCTCTGTACCTTGAAGACGGCGGCTTGTTCTTCGGCATCGCACTTCTCGGGTGTCCAGCGCTCTCCGACGATGATTGGCGTACTGGTGACGTGCCGCGTGAGCCCCTTGCAGACCGTGGGCAGTCCACCAGCCAGCTTGTCGGCATAGACAACATAGACCGCCTGCCCTTCCCACTTTCCAAGGAAGCCCATCAGCGAAGGCGCCGCCGCGACCAGAACCGCGCCGGCCACGACGATGAGGCGTTTCTTGATCGGCCCCATGGCTACTTCGGCATCATGCCGGTCTTGATAGCCGCCCACACAGCCGCCACGCTCGCCGCCAATGCCGCGATGTAGCTCATGGGTTTGGCGAGCTTGCCGATGCCCTCCAGCACCTTCATCGCACCCTTGAAGCTGTCGAACAGGTCGATGATCTCGGACGTGTTCGATTCGATCCGCTTCGTAGCCGCCGTGTTCTCAGCCAGCCCAGTTTCGAGCATCCCAACCCGGTCACGCAACTCGCCGAGCCCGCTGCCGATATCACTTATCCCCCGTGTTGCGCGCGCGGAGGCGCTTCCAGATTGATGCGAGCCAGTCCGTCAGAGCGGCCTTGATGGCTTGGTAGAGGTAGGTCATGGGAACCTTTCAGGCAAAAGAAAACCCAGCCGAAGCTGGGAACGGGGAGGAAAAGGATGGGCGAGTCGACTTGCTACAGTCGAGATACACGAGCAAGGATGGGAATGCGCAACTTTTTCCGAAGCAGCGGCAAGACAGAAGCGGCGCGCACGCCGTGGGTTTCTGAGTTTTTTAATGCGCCGCTTGTCGATCTCGGCACGTCAGACGCTCGGTACGCTGGTATTCACACGCCTGCGCCTGAGCTGGGCGCAGAGAAGATCGGAGTATCCGAACAGTTCCTCGCTGGAGCGGAGATATACGACACGCGTTACACGCACTCGAGCTACATGGTCGAACTGCTGACACGCGCTTTCGCAGCGGTCGGCTTTCGCCCCACAGGGTCGCTTGATGTGCTGGACATGGGAAGCGGTTCAGGCAAAAACTCGCTTCTGCCGCTCTTACAAATCGTGCCTCAGGCCCGCGCCATCGCGACTGACCTATCGCCTGACCTGCTAGAAATTCTGCGGCGCTATGCCGTTAAGGAAGGCTTGACCGAGAGCATCGCGTGCGTGTGCACCGATGCCATGAACAGCCACTTCAGGCCGGGCAAGTTTGATCTCGTGATGGGCATTGCAATTCTTCATCACCTGATCGATCCGCTGCAGGCGATCAAGGCCGCTCAAGCCGCGCTGAAGCCAGGAGGCGTCGCCGTGTTCTTTGATCCATTCGAAGGCTTTGGACTGATCTCAATCGCCTTCAAAACCATCCTTCAACGGGCGGAGCGCGACCGTTTGGAACTGAGCCCCGCCGCAGCAAAATTCATGCAGGCCATGATCACTGACCTCGACGCACGCAAAGGCACCGACAAGTCGGCAGACCGTTTCCGATACATGGATGACAAGTGGCTCTTCACGCGTTCATACTTCGAAGACGCCGCCGCCAAGGCGGGCTTCCGTTCAGTGAAGATCATCGCGCGCAACACGGGCGAGACAGCGATACGCGAGTATGCGACCGACCTCTTCCGCCTCGGCTGTCAGCTTGAGCCCGATTCACTCCCATTGTGGGCTTGGGAGACAGTCAACCTGATGGACCAAACCTTCTCGACCGAGATGAAGGCAGACCTAGTTATGGAGGGTGCGATCGTTCTATCGAAGTAGCGCGCGGGCGCCTACTCGCCACTGTCAGCCGACGAGGACAGCAACGTTATCGCGGCGACGCGCTGCTCAGCCAGCGTCAGCTCAGGGTGTGTGAGTTCCCATTGATCGTTGACCAGCAACCACTCGCCCGGGTGCATGTCAATGTCATCGGGCACTTCGATTTTCCGGTCATCGTTGTTCGCCTCAGCATAGCCGATGCCGGTCAGGACGCCCGCGGCGTTGATAAATGCGTTCTTCATCATTCGCCTCCGTTGGGCAGTTTGTAGCCTTGAACCTTGATCGATGCAGAAGGCCCCGAGCCGGAACCTACGATGACGCGGAAGTTGGCTGAATTTCCAATGTTTGGAAGGATGCAAGCCCCCCCTGAGATGGACGTGACCGCCGAGGCTGCGCCCGCGCCGCTCAGGCCGACCTCGTAGCTGTCGACGTACAAAGTCTCCGAATAGGCGCCGGATCCGTTGGCTGAGAGCGCCAACTGCGAGACCAGGGCCTTCCACTCCAGCGCATTCGGCGGGACTAGCTCCGAGGTGGAGAAAGGTGTGGACACGGACGGCGCGCCGGAAACAATGATCGTGGGCACGTCATAGGTCGCCCACGCGCCCCGGAACTTCACGGCGTTGAGCGCCGAGCCAGCCGTCAGGACCACGGCTCCAACGTACGCCCATGCCGTATAGCCAATTGGGAGCGCAGCAGGCGCGCTTGCTGAAGCACTTGCCAACGTGTCGGTAGATCCAGTGGTCGGATTAAAGATGTAATAGAAGTGGACCCAGCTGGAGGCCGTGAAGGCGCCCGCCTGATCGCGGCCGTTGGCGGCCGGGCCCGCCGTCGAGATGTTGCAGGTCTTGGATGCCGGGCTGGTGACAGAGAAGACTGCCCCGGTCGTCGGGTCGCGCATATCGACTGATGCGCAGGTGAAGTCGAACTGCGTGTTCGGCGTTCCCGAGTTGTTGGCGCCGACGAGGCCCTTCACCCGGGCCGATCCGCCGGCGATCTTCAGGATCGCAGTCAGCAGTTGGTCGTATGTCGTCTTGCTGGGCGTGATCGACGCCGCGGCGAGCACGTTCAGGCACTCCTGCTGCAGGCCATTGAGGAAAGACGCCCGCACGCGCGTGGCCTCCACGCCGAGCGCTGGGTTTCCTTCCGTCCAGAAGCCGGCCGTGCCGGCCGCCTCCGGTGTAGGCATGACCGCTACAGCGGTCGGATCATCGATAGCGAACAGTGTACGAGAAAATCAAAACGGTGTGCCCAGGCATGACCTCGCGCAGCGCGCATTCGAGGACGGCGTTGCTCCAGTACGCGAGCGAGTCGCCCGCCACGCCGGTGCCGACCTGCATGTACTGAACGGTGCTGAGTTGGGCGTTGATCTGCCAGGCGTGCGCCCAATCGGCGCCGTAGAGCGGGTCACCGGCGCGCAGCACGCCGACGCGAGCCGGCGCGAACTCGGTGATCGTGATGACGTAGCCGAGAGCGAGCGCGTAGGCGATGTAGTACGGGATCGACTGGCCACCGATGGCCTTGAGGCGCGCCACGACCTGCGCGCGTCGCGCGGCCACCGTCGGCGATTCACCAGCGCACGGGTCCGGCAGACCCAGCGTCAGCTCCCATTCCGGCAGAAGCTCGAATGTCGACGCTGGGAACGCATCGACCAGCAGCTGGTTGGCGCGCGCGTTCTGCCTTTCAAAGCTCGGCGCCAGGCCGGCGAGCGTCTTGGTCTGGATGGCATCCGGATCGCGCGGCCACACACGACCACGCGGCAGCAACGACTGAAGCGCCGCCAGATAGTCTGCGGCGCTGTATTGCGGTGCGCTCATGGCTACGAGTAGGTGACGGTGCCCAGCGTGGGCAGATGGCCGAGCGTGGTGGCGATGTTTCCGCTGGGCGTGGTGATCACGAAGCCCTGCGTGCCGGAGATGGCCGCGATGGCCGATTCGATGAGCGACAGCGCCACGGTGCCGCCGGTGGCCGTGCCGTAGAGGTAGAACACGCCGGTGATGGCCGCCTCGACCAGCGCGCGCGTGGCCAGGCTCGCACCGCTTAGCCCGGTGATCGTGAAGTTGATCGGCGTCGCGATCGGTGCCACGGAAAAGACCAGCGCCGTCGCAGGGCGAAGCGGGAAGATGTGGTCGGCGACGATCAGCTGGTCGCCGGTGGCAGCAGCAGCGCGAGGCTCGTCCGTCGCCACGCCATCGGTGCCCTGCGGGAATCCTCCATGCACCGCTTCGGCCTGATCCCACATCGTGTAGATCACGACCGTTCCAGCGCCGGCGCCATTCGGATTGCACCAGGCGCGCGTGACGCCAGACACTTCGATCGCCCACTGGATGTAGTCGCCCACCGCGCCGCCCTGGGCCGGTGACCGGTAGGCCGTGAGCATGCGGCTGCGCAGGCTGTCGTTGTCCTCGATGTCGGCGCCGCCGGTGAATGCCGTGGTCACCGTGCCGTTCGACTGCACACCGGCGATGGCCTGGCCGAGCGTCATCGCCGTTCCGACGTCGGTGTTCCCCACCGCACCGGTCTGGCCGGTCGGGTCGGCAACAGCGGATGCCGGGACCAGGACCGTTCCAGCGCTTGCCGTGGCATCCGCCGTCGAGACGAAGGCCTGGCCATCCCCGCGGATGATCGAGGTCCCACTCGGCACCGTGCCGCTGGTGGCCGGGAAGGACACGACACCCGACGCCACGGAGGCGCTCTTGCGGAACACGTCTTTCAGGGCCGCCCACGCTTCCAGGAACTCGCCCTTGGCCGTGTACGGCACGGCCTGCTTCGCGATCCAGTCGAGATACCCGTAGTGCAGGTGCGTGAGGTTGGCCTGGGCCTTGCCCGTGATGCCGAGGTTCGAGAATCGCAGCAGCGCGTCGGAGCCCGACGAGATGTCGTTCGCTACCTGGCTCTGCAGCTCGCTGAGTGTGGGGCGTGCGTAGGGCATCAGTTCAGTCCTTGCCAGATGGCATCGAAGTTCATGACAACAGTGGTGCCGTCGCTCTTGTTGGCTGTGACCCTGGCGCCGAGTGATCCGGTGGCGATCCATGCCGTCTCGATGTCGAAGCTGGCGACCACGCCGTCGTCAATCAGCCACTGCACGCATTCGGTCAGGTAGTCCTGCGCGCGCGCCTGGGTCTCGGCCGTCTGCTTGGCGCGCGACAACAGCCACAGACGCGATCCGATCGGGTAGCGCTCATCGGCATCCGCCCACCAGCCGCGCGGGTCGCCGCTGCCGTCGGGTATCTCGTCGTCGTTGCCGGCCACGCGGTCGGTGAAGATGCTGATGAGCACCGCGGTCACCAGGTCGCGGCCCGTCTGCAGGTCAGCTCCGGAAAGGACCCAGTCGCCGCGGCCGAGCGCGGGCACCCATACGGTGGTCGTGTCTGCCATCACATCGCCTGGTTCGGCACGTCGGTCGGGCCGCCCGCGACGTTGTTCTCGTCGTGGGTGTGCAGGTTGAAGATCGCGCGCATCCCGGCCATGGTCATGGTGTTGGTCTCGTAGTTGTCCTGCACATCGCCCGTGGTGCGCAGCAGCGGCGTGTCGGCGGTGATGGTCGGCGCGTTGAGGATGGTCATTGGCAGACCGGCGCAATCGATCACAGTGCCGGCCCGGCTGAAGTAGAGCGACTGGCCGAGGTCCGTGTAGACCTTCACCTCGCCCGGCGCCAGTCCTGTCGGCCGGTTCGATTCATCGTTCGTGCCGATCACCACGCCGTTCGAGCGTTCTCCGGCCACGAAGATCACGATCGCCTGGCAGCCCGGCAGCGGCATCGAGGAGAAGCCGTACTCGGCGACGCGCGGCGTGTTGTCGCGCACGTCCTCGCCGGGCATCTGGACCTGCAGCATCTGCACATTGCCGACGTCGTTCCCCGTGGTCACGCGCCCGCGACCGATCGCCATCTGCAGGCGGCGCCAGATCTTCTCGAGGCCGCGGGTTGCTTGGTCGGTCATCGGCGTGCGTCCGCAAGTGCGTTCGCGACGTCGGTCGGGAACGGCTGGTAGTTGAAGGGCTGCGGGATGAACGAGTCCGGGTGCATCAGCACCAGCCGCGCGTGCGTGCCGCCGGCGTTGCGGATGTAGGTCACCTCGCTGATCAGCCAGGACACCGACTCGAGCTTCAGGCTCGGCAGGCTCACCGGTGCCAGCGTGTTCGGCGTCCACAGCTTGCCGGCGCGGTCGCGCCAGCTGTCGGCCACCACATGCACCGCCGCTGAGCGTCCGATGCGTCGGACCATCTCCCACTTCGCGCGCGCCACCGCGATGTCGAAGCCGCCGTCGTTTGTCTCGGCGACCAGGAACTTCGGCCGGTATCGCGGCACCTGCGTATCCTGGATGTCCGTGATCAGGTTCGCCTCATTGCCTGCATCGGCCAGGGCCATGAGCTTCACGCGAAACGCGCCGTAGTCGCTGAAGCGTTGATCCATCGTGTACGCGATGCCGGCCGCCTCGACGTTGTCGCCCTCGGTGAATCCGCTGGCCGCATGCTCCTTGCCGACGCGGGAGAACACCAGGTTCCCCTGCGCGTCGTCGTACATCAGCAGGCCACGGAAGCGCGCCATCGGCTCGATCACGTCGAAGGGCGTGTCTCCGACGTTCAGGTTCGTCTGCGGGATCGCTGCGCCCACATCATCCAGCGCGCTCACCGTGATTCCGAATGGATCGCACAGCGTCTTCGCGATGGTCAGCACGGTCCCGTTCATCAGCTGGCCGCCTGGCCACACCGCCGAGCAATCGACGATGTCCTGCGTCTTGCTGCGGCCGGCGACGCGCACCGTGTGACTGCGCGCTGAGAACTCGGGGATGTAGCGATCGACGTAGCCAGTGGTCGTCAGGTCGCCGCCGAGCATGATCTCGCAGGGCTGGCCAGGCCGCACCACGACGCGGTCGGCGCCGGGGTAGTGCTCGGTCATCGCCACCTCGAAGTCGCTGACGACGCGCTCGACGCCGCGCGTGACGCGCACCTCTTCCCAACCGGAGATCTCCTGGCCGTCGACCCTGATGACCAGCTCGTCGGGACCGCTCAAGAGGTGCCCATCGTCATTCCGACTGGCGTTTGACCGAGGCCGCGCACGGCCTTGATCGACATGCCGGGCGGCAGGCCTATCACCTCGAGCCGAATCGGCCGCTCCTGCCCGCTGTCGCCGTTCCCGTTGCCCTGTGACTCGCGCACCGCGGCGGCGGCAGCCTTGGCGATGGTCTCGGCGTCGTAGGGGTTCTGGCCGTTCTCGTGCTTGATGATCGACGAAATCAGCGGCGCCAGGATCTTTGGGTCCCGCAGGTCGAGCGGCTGGTCGGCCTTGATGCCGGTTTGCTTCGACACCGTCGAGATATACGCGCCGGTGTCGTTCTCGGTGGACGGCGCCCAGCGCTTGATGATCTTCTCGATCGTGTTGATGCCGTACTTGTCCTGATAGGCCATCAGGTTCTTGGCTGCCGCGGTGATTCCTGCCTCTGGCGTCGCGAAGACCGCGAACCGGCCGCCGGGCCCACCCTCCTTCGACGCGCCGGCCTGGCCGGCGTAGTTCAGGTTTCCGGGGTTGTTGTTGCGGATGCCACGCGGCGCGGAGGCGTCCGGCGCGGGAACCTGCGCACGGCCACGGCCAGCGCCGGCCGAGTTGTCGCTGACGGTGGTGCCGTCCGCATTCGTGATGGGCCCGCTGATCGAGCGAGAACCCTGTGGCGTCGCCTTGGCGCCAAATTTCGAGATGAGCCCGAACAGCGCGCCAGCACCAGCACCGACGGGGCCGCTCAGCAGGCCACCGACCACACTGGGGCGAACGACGCTCGGCGCCTCTTTGCCCTTCTCGGTGGGCATCTTCTTGTCGGCCCATTCCTTGGTGGAGGATGCGATCTTCGACACGCCAGAGGCGAAGTCATCGAGGTGCACGTATTGCGCGAGCAGGTTGCCCAACGATGTCCCCATGCCATCGATCGCGGCCTTGGTCTGGTTCCACGAGTCCGCCTGCTTCTTGTTGGCATCGACGAGGTCGGTACTCATGACGCCGCCAGCGCGGCGCACCTGGGCGATCAAGTCATCCAGCTGCTTCGTGCCCTCGCGCAGCATGGGCAGCAGTTCGCCGACACCTAGCATGTCAGTGATCTTGCGCGCTATGTTCTGGTCCTGGACGCGACTCACGACGTCCGAGATGTCGCGCAGCGCCTGCACGGTGTCGACGGCACCGTCCTTCGTCTTCTTGATGCTGATGCCCATCTGGCTCAGCAGCGTGGCGGCCTGGAGGTTGCGGCCGGCCAGCGCGTCCTGTAGCGTGGTGCCCAGCGCTCCCATGGAAGCGTCCATGGTCTCCGTCTCGAGCCCGGCCAGCTTGGCCGCACCGCGGTATTCCTGCAGGTGGTCCGTCGTGACGTTCAGGTTCTTCGCGGTGCGTTGGATGCCGAAGCCCAGCTGACCCATGCGCACTGCAACCGCTGTCGTCGCGCCGACGATCACGGCCGCGCCACCAACAAATGCGCCGATCGGCCCCCCGATCGCACCGAGCGATGCCGCCATGCGAGCGCTGCCGCCGATCACCGAGTTCTCGGCGATGCCGAACGACGTGGCCACCGAACTGAGGCCGCCGCCGATCTTCTGCAGCGCCCACAGCGGTTTCGCCACCAGGTCGTTCTTGCCGAGCGCGTTGAAGAACGATGCCGTCGACTTCTTGGCGGACTCGTAGGGCCGGAACATCTTCCCGACGCTCTCGTTCACCTTGTTGACGACCTTGGTGGCTTTGTCGACCGCCGTGATCCGGATGTTGAAGTCTTGAGCCATCAGGAATCCCTCGACGCCATGCGTTCAGCCTGCTAGTCGAGCCGGCTCCACGGCAGGGACCACGCATCGTGCGGCCCCCACCCGTAGAACTTGGTCAGCTCTGCGACGACGTCGAGCCAGTTGTCAGGTCGGCCTCGTCGAAACTGTTCAAAAAATCGGCCGCCTCCTTGAAGTCGCGCTGGCACAGCCGCTCGGCGACGCCGCGGGGAACCTTCGCGACGATGGAAATCAGGTTGATGACGATGCCCATGCCAGTCGACGCGCTCTGCGACTGCTCCAGCTCGCCGGCGGTGGGCTCGCGCAGGCTGATCGTCGTGAAGGGCATGTCACCGATCGTGACGGGCTTGCGCAAAGTGAAGGTTTTTTCGAGTTCCATGAGGGTTTCCTGGTTGATGTAGGGGATGGGGCAGCGTCAAATGACGACCGCCCCAAGGAGAAAGCGATGAGAAATCCACTTTTTTTCGCCGCAGCCCTATTGATTTCGGCTGCCGCATTGGCGTCGGAGGCGCCCTGCCAGTTCCATGACCCCGTCGCGATCGTTTGCCGCTCGCCACAGGCTGCAGCCGCTGCGTTCGTGAACTACGGGACCGACTTCAAGACCGCGGCCCAGTCGCACCACAACGCGCTGCTTCGGCAGGCCGGGTGCGGCGGAGACACCAGCCGCCACGGGAAGAATCAGAGCCTCACTGTCGGCCGGGTCGAAAGCGTTGCCACACCCGCCGGGTGGGTCGAGGTGGCATCCGTGAAGGGCGACTCCGACGGATACCTCTGGACGCCGAAGCGCTACCTGCGCGGCACTTGCTCGGCCCCGCGGCTTCCTGTGATGAAGCCGATCAAGGCGCAGCGCGGTCTCGGGCAGGACTGAAGCGCCCTACTTCGACAGCGCCTGGAATGAGGTCGGCATGAAGGCCGGATGGACTGCATTCGACTCCGTCACCAGTTCGTCGGCCCGGCCCGCATCGCGGTAGAAGCGCTGTGCCAGAACGGTCGCCGGGATCGGACTCGGCGTGGAAATCGTCTTGAGGCTCGCCAGCTTGGCGCCGCGCTGCGTCAGGTCCTTCACCACTGCCGCGCGGAGCACGCGCAGCGCATTGAACGTGGCGTCATCCCCTGTGTTGCCGGCGATCAGGATCTCGGCGTCGAGCAGGTTGCACACCTGCGTGCGGATCGACACGGCATCGTCGAGCGATGCGGGCTGGTACTGCGCGGAGGCCCGGCACAGCGCCACCACGGCGGCCCGCCGGAACAGAGCGCCGCAGCCTTCCTGCATGGTCGCCATGGCATCGCCGACACCGGACGACAGAGTGGGCTCCGATGGCGTGAAGTCAGCGAGGCTCGACAGGACACGAACTGCATCTGCCGGGTCGGTGGATGCGGCCAGGAGTGACGCCGCCAGCGCCTGGGCCTGGGCCGCGAAATCGGTGATGCCGCTCATGATGCGATCACCGCTGCAGCCTTGGCGAGCGCGCCGGACGCCGCGGAGACCGCGACACGCGACACCGTACCTTGCGCGATCAGCTGCGACACCGTCACCGCCGTCGTGGCGATCCGCGTTGCGCTGCCGATGGGATTCGACCGGCCTCCGAAGTACCGGCCGTAGGGGCCCGGCATCAGGCCGACCATGCTCATCAGGTTGGTGGCGTTGTTCGCCAGCCCGACCGCTTTGGATGCCCAGGCCGAAGCCGTGCTGACCGCCGTGTTGACGACGGCGGCGCCCTGTGCCAGGGATGCCGTCACACTGCTCGCAAAGTCCGAGATGCCGGCGGCGTCGGCCAGGCTGGCAGCAATGCTGACCTCGGCTCCGGTGTCGACCGTCAGTTCAGGGAAGACCCGCTCACCGGCTTCGATGAAGGCGAAGGAGATCTCGAACACGCGGCCGCGGTCCCAGCGCTCCTCCATCATCGAGTCGAGCAGGCTGACGTTGAGCATGCCCAGGGTCGGATGCACCAGCGTGCTCTTCCCTGCCGACTCGCACACGGCGATCAAGCGCTCGCGCTGCGCGATGACGTTGCCGCCGCCGTAGATGCCGTTCTCGACGAGGAATCCGGTCAGGGTGATCCGGCGCGCGGCGCGGCCCAGGTCTTCGACCCACACCTGATCCTTGAACGGGTACTCGTGCACCGCATTGCGCCGGCCGACGCGGATCTGTCCACCCAGCACGCCGAATGGCACGCCGCCGAACGAGGCCGGCCGCAGCTGATCGCGCCAGCTGCTCACGCCGCCCGGCAGCGCGGACGGGAACATGCTGGACAACGATGCCACCGCGCCGACCGCGCGCTGAATGGTTCCGAGGGTGCTCATGGGCTACGCGATCCCGATCACTGCTCGGTGACGGAAGGTCCTTCCCACTTCACCTCGATCGTGCCGTCTTCCGACTTCGACGTCTGGCTCTCCACCGTCCACATGTTGCGGCCGGTCACGAACTTGCCGTTGGCCAGCTCGAGCACGACGGTGACGTCGGTCATGTTGTTCAGGCCAGCCACACTGAGGTCGCCGCTGTCGCGGATAGTGCCGGAGATGTGGCCGGCAATGGGCTTCTCGCTGTAGCCGTGGACCGCATCCTGCCCGGTAAGCGTCTCGCGCGTGACCTTCGAGGGGCTGTACTCGAACGCGCCCGCCGCCATGAGGGTCTGCCCGTCGACCGAAACGTAGGCCTTGCCCGCGAGGGCGTTGCTGTTGATTGCCATGGTGATTCCTTGGAGACGGGGGGATTACTGGAGACGGAACTGAGCCAAAAGGGCAAAGATGCGCAGCTGAGCCACGAGCGTCCCTGGCCACAAAACGTCGACGCGGTTGGGGTTCTGCGCGTTCTGCTGGACGATCAGGTTCTGGGCGAACAGGTCGGCGCGCTGCACCAGGCCGGCGTTCTCCAGTTCCTGGTAGGCCGCGATCTGGTCCATCTTGATGATGCTGGGCGTGACGATCGCCGAGCCGGCGGCGAACCGCGTGCCGTCGGCCGCCAGCTTCATGCGCGGGAACTTGCTGGTGACGCGCGTGCGCAAGAAGCGCAGCACGAACATCAGCGTGAACAGCGTCTCGACCTCGAGGTAGCTGTTGTCCGGCTGCCCGAAGGAGTTCTTCTGGTAGGTCGTGATCGCGTTCTCGATCGCCACCGTGCCGTCGTCGGCCACCGTGAAGGTCGAGATGCCGTCGTACAGCAGCGTGTTGCGGTCGGTGAGCGCAAAGCGCGACTCCAGCGGCGGGGCCAGCACACCCTGCAGCGCCAGGGTCTGCACCGGACGTGCCGGGTCGGCGCGCACGCTGACGGCCACCTGGCCGGCGAAGGCCGCGGCCCAGAGCCAGCTGGGCGTCGGGCTGTCGTTGAAGCCCATGATCGAGCCGTGCTGGTCGTTGCGGCCGACGCCGAAGGTGGTCAGCGCGCCGAGCGTGCCGCGGTAGGCGGCGAAGAAGTGACCGTAGATCTGCGACGACCAGCTCCAGCGGCCCGTCGAGTCGTTCAGGAAGGCCTTGAGCGCATCGAGGCTGGCGGTGTCCGTGTACGGGCACACGATGAAGTCGAAAGGCTTGTCCAGCAGGTTCAACAGGCCGGTGGTCAGGCTGGGCGCGGTGGCGCCGCTGGACATGGCCGTGATCGTGAACGTCATGCCGGTGGGCGTGTATTCCTGGCCGGCGGTTCCGAGGTAGTTCACTCGGATGTCGATGTCGTTGCCGCACGGGCCCTTGTTGATCGCCGTGAAGGTGACCGTCGAAGTGGATGCGGCGGCGGTGACCGGCAGGTTGGCGGTCGCCGTGACGGCCGCGGCAATCGCGGTCGCGATCTGTGCGGTGGTCTGGGTCGACAGTACGTTCACGCTGATGCGCGTGCCGGCGATGTACAGCGACAGCACGCCGCTCGCGGTGGGCGCTGCGGTGACGGCGAAGGTGCCCGTGGCGGCGACGCCGGCGCCGTCATCGCTCAGCGGCAGATACCAGACCTCGCCGAACGAATCGTTCTGGCGATACATCTGGGTCATGAGATGCAGCATCGAGCCGGGGCCGCCGATCTGCGCGGCGTCGGAGACGCTCTGCGAGATGACGGGGACGTTGGCCACGCCGGTCCCGGCCGCGGTCTTCTGGCCGATGATCAGCGCGCGCTGGTTCAGCGTCCCGCTGTTGGCCATCGTGTTGCTGACCTCGGCGTAGAACAGGGGGACCCGAACGTTGGCCGGGAGATTTTGGAAGGGAAGCGTCATGGCGACTCCAGAAATGGAAAAGCCCGCTCAAGGCGGGCTTCGGGGGTTGTGGTGGGGGTGCTCAGTCGGGGCTGGATGCCTTGCCGGTGGGCTTGGCGACGGGCTCGGCCGGCGGGGTTGCGGTCACCACATCGCCGTCGCGGAGGCGGCGCTGCCAGTAGTCGCTGTCGTCGGGCACGTCGCGCCCTTCGGCCGGGATCAGGTCTTTGAAGATCGGGTCGCGGATCACGAGGCCCGGTGCTGCTTTCACGTACATGGATGACTCCTATTGAGGAAGCTGGATGTCGAGCGCGCCCTCGTCGCGGCCATCCGGCCCGCTGGTGCGCGGCGCTGGCAGGACTGCGTCTGGGAACGGCGGAGAGGCATAGGTGCCGGTGGCGTCGAAAGGGTCGGCCATGTCCAGGTGGATACCCACGCTGGTGAGTGGCGCGATCGTCGGGTCAGCTGGCGGCCAGGCCGATTCATCAGGCGGCACGGCCGTTGCATCGAAGGACTCGAACGTCTCGGCCGCGAACTCCATGTAGAAGCCGGCGAGATGCTGCATGCCGTCTGCCTTGAAGCTCAGGTTCGTCTGCACCGACCCGAACTGCTCGATGATTCTGGTCAGCCAGTAGCTGGTCAGGATCGCGTTCTCGACCCGGAAGGCCAGGTCCTCGATCGCGTCCTGCACTGCTTCGGCCGTCTTGGACTGCACCTGACCTTGGATCACGATCGACACGCTCGTCGTGAAGATCGCCATACCCTTGTTCTGCGACTTCTTCGATTCCGTTGGAGCGTTCACCAGCAGCGCCGGCAGCTTCTCGGGAGGTGTCGGCCAGTCGCCCGGCGATGCAACGGTCGTCACATCGGCGATCCCGCGCAGCGTCCGCATGACGGCGAGCCGGATCTGCCGGCGCGCCGACATTGGCTGCTTCGTCGGGTCCATCACGCGGCCTCGTTCAGCAGCAGCTTCGCAGCCCCGTGGCCGTCGATCTGCACCTCGCGGATGCTGTAGGTCTTGGACCGGCTCGGCACCACGATCTGATCGCCCTGGCGCGGCAGCACTGGGAATTCGCTGGTGCGGATGCCGAGCACGGGGCTCTCCGTCGTGACCGCCATGCCCCCGGTGAGGTCCACCTCGCGGTAGGCCTCGTCGAAGATGCGAGCGGCGCGCCGACGGCGGGCAGGTAGGTGACCGGCTCGCCGAAGACGGCGTGCACGGGACCCAGCACCAGCGAATCCCAGTCGATCATCAGGCGCCTGCGCGACCGGAGAGCAGCACTTCGGGGCGGGTGCAGAGGTACAGCGGGTAGCTGTAGGCCTCCATCTTCCACCACATGCGGCGATCACGGTCGGGGATCGGCAGCACGTACACCGGCGCGCCGGGCTGGTTGATGAACTCGGCGGACTCGCCCGGGGCCAGGACTTCCTGGAAGATGCCGGGGGCATTCACCGGGAAGAACTTCACCTTGTCGTCGGCGATCTTGACCGTCGAGTTGTCGTCGGAGCCGCGGTAGTTCACCCAGGTGATGCCGTCGAATTCGACCGAGTTGAAGGCGTCGCCGAACGCATCGTTGCGCAGGTCCTTCGCGCCTTCCCAGTTCAGGAAGGTGCGGATCACGTCCGGATGGTTGGTGAACTCGTCGTAGAACGAGTCGCCGCACAGCGCCATCACCGAGGTAGTCTGCGTGAATGCGCCCTGCGCCTTGCGCGCCATCGTGCGCTTGATGCCGTTGATGATCGGGCGCAGGCTGTTGGCCGTGGCGGCGACCAGGTTGAACGCCGTCTCGGTCGCCTGCGTGATCTGGAACTCGTCGAACCAGTTGTACATCACGGAGCCGTCCTTCGGATCGAGCACCAGGCCCTGCACCGCGGCGAGCCGCAGGTATTCCTTGGTGTACTCGACGTTGGCCAGCAGGCCGGTCGGGCCGGCGAGGCGACGCGCGACTTCACGCTCCAGCTGCATCGGAACGGTCACGATCTGGCCGGTGGGGCCTTCCGGAAACTCGCGGATGTTCTGGATTTCATACGTGTGCACGGTGTCCGAGTGCATCAGCCGCGGCACGTCGAAGTAGCGCATCTTGCGCTTCTCGGTCGTGCGTTGCGCGCCCTCGGCGCCGCGCTGGCTGAAGCCGATGAGCTTCAGCACGCCGGTGCGCTCTTCGACCGAGACCGCCGTGGTGCGGATCGGATTCGGATCGAAGATGTTGAGGCGACCCAGGGCCCCGGGCTGGTAGGGGTTGCGTTGGACGCCCTGGGTCAAGGTCAGCGCGCTGAATGCGTCGCTGTTGAAGATGTCGATGATTTCGCCGGCCATGGCAGTTCCTTTCGGGAATGAAAAAGGCCACCCGAAGGTGGCCTTTGGCGGTGGAAGGGGTGGAGGTGGATCAGCGAGCGATGACGCTCAGTGCCTTGAGGCCAGCGACGCCGGCGGCGATCACCGCAGCGTTTGCGCCGGTCGGGAAGATCAGCTCGGACTGGTTGACTTCGGCATCGCGCGCGATCACCAGGCACGGCTTGTCGGCGCTGGTGGCTTCCTTGGTGGCGAACAGGATGCCGGCCACCGTCTGCGAGCCATCCACGTTCGCCGGGTCCCAGGCGCGGTACTTGCCCGAGCCAGCCGCCACGGTGATCGTGAACTGGTCGCCTTCCGCGAAGTCGGTGGCGCCGTCGGCGATCGTGAAGGTCAGGCCGCCGCCGGTGAACGCCGTTCCGGCCACGCCCTTCCCGATGGTCTTGCCCGTCGGGTCGGTCACCTCGAAGGTGCCCAGGTTGGTGTTGGCCTTGATGAAGGTCACCACGTAGGCGCCCGGCATCGCGGCGTAGCCGGTGGTCGTCACCGCGCTGCTGGTCGAGTTGCCGGTGTTGCCGACGTTCGCCACCGACGCGGCGGTCGGCTTGCCGACGACGCCGGTCACGGTGATGGTGAAGCCGTCGCCGGCTACCATCGGCGTGGCGCCCGTGGTCATCGTGAAGCCGATGCCCAGCGCGCTGAAGGCGACGCCGTTGGTGCCGGCCGCGGTTGCGCCGTTCGGTGCCGTGACCGTGAAGGCCGTCGCGGTGGTGTAGACCAGCGCGTAGGTGCCGACCTGCGTTGCCACGGTGTTCACCGTGACCGCGCCGACGGTGCCGTTGCCGGTGTTGGTGCCCAGCGCGGCGGCGGCGGCCGTGGTGCCGGTCAGGATCAGGCCGAGCAGCGTGCCGGCCAGGTACTTGGTGCCGGCCAGCAGCGTGCCGGAATCGCGCGAGCGGTGGCCGTTCGATTCGCTGACGATGAAGCCACCGTCGTGCAGGAGTTCCTGCAGCGGCGTGTAAGTGGGGTTGCCCATGATTCAGGTCCTTTCAGGAGTGGATGGGATCAGCGGCGGCCGGACTTGGCTGCAGCCTGGAGGTTGTGGTCCCAGCGGGCAGCCGCGACCTGTTGGGGAGACTGCTTGGTGCCGTCGACGCCGACGTTGGGGTTGCGCGCGGCGCGGCTGAGATTGCTCGCCGATACCGGGGCCGGGGTAGCGTCCAGAACCGCCAAAGCCTCGGTGCGCGTCATCGAGGTGTTGAAGGCGAGATTTGCGGCGAGGACTGGATTCTTGCCGGCGGCGGCGCTGCCGAAGATGGCTGCACAGCGGGCGCGCTCACGGCGCCGGGCGGCAGCGGCGGTGCTGTTGCCACGCATCTCTTCGTCGCTGTCGTCATTGGCTTTCGCCTCCTCGTCCTTCTTCTTTTCGTCTTCCTCGTCCATCGCCTTCATGCGGGCCGAGTATTCGTCGTCGGACTCGTCGTCGCGCTTCTTGCGCTCGTCGTCTTCTCCTTCGGCCTTGGCAGCCCCTGCTGCAGCCTCCTCGTCCTTTTTCTTCTTTTCGGGATCTTCCGGATCGTCGCCTTCGGCGCGTGCTTTGCCGGCGAACCCGGCCAGATGGGCGAACGAAAGGGCGTTCGCCACTTTGCTGCGAATGGTGCTCATCGCATTCCTTTGTGGTTGAGTGACTACTTACCCAGCTCGGCGAGCAGGGAGCGAAACGCTTCGTCGGGCGCCATGACAGCGTCGGCGAAGCCGATCTCAACGCCTTTTGCGCCGAGAAAGGTGGTGGCTTGGGTGCCGCGCACCACAGCCTTGGAGAGATTCCGATTCCGCGCGACGGTGCTCACGAAGAGGTCACCCATCTCGTCAATGTCTGCCTGGAACCGATCACGCGCCGCTTTTTCGAGGGGCGTGTATTCATTGCCGTCGGCCTTGCGGTCGCCGTACTGGAAGATGTTCACGGTGATGCCCGCCGTGGTCAGCGCCTTGCTGAACTCGACCGCCATGCAGATCACGCCGACCGACCCTGTCCCGCCAGTGCGCGGCACCACGATGCGGTCGCAGGCGCTGGCGATGGCATAGGCCGCCGAATAGGCCGAATCGCTCAGGATCGCCCAGATCGGTTTCGATCCGCGCTGGCCGTAGATGGCGTCGGCCAGGTCGAAGCAGCCCGACACCTCACCGCCGGGGCTGTCGATGTCGAATGCGATCGCCTTGACCTTCGGGTCATCGATCGCCATTGAGAAATTCGCGCGCAGACCGTCGTACCCGGTCATGCCGCTGTACGGGCGCATGGTGCCGAGTTTGGCAACCAATGTCCCTGTCACCGGGATCACCGCGACACCGGCGACAACCTCATAGCCACGGGGCGGCGAATCTGCTGGGCCGCCGAACTCCTCATCTTCAGCCCATGCGCCCGCCTTCGATTCCATGCCGTTTGCACGAAATAGCTTGGCGACGCCGAAACGATCCGCCAGGGCTGCCATGACCATCTCACCCTTTGAGGGGAGGATGGCCAGTGGCGTGTTGAATAGGCGCTGCGCCAAGTGTGGGTAGTTGGTCATGGTGTCTTTGCCTTGGACTCGCTGTCGTCCTTGAAGAAGTCGCCAGCACCCTGGATGGATGCCCACTTGGGAGGCGGCAGTCCGCGGTCCTCGTAGGCCTTCTGTTCGATCTGCCGCTGGTCGGCGACCTCTTCCCAATCGACGCCCTGCTCGGCACCTTCGCTCTCGAGCGTGGCCAGGCCGGCCTCCATCCGCAGGACGCTGCCGGCTGGCTCCTTGACCGGATCGATCCACCCGCGGGCCGGGCCGAGCCAGCGGCAACGCGAGTAGTCGGTCGGGGCATCCAGAAAGCTCGGCGCGCCCGCCGGAAGCGGCAGCTCGCCGTTCTCCATGGCCTCGCGTAGCCACAGCGCGTAGACCGGGGTCGCGAAGTTCGCCGTGAACTCGCCGCGCCGGCGCATCAGCGTCTTCCAGCTCTCCATCAGCGCAGCGCGCGCGCTGCTGTAGTTGGTGCGCGACCAGTCCTGGGTGATCTGCTCGCGCGACAGGCCGGTGGCCGCCGAATAGAGGCCGAGCATCTCGTGCGCGAAGTCCGAGAAGCCGGAGTGCGGGTGCGGGCTGGCCACCGACACGATGTCTTCGCCGGGCGCGAGCGTCGGAACCTTGACGCCGTTGAAGTAGGCCGGCCGTTCGTCCGACCAATCGGCGCGCATCTTCTGGTAGACGTTGAGCTCCTGCGCGGCGGCATCGTCGGCGCCCAGCGCTTCCTGCACCAGCGCGGGGTCGTATGGGCTCTTGACGTAGGTGCCCAGCGCCGCGGCCAGCGAGGCTTGCTGCAGCTCGAGCCCGTAGTAGCGCGCCAGCATGCGGGCGTGCGACAGGATCGGGCTGAAGGCGCTGATGCCGCGGTGCTGGCCGGCGCGGTCGCGGTCGAAGTCGTGAATGATGCGCGTGAAGCCGTCGTCGTCCTCGAAGGGAACGCGCTCCCACTGGTTGGCCTCGACGGAAAGATACCAGTCGTTCTGCTGCGCGCGCCGGATGTGCGCGGCGACGCGCTCGCCCGTCTCTTCGTCGATCTCGATGCCGCCGCGCATGTTCTTGGTGTCGGGGCCCTGGTAGGGATTCGACAGGCGATCGGGGTCGATCAGCCGGATGCAGGTCGCATAGTTCGCGGCACCGCGGCCGACGCGCTCCGGCATCCAGTAGGCCAGCGCCAGCCCCTCGCCGTCGATGAGCTTGTGGCGCATGGCCAGGCGGAACTGCTGGCCGGTGGTCAGCGCTCGCTCGACATCGTTCCAGCGGCCCAGGCTCTCGGAATACCCGCGCCACAGCGCCTCGGCAGCGCGCTGAAACTCCATGGCCCACGTCGCATCGAAGGCGCCACGGAACCGCGCCTTGAGCGCGCGGTAGTCCGGCGCGGCCGACAGCCGCAGATGCGTGCCGACGACGTTGTCCAGGATGCGCGTGACGCCGCCGGTCGACCATCCGTCGTTGCGGACCTGGTCGCGCGTGCGCGCCACCATGCGGTCGCGGAACGGGTTGATCTCGGAGTCGGGCGAGCGAATCCACGGCTGCCAGTTGCCCATCTCCTGGCTGGCGATGTTCGACGCCTCATAGGCGAACTGGGTGCCACCGGGGATCGTGATGAGCGGCGGAGCTCCGCTGGCCCGCGCACGTGACGGGAATGCCGAGCTCATCGGCTTCCCGTTCATGTCGACGATTCGGACGGCGTCGTTCATGTCAGAACACCGGGCGCATCGGCGCCCGCCGGTTGATGCGCAGACCGCTCAGTTGATCGATCTGCGTCTGCAACGCCAGGATGGCTTGCGTGAGGTCGGCGATGTTGGCCTGCGAGTAGGTCACCGAGCGCGCGCCGTCGCCCTGGGTGTACGACACCGAGACGATCTTTCCCCCGGCCATCAGGTCGAGGTACGCCTGCTGCAAGGTGGCCAGGCGTGCCCGGAGAACCCCGACGTCCATGCCGTCGAAGATGCTGGTGCGGCACGTCATCAGGCGATCCGGCGCAGCAGGTCAGCCGGCTTCATCTTGGCGATGTGGTTCGCCAGTTCGTAGCGGATGCTCTCGGCCACCAGGCCGCGCAGGGACTCCATCGAGACGGAGACGTCGATGGTGACCTCGCCCTTGAACTCGTCGTCGTGGTGAAACGTCGCGTGCCCGACTTTGCGAGAGATGATCATGGTGAATCCTTCATGCGAGCCTGGAGATCAGGCTCTTCTTCGTTGCGGGTCGCGCGACCGGCGCAGGCGCGGTGCCTGCGGCCTGGTCGTCGCTCGCCGCCGGTATCTCGATCTGGTCTGCAGCCGATGCGATCGGCGGCATGGCGGCTGATTCGGCCCGCCGGTTGAGCTGGAGCCCGAAGTGCATCAGCCCACACAGCGCTGCATAGGCGTACACCCGGCAGTCCGCGGCTTCATTGGCCTTGCCGCTCGGCGTCTCCCAGATCCGCACCTTGCGGCGCCCGATGTCCTTGAGGGTCAGGCGGTCCGCGGTCAGCTGCTGGAAATAGCCGACATCGCGATCCGCCGGGAAATGCATGTAGCCGGGAGCCGGCGCTCCAGCTGGTGGCACGTCGAGTAGGAGGCGTGACCGGATGGTGTCGCGCGCCGCGTTGCCGCCGATGACCACCGGCCGGAAGCTCGCCTTCGCACGCCGATTCGGCTTCTTCGTCGGCCACACGGGATTGCGTTGGCCGTCACGCTCCGATGCGCCCTTGATCGCCCACACGCGCCGCCCGAGCCGGGCCTTCGCGAAGTTGTAGACCGCCTGGGTGTGGTGGCCGCCAGAGTCGATGCAGGCCGCCATCACCTCAAACCGACGGCCATCGGCGCGCGTCCACAACCGCTTCAGGTATGCATCGAGCTGCGCCTGCACATTCGGGTCGGTGAACTCGCCGTCGATGACGTGGTATTCGATCGACCAGCTCTCCTCGTCCTTGCCCCAGCCGACCACCTCCATCTCGATGCGATAGTCCTGCACGTCGATGCCGACGGTGATCGTTGCGACGCCGTGCGGCACCTCCGCACTGAACACCTCGCGCCGCGCGAGCAGCGTGTCGACCGCCAGCGCCTTGCTGGCCAGCGGCCGGTGCGGAAGGCCCTGCTGCGTGTTCCACCACGACAGTTCGCGATCCTGGTCGCCCTTGGCGTCCAGCCACTTGCGCGCCTGGTCGCTCGGCTTGTCCTTCTGCGACGGCGAGAACAGCTTTCCGGCCTGGAACCCTGCATGCGTGTTGTCCACCGGCCACTTGCCGCAGGATGGGCAGCGCGCGCGGTAGACGGCGTAGCGACCTTCCTCCGTGTCTTCCCACCAGTCCCAGACCTGCGTAACGGCGGCCGCGCTGTCACCGATTTCCTTCCACAGCGCCGCGTAGGCGTCGAGCGGGTTGTGCCGGCTGCCGCAGCAGTCATACGACCGTGTCTGGTGCCACCTCGTGGTCCCCAGTGCCTTCAGGCGTTCACCCTCCGACCATGCGAACCCACAGGATTCGCAGTAGATCCTCGCCGTCTTCGGCAGGTGGTTGCCCTTGTCGTCCTTCTGCCACTGCACGTGCTGGAAGAACATCGGGAACATGCGGTGACCGCAGTGCGGACACTCCACCGATGCTCGACGCTGATCCGACTCGGCATAGCTCGCCGAGATCGCGCATTCGTCCTCAACCGTCGGGCTACAGGCGCGCACCGACAGCGAGTTCAGGCCGAAGGTGGCCAGACGCTCATCCACCAGCATCAGCGAGTCGCCCTCTTTCGTCGGGCGGTACTTGTTGATCTCGTCGGCCAACACCACCCGGATCGGGCGCCGCGCCAAGTTGTCCGGGCTACCGGCGCCAACCAGGCCAGCGAACCCGCCGGGGAACGGCTTGTAGGTCAGCGTCTCTTCCGCGCCGCCGACGCGCTCCTGCAGCACCTCAGTCGCCGCCACCATCGGCTGCAGGCGCTCCTTCGAGAACTGCTCGGCCGACTCTGCCTTCGGCTGCAGGATCAGGATCGGGCACGGGTCCAGGTGGACGTGGAACCCGAAGATGTTCAGCAGCAGCTCCGTCTTGAGCAGCTGCGTTGCGCACATCGCCGTGATCGTCCGCACGCCCGGCTCTGTGACCGCCAGCATCGGCCCGCGCGCCACCTCTACCGTCGACGTCTCCCAGCGCCCAGACATGGCGCCGAAGCCCTTGGCCAGCTGCCGGTACTTGTCCGCCCATGCCGGCACCGACAGCCGCGGCGGCGTCGACCACGCCGCATCCACTTCTCGCCTGAGGAGATCAGCCTTTGCGGAACTGTCCGCGGGGTTCTCCAAGGGTGGCAAGTTGCTTGTGGACATAGTTCGTCAGGACCTCCGCGACGCGGTCGGCTTGTTCAATGCCGAGGTCGGCGGCGATCAGGGCGGCAAAGCGCGTCGGCCAGTTCAGCCACGCATCACGCGCGGCCCGGAACTCCGTGAACAGCACCTGGCGCGCCACCTCGAGCTCGACGAGCTCACCAGCCTTGTGCCGGTACTCCAGCTCCTTCAGGCGGCCGGCGAAGTCCTCCTTGTGGGCCACCGCACGCTTGAGGCTCGCGCCCTCCGCGCTCTGCACCACGGGGACACCGTCCACCTTCTCGCCGGCCGGGTCAGGTGGGGACACAGCAGCGGGGACATTCTTCGGACTGTCCCCACCCGGCTTCACTGCTCTCCGCGCCGGCGTGTCCTTGCTGTCGACCCGCGGCTTTCTCCAGCCGCTGCCGACCTGCGCCGTGTCGAGCTTTCCGTCAGCGTTCGCGACCAGCTTCCCGCTCTCAAGCGCCCGGCGAACCTGCTTGTGATCGCAGCCTTCCAGCCTCGCGAACTCGCGCTGTGCGACCGCCTCAGCCATGGGCGGGGACATTCAGTGGGGACATTGTTTGAACCTCAGCGCGGGCGAGAAACGCGAGCGCGCAATGCCCGCGATGCAGGTCGACCCCGGAAGGACCCGCCGAATCCCATCGATGCCTCAACGCTCGATCCTGCCTGGCAGGGCGATGCCGTAGGGCGCCGTCAAGGTCTTGCCGCAGCGCGTGCAGGTGCAACACACCGACGATGGCGACGTGCGACGGATCTGCGAGATGCTGAAGCTGTGGGCACACAGGCCCTGGCGCATCCATCTCAGTGCGTTGCGAACCATGCCCATGCGTGCTCCTCACCGCGCGGTAGCCATCGCCTTGGCAAAAGCCGCGCTCATCTCGAAGTTGAAGCTGCCCTGCACGATCTGCTCGGCCCTCGTGCGGTAGTCCCAGTGCTGCGTGGCCTTGTGGGCATCGGCGAATCGGATCAACAGCTTCATGCTGGCAGGCTTGCCCTTGGCAGCGGGGGTGCGTTGCCACACGCCGCGGATCTCCTCGCCGTTCTTGCCTTTGACAGCACCGACGAAGGTGTTTCCCTTCGCCTTGAGTTGCGCCAGCTTGGACTTGGACAGGTTGCCGTACTGGTTCAGCGTGGCGCCCACGGGCTTCAGGAGCGCGCGGCTGTTGAGCTTGTTGGTGCCGCCGAACTCGTAGGGCTGCAGGTAGGCGGAAGCGATGTCCTTGACGTAGACCATCGCCTGGAGGTTGTCCTTGCGTGCGGGCTTGACCGCCACCGAGTTGACCGTGAAGGGTGTGGGACGATCGAAGACCGAGTGCAGGGCTGCCTTCTCCTCGCGCTGCACAACGCCGGCGATGGAGTTGAGGGCCACCGAAGTGGCGAAGGGAAGCTGCCGATAGGAGAAGGTGGTCAGGCCCTTCTCGAACTCCTTGAGGTTCGTCTGGACCGAGATCTCGGCGACCATCAGGTCGGCGGGTTGTCAATCAGCCGCAGCACGACCGTCGCCTCGCGCTTCGGGTTGTAGGTGGCCGAGCCGTCCAGCGTCGTGGAGAACTGCGGGCGCACGTAGCACATCTGCCACGGCCGGCCGGCTGGGATGACGCCCCCGGAGATCTGCACTTGCAGCGCCTTTCCGGCGGCGATGGTGCGGCCGTCCTTGGTGATGACGGGCAGCGTGTTTTTGGCGGCCGAGGAGAGCACCAGGTCTCCCTCGTCCGCCGTGATGCCGGCCACCGAGAGGATCGTCTCGCCTGCATCGAGCAGCGACGTGCAGTCGATCGTGAACGTCAGCTCTTCCGTCGTGCGCTTGTCGCATACGTTCGTCATCGTCCCATGCCCTCCTACAACCCAGAGGGTCGATCGTGCGTCGGTGCGCATCACCGCGCTGCGCTGGCCCACCAGCCATAGGGCGAGGCGCTCGCTCAGCCTCCACAGCGGGCCCAATATCGCGAAGGTCGACGCGCTGGCCTGCAGGAGCAGGCTGGCGATCGTGCTCGACGCCGCCGTGCGGTATGCGGCCACCGTCTTCGTCACCAGCGCCGAACTGGAAACCGTGGCCACCAGCACCAGGATCTTCGCCTTGACTGCACTGAGCACGCTCGTCGCTGTCACGTCCGCACTGCGCTTGGCACTCACCAGCTTCTGCAGCGCGCCGCCCGGGTTCAGCACGGCCACACGCACTGCGTTGACCCTCTTCGCCAGCGCCGCGCTCGAGGCGGAACTGGCCAGTCGAATCGCTCTGACCGAGCGCGTCGCCGTCGCGGCACTCGAAACCGTCGCCGACAGCGTGAGCAGCTTGGCCTTGACCGTCGCCAGCGTGGCCGTGACCGCCGTAGCAGCCGACCGCACCTGGCTCACCCGCTTCACCACAGCAGCCGATCCAGCAGTCGCAGCGGAGCGCACAGCTTGAACCGAGCGCACCAGGTTCGGCGATACCGTCACCGTGGCGGTCAGGGTCATGAATCGCGCCTTGAGCGCTGCGAGCGTTGCGGTGGCTGTAGTGCTTGCCGACCTGGTCGCGTTGACTGCGCGCCGCACCGTTGCCGCGCCTGCCGTCGTTGCCGACCTGATGGCCTGCGCGCGCTTGGCTGTTGTGGCGCTCGCTGCCACCGTAGCCGCTTTCATCGCGTCCACTGCAAGAACCCTCGCCGCTGCAGTTGTCACGCCAGCGCTCAACGTCAGCAGCTTGGATTTCAGGGTGGACAGCGTGGCGGCGGTGCTCAAGCTGGCCGTGCGCACCAGGCGCGCAGAACGCACAGCCGTCGCTCCAGCGCTGCTTGCCGCTGCCCGTACCGCCCGTCCCCTGCTGGCCGGGCTGCTGGCGTTGGCGTTGAGTGCCTGCGCCGCGCTCGGCAGTCGCGAGCCGATCAAC
>LNAP01001082.1_pt1 | contig 29456 bp, 25 predicted proteins | sample 602601 | NCBI WGS metagenome assembly LNAP01 (sample SAMN02440304, study PRJNA202911) | soil metagenome | biome: Subtropical and temperate rainforests or woodlands; isolation source: soil samples (1 kg each in a 20% v/v slurry with milli Q water) were... ... | reverse complement strand
GGAGCGCTCGGACAGGTCCTTGATGGTGTTCAGGATCGGGTTGATTTCCATGGCGGGCAGCACTCGTTGGCGAACTTTTGAAAGCCGGCGAGTATAACGTAATCAAGCGCCAGCGGCAGCCCGCCTGGCGGCTTTAGGGACACCAATTCTTGTGGCGAGGGAGCTTGCTCCCGCTGGGCTGCGCAGCAGCCCTAAAAAACACAGCTCAGTCAACCTGACTCACCGAGCTATCTGGTTTCGGGGCCGCTACGCGCCCCAGCGGGAGCAAGCTCCCTCGCCACAAGAACTCTCCAGCCGGCCGGACGCACTACTCGATACCCACCCGATTACGCCCATTGTGCTTGGCCGTGTACAGCCCTTTGTCCGCCGCCGAAATCAGCTGGCGGCAATCGCCACCTTGCTGTGGCGTGAAGGTCGAGACGCCAACGCTGACAGTCAGGTTCGCCCCCTCATGAGGCGTGATGTGGGGGATGTTCAGGGCAACGACGCTCTGGCGCAGCTTTTCGGCCATCAACCGCGCGCCGCCAGCCGAGGTGCTGGGCAAGACCAGGGCGAACTCCTCGCCGCCGTAACGGGCCGGCAGGTCGGACGGACGACTGCACGCATCACGGATCGCCGTGGCGACCTTGCGCAGGGCTTCGTCCCCCTCCAGGTGGCCGAAATTGTCGTTGAAGGACTTGAAGTAATCCACGTCGATCATCAACAGCGAGAGCTGGGACTGGTCCCGCAGCGCCCTTCTCCACTCCAACTCCAGGTATTCATCGAAGTGCCGGCGGTTGGACAGCCCGGTCAGACCGTCGGAATTCATCAGCCGTTGCAGCACCAGATTGGTGTCGAGCAGTTGCTGCTGGCTGACCCGCAGGGCGCGATAGGCCGCATCGCGTTGCAGCAGCATCATGTAGGACCGCGAGTGGTAGCGAATGCGCGCCACCAGTTCGATGTTGTCCGGCAACTTGACCAGGTAATCGTTGGCCCCGGCGGCGAACGCCGCGCTTTTGACCAGCGGGTCCTCCTTGGTGGACAGGACAATGATCGGAATATCCCGGGTCGCCGGATGGTTACGGTATTCGCGCACCAGGCTCAAGCCATCAAGACCGGGCATCACCAGGTCCTGGAGGATCACCGTTGGCTTGATGCGGACCGCATGGGCGATGGCCTGGTGTGGGTCGGCGCAGAAGTGAACGTCGATGTTCTCTTCATAGGCCAGCCCGCGCCGCACCGCCTCGCCGATCATCGCCTGGTCGTCGACGAGCAAGACCATGGCCGCGTTCTCGTCACGCTTGAAATCGTCGAGCTGTAAATCACTCATGGGAACTCACCTGAATACGGCTGGTGGACAAGGCTGCCGGGGTTCTTCATTGGGTAAAAATCTCCACTAACCGTGGCGCTATATGGTCCAGCGCAAGAATCTGCGCAGCCGCGTCGATGGCCGCGGCCGCTTTGGGCATGCCGTACACCGCGCTGCTCTGCTGGTCCTGGGCGATGGTCAGATAGCCCTGCTGGCGCATGAGTTTAAGCCCTTGGGCACCGTCGCGGCCCATGCCAGTGAGCAAAACGCCCACCGCGTCACCGCTCCAGAAGTGGGCGACGCTCTCGAAAAACACGTCGATGGACGGCCGGTAGATCTCGTTGACCGGCTCGGCGGTGTAGGCCAGGGTGCCATTTTTCAATAGGCGCAGATGGTGGTTGGTGCCGGCCAGCAGCACCGTACCGCTTTGCGGCGGCTCGCCGTGCCGGGCCAGGCGCACCTGGTGGCCTGACGCACTGCTCAGCCATTGGGCCATGCCCGCAGCAAACACCTCGTCCACATGCTGGACCAGCACAATGGCCGGGGCGAAATGACGGGGCAGGCCCTTGAGCAGGATCTCCAGCGCGGCCGGCCCACCCGCCGACGACCCGATGGCAATCAGGCTATTGCGTGACACCGACATCCGCTGCGCAGCCGGTGCAGCACGCTCACGGTGATTGCGCTCACCGATCAGCCAGCCGATGTTGGTGATCTTGCGCAGCAGCGGTGCCGCCGCATCCGCGGGGTTGCCCACCCCCAAGGTAGGGGTATCAACCACATCCAGCGCGCCATGCCCCATGGCTTCGAACACCCGGTGAACATTCTGCTGGCTGTCACCGGTGACAATCACAATGGCGCACGGGGTTTCGGCCATGATCCGCCGGGTCGCCTCCACGCCATCCATGATGGGCATGAGCAGGTCCATCAGAATCAGGTCCGGGGTGTATTCGGCGCAACGCTGAACCGCCTCGGCACCGTTGGCGGCCACCCAGACCAATTGGTGCGCCGGCTCGAAAGCCAGGGCACGGCGCAGGGCTTCGACCGCCAGGGGCATGTCATTGACGATGGCGATCTTCAAGCGCGTGCTCCTCCGATCAATTCGACTACGGCATCGAGCAAGGCGTCGTCATGGAAACTGGCCTTGGCTAGATAATAGTCAGCGCCGGCATCCAGGCCACGGCGACGATCTTCTTCACGATCCTTGTAAGACACCACCATCACCGGCAGCGACTGCAGACGGTTATCGCGCCGCAACAGCGACACCAGCTCGATGCCGTCCATGCGCGGCATGTCGATGTCGGTGATCAGCAGGTCGAAATCCTCCGCTCGCAGCGCGTTCCAGCCGTCCATGCCGTCCACGGCCACCGCCACGTCATACCCACGATTGAGCAACAGCTTGCGTTGCAGCTCGCGCACGGTCAGGGAGTCGTCCACCACCAGGATCCGCTTGCGCGGTGTCTGCGTCTGGTTCTGGCGGGCGATGCGTTCCAGGCGCCCGGTGTCGAGCAACTTGTCCACCGAGCGCAGCAGGTCTTCGACATCGACGATCAGCACCACCGAACCATCGTCCAGCAAAGCCCCGGCGGAGATGTCCTGGATCTTGCCCAGGCGTTCGTCCAGGGGCAGGACCACCAGCGTGCGCTCGCCGATGAACCGTTCGACCGCCACGCCGTAGATGGCCTCGCGCTCACGGATCACCACGACCTTGAGCGCCTGGCTGCTGTTCTGCGATGCCGGACGATTGAGCAACTGACTGGCGGCGACCAGCCCGACATGCCGCCCTTCGTGCCAGAAGTGCTGGCGCCCTTCGACCTGCACAATGTCCTCAGGAGCGAGATCGCACATGCGCTCGATGTGAGCCAGGGGAAAGGCGTAGGCTTCCCCGCCGACTTCCACCACCAGGCTGCGCACCACTGAGAGCGTCAGCGGCACCTCAAGATGGAAGCGGCTGCCCTCGCCCGCTGTCTGCTCCAGCACCACCGCGCCGCGCAACTGCCGGACCATATGCTGGACGGCGTCCAGGCCGACGCCGCGCCCGGACACCTCAGTGACGGTGTCGCGCAGGCTGAAGCCGGGCAGGAACAGGAACGTCAGCAGTTCCTCTTCGCTCAAATTGGCTGCGGTCTGCTCAGGGGAAAGCCCTCGTTCGACGACGCTGCGCCGCACCCGTTCCAGGTCCACACCGGCGCCGTCGTCCGCCAGCTCCAGCACCAGCAGGCCAGCCTGATGGGAGGCGCGCAAGCGGATCAGGCCTTCGGCGGGCTTGCCGGCCAGCACCCGTTGCTCCGGAGATTCGATGCCATGGTCCACGGCGTTGCGCAGCAGATGGGTCAGCGGCGCTTCGAGTCTTTCCAGCACGTCGCGGTCGACCTGGGTTTTATCGCCCTCAATCTCCAGGCGCACCTGCTTGCCCAGGCTGCGCCCCAGGTCACGGACCATCCGGGCCTGGCCGGATAGCACATCGGCAAACGGTCGCATGCGACAGGCCAGCGCCGTGTCGTACAACACCTGTGCTCGCTGACCGGCCTGCCAGGCGAACTCGTCCATCTCCGCGGTTTTCTGCGCCAGCAATTGCTGGGTTTCGGCCAGCAAGCGGCGGGCGTCGTTGAGCGCTTCCTCGGCCTGCAAGCTCAACGCGTGTTCCTTGAGGTGCACATTCAGCTCTTCCAAGGCCCGCAAGCCGTTGCTCTGCTGGCGCTTGAGCCGTTGCATCGTCGCCAGCCAGGGCTTGAGGCGCTGGGTTTCCACCAAGGATTTACTGGACAGGTCCAACAGGCTATTGAGGCGCTCGGCGGTGACCCGCAACACCCGCTCGCCCCCTTCGGTGACCCGCTTACCCTTGGGCAGCGGTTCCGTTGCCGCGAGCGGTTCTGCCTCGGCCGGCTCAACGCGAAAAGCCTCCGCTTGCATCTCGATTCGCGGCGACCCGGCAGGCGTGTGCGCAGCGGCAGGATCGAGCAGTTGCCCCATCAACGCCACATACGCATCGACGTCCTGGGCTCCGATGCTGTTGCCTGGCGTGGCAATTCGCGTCAACAGGTCGGTGCCTTGCAGCAAGGCGTCGATGTGCTCGGCGCGCAGGACCAGACGGCGCTCCTGGGCGCTGACCAGGCAATCCTCCATGACATGGGCCACGCTGACCCCGGCGTTCACTCCAACGATCCGCGCCGCGCCCTTGAGGGAATGGGCCGCGCGCATGCACGATTCAAGATAATCGGCCTGGGTCGGGTCGCGTTCCAGGGCCAGCAGGCCGGCGCTGAGCACCTGAGTCTGGGCTTCGGCTTCCAGGCTGAACAACTCCAGCAACGAGGCGTCACGCATTTGATCAGGGGTCATGACAGGCTCCGGGTCATGGCGGACAACAACTGTTCTTCGTCCAGCCAGCGCAGGCTGCGGCCCTTGAACTTCAATACGCCACGGGTGTACTTGGCCACCGATTGCGAGGCCGCGCCCAGGACGCGTTCATCGATGGCGTGAATGCCGTCCACCTCGTCCACCGGCACCACCACCGGACCGCCCTGGGCCGCGACGATCAACATGCGCGGCATGACCCGCGCGCTGGCCACCACTGCCCCGCCGGGTTCCAGGTCCAACAGTTCCACCAGCGACAGGCAGGCCACCAAGGCCCCGCGCACATTCGCCACGCCCAACAAGGCCCGCGAGCGCTGGTGGGGCAGCGAGTGAATCGGCTGAAACGGCGCCACTTCCACCAGACTGCGGGTGGTCAGGCCCAGCCACTCTTCGCCCAGTCGGAACATCAACAGCGATCGTGTGACGATATCGGTGTCCAGCGGCGCGTGGGCCAGATCCCGGTCGTCGTGCTGCAAGGTGTAGCGATCGAGCAAACGGGTGGCAGCCGCCGAATACACCGCGCAGTTGCGGCAGTGAATATGCTCGGCCAGCAACGGACAGGATTTGTCGCCATGCACCCCGATGCGATTCCAGCAATCGTCGATGGCCAGGGCATCGTCATGGGTCAGGTTGTCATTAGCCGAACCACTCATTGTTTACGCTCACTGTCAGCCATGCGCCCGCTGCGAGCGGCGCGGTCCTGCAATCGACGGGCACCGGCCGCGTCTCCCTGGGAAGCCAGCAACGCCGCCAGATGCACCAGGGCCTCGGCGTGTTGCGGTTCAAGATAGAGCGCCTTGCGATAAAAACCCTGGGCCTCAAGCGCGCTACCGGCCATGTCACTGAGCAGCCCCAGCCAGTAGAACACTTGGGCCGCCGGCGCATGATTGCGCAGGTACTGCTGGCAGGCCGCACGGGCTTCGGCGCTTTTGCCAGCATTGGCCAGCGCCGCGATATTGGCCAGCAAGGTAGTGGCGTCGCTGTTTTTCGGCTCAGTGATCGGAGCCACGCTGGCTGCGAACGGCCGGGGCCGGACCACCGGTGGAGTGACTCGAGGCGCGACCTGGCCAAGCGGCAGCGGAGCCGGCAGCGGAGTCGACATCAACGCGGGCACTGGCTGTGGTTGCGGGGCTCCTTGGCGACTGAAAGCGAACGACTGGGCAATCCCGATTGAACGCATGCCCAACCGCCCCAGCAAACTGCCCTCGGCGGGGCCGATAAACAGCACGCCGTCCTGGTGGGTCAGGCGCTTGAGCACCTCGAACACCTGCTGCTGGGTCGGCTGGTCGAAATAGATCAGCAGATTGCGGCAGAACACAAAATCGTAAGGGGCCTCGTTCACCAGCAGGGTCGGATCCAGCAGGTTGCCCACTTGCAGACGCACCTGTTCACTCACCCGCTCGCTGAGGCGATAACCCTCTGCCTCGGCGCTGAAATATCGCTCGCGAAAGCCGAGGTCGGCGCCACGGAAAGAGTTCCTGCCGTAAAGCGCTTGCCTGGCCCGTTCTATCGACAGCGGACTGACGTCCAGCGCGTCCACCTTGAACTGATGCGGCCCCAGGCCCGCGTCGAGCAAGGCCATGGCAATGGAGTAAGGCTCTTCGCCAGTGGAGCAGGGCAAGCTGAGGATGCGCAGCGCGCGCAGGTGCTTGATCTCGGCCAGGCGCTTGATGGCCAGCCTGGCGAGGGTGGCGAAGGACTCGGGATAACGGAAGAACCAGGTCTCCGGAACAATCACCGCTTCGATCAGCGCCTGTTGCTCCTGGGCAGAATGTTGCAGGCATTGCCAGTACTCATCTGCCGCACGCCCAGGCACGGCAATGATGCGCTGGCGCACGGCCCGCTCGATGATGGCGGTGCCGACGGAGGTGACATCCAGGCCGATGCGCACCTTGAGAAAATCGAAAAACCGCTGGTCGCTGTTCATGCCCGTCCCTCGAGGTCATCGAAGTTCAAGGGCGGCGTGGGAAACAGCACGGCACGGACCGACTCGTCGAGCAGGTCATTGACCCGCACCCATTGCAACAGGCCTTGCGCGTCTTCGCGCACCGGGCCCAGGTACGGCGCCTGTGGGTTATCCAAGCCATAAGGTCGGAAATCCGCCGGATCGCAACGCAAGGTGTCGGTGGCCTGTTCCAGAATCAGCCCCAGAACCTGCCCCGCCTGCTGCGCGTCGGGTCGGTAATGCACCAGCACCAGCCGCGTACTGGTACGCGCCTGGGCGCTCTGACCGAAGGTCAGCGTGCACAGATCGATCACGGGCACCACCGCGCCGCGCCAGGCAAACACGCCCGCCACCCAGGACGGTGCCTGGGCAATCGGTTTGAGGGGCAGGCGCGGCAGCACTTCCACCACATCGATGGCTTGCAGGGCGTAGCGTTCGTTGCCGATGCAAAACACCAGGAACAACGACTGACGGGCCGCCGACACGGCGCCACGTCTGGCCTCGAACTCGCTCATCAGACTTTGAAACGCGAGACGCCGCTGCGCAGCCCCACAGCGACCTGGCTCAGTTCATCGATGGCAGAACTGGCCTGGCGCAGGGACTCCACCGTCTGACTGCTGGCATCGCCCAATTGCACCAGGGCATGGTTGATCTGCTCGGCGCCGGTGGCCTGGGCCTGCATGCCTTCGTTGACCATCAACACCCGCGGCGCCAGCGCCTGTACCTGGTGGATGATCTGCGACAGTTGCTCGCCGACCTGCTGCACCTCGGCCATGCCACGGCGCACTTCTTCGGAGAACTTGTCCATGCCCATCACTCCAGCGGATACGGCGGACTGGATCTCGCGCACCATCTGCTCGATGTCGTAGGTCGCCACGGCTGTCTGATCCGCCAGGCGCCGAACCTCAGTGGCGACCACGGCAAAACCGCGGCCATACTCTCCCGCCTTCTCGGCCTCGATGGCGGCATTGAGGGACAACAGGTTAGTCTGGTCGGCCACCTTGACGATGGTCACCACCACCTGGTTGATGTTGCCGGCCTTCTCGTTGAGGATCGCCAGCTTCGCGTTCACCAGATCCGCCGCGCCCATCACCGAGTGCATGGTTTCTTCCATGCGTGCCAGGCCTTGCTGGCCGGAACCGGCCGCCACCGAGGCCTGGTCGGCGGCGCTGGAAACTTCGGTCATGGTGCGCACCAGATCCCGGGACGTGGCGGCAATTTCCCGAGAGGTCGCGCCGATCTCCGTAGTGGTAGCGGCGGTTTCGGTGGCCGTGGCCTGTTGCTCGCGGGAGGTGGCGGCGATCTCGGTGACCGAGGTGGTGACCTGCACCGAAGAGCGCTGGGCCTGGGACACCAGCGATGTCAGCTCGGCCATCATGTCGTTGAAGCCGGTTTCCACCGCACCGAACTCGTCTTTACGCGCAAGGTTCAGGCGCCCGCTCAGGTCGCCGCTGCGCATGATGCCGAGGATTTCCACAATGCGGTTCATCGGCGCCATGATCGCGCGCATCAACAACAGGCCACAAAGCATGGCAATGAGCACCGCCACGAGAAACGACAGCCCCATGGCAACTTCAGCGGCGGTTACCGACTGACTGATGGTCAGGGCGGCTTTTTCCGCCAGCTCCCGGTTGCGTTCGATGATCTGGTTCAAATGCCCGCGACCGTCGAGCCATGCCGGCGTCAGCTCCTTCTCCAGCGCCAGCTGTGCCCCTTCGAAATCCTTGCGTTCATACAGGTCCAGAACCTTCGCCAGGGCCTTGTTGAAGTCCTGATGATTGACCTCGAATTCGTCGAAGGAGACTTGATCGGCAGGGTCCTGGATCAGCTTTTGATAGTGCTGGATTTCCTCGCGCAGATGCTGCTCGTAGCCCTGGTAGAGGGCCTTGTCCTCGGCAGTGATTTCCCGCTGGCCGGAGAGGCCGACGATCTGCTGGGTCTTGACGTAGCTGTCGACCCAGCCACCGCGAATCATGGAACTGTAATACACCCCCGGCACCGCGTAGACGCGTACTTTTTCTTCGCTGGCCTCGATCCTCAATAACCGCGAATACGTGACGACCACCATCAGCAGCATGATGGCGATGATCACCGCAAAACTCGCCAGGATGCGTTGGCGCAACGTCCAGTTCTTCACAGTACAACCTCGGGCATTTTGAAATGCTGGGGAGTATAGCCGAGGGCGACGTTGCGGCTGTATGGCGGTGAGGAAGGAGTTTGGTGATTCGCTCAGCTGTTCAAACAGCTCAAGCCAGGCATCAATGTGGCAGTCGATGCAAAAGTTCTATGGGAGCGAGCCTGCTCGCGATTGCGGTGCATCAGTCAATAATAGTGTCGACTGACATACCGCTATCGCGAGCAGGCTCGCTCCCACAAGAGGTGATGTTTACCCAGGGGTCAGGCCTGGCTCAAAGAGCGGCCTGACGTACCTGCTTCTCCAGCTCAGTCTTCAACCCCGGCTCCAGTTTGAGCTGGCGCGCCAGTTCATCGAGGTAGGATTTCTCCATGAAGTTTTCCTCATCCACCAGCATCACACTGGCGATGTACATCTCGGCGGCCATTTCCGGCGTGCTGGCGGCCCGGGCGACATCGGCGGGGTCCAGGGGTTTGTTGAGCTCGGCGTGCAGCCAGTGTTGCAGCTCCTGATCGTTGTCGAGCTTGGTGAACTCGCCTTCGATCAACTGCTTTTCACGCTCGTCGACATGGCCATCGGCCTTGGCCGCCGCCACCAGGGCCGTGAGGATCGCCTGGCTGTGCTGCTCGACCTGGGCCGGGGGAAGACGATCCAGCGTCTGCGGTTCAGTTTTCGGCTCACTGCCCTGCTGGGCTTGCCAATTGCCATAGGCCTTGTAGGCGATCACGCCCAATGCCGCCAGACCACCATAGGTCAGGGCCTTGCCGCCAAACTGGCGAGCCTTCTTGTTGCCCAGCAACAGGCCCATGGCTCCGGCGGCCAGCGCCCCGCCACCCGCGCCGGAGAGCATCCCGCCCAAATTGCCAGCACCACCGCCGAGCAAACCGCCCAGGCCGCCGGATGACTTGCCTTGGGAGCCGCCAGCCTTGTTCTGCAACATTTCCTGACCGGACTTGAGAAGCTGATCGAGCAATCCACGGGTGTTCATTTGCTGCCTCCACGCATTCGGGTAACCGGATCATTAAGGCAATCAGCCTAGTTCGAAAGTGCCCGAGTCTGTCGGTGAGAGTGCTTCGAGATGTTGCTTGCCAATTTTCCTGTGGCTGCGGCGAACCCGATAAAACGATATAGACTCGAATCAACTGAAAAACCGCAGCAAAAACAGCTTTGACGAGGGCTTGGACATGCAAACCAAACTGCTGATCAATGGTCACCTGGTGAACGGCGACGGGCCCGGCCAGGCCGTGTTCAACCCCGCGCTGGGCCGGGTGCTGGTGGAAATCAACGAAGCCAGCGAAGCTCAGGTCGATGCCGCCGTGCGCGCGGCCGACAGTGCCTTCCAAAGCTGGTCCCAGGTGTCGCCCAAGGACCGCTCCCTGCTCCTGCTCAAGCTGGCCGACACCATCGAAGCCCACGGCGAAGAACTGGCCAGGCTCGAATCGGACAATTGCGGCAAACCTTTGAACGCCGTGCTGAACGACGAGATCCCGGCAATTGCCGACGTGTTCCGTTTCTTTGCCGGCGCCAGCCGTTGCATGAGCGGCTCGGCGGGTGGCGAATACCTGCCGGGGCACACGTCGATGATCCGCCGCGATCCGGTGGGCGTGATCGCCTCCATCGCGCCGTGGAATTACCCGTTGATGATGGTCGCCTGGAAAATCGCCCCAGCCCTGGCCGCCGGTAACACCGTAGTGCTCAAACCCTCGGAGCAGACCCCACTGACGGCGTTGCGGCTGGCGGAACTGGCGTCGGAAATTTTCCCCGCGGGTGTACTCAACGTGCTGTTCGGTCGTGGTCAGACGGTCGGGCAACCGTTGGTCACTCACGCAAAGGTGCGCATGGTTTCGCTGACCGGCTCCATCGCCACAGGCGCGAACATCATTTCCAGCACCGCCGACAGCGTCAAACGCACCCACATGGAACTGGGCGGCAAGGCCCCGGTGATCATTTTCGACGACGCCGACATTGACGCAGCCGTGGAAGGCATCCGCACCTTCGGTTTCTACAATGCCGGCCAGGACTGCACCGCTGCCTGCCGCATTTACGCCCAACAAGGCATCTACGACAGGTTCGTCGAGAAACTCGGTGCGGCGGTGGCCAGCATCAAGTACGGCCTGCAAACCGCCCCGGACACCGAGATGGGTCCGCTGATCACAGCCCAGCACCGCGACCGCGTGGCCGGCTTTGTCGAACGGGCCATCGCCCAGTCGCATATTCGCCTGATTACCGGTGGCAAGGCCGTGGACGGCAACGGATTCTTCTTTGAACCAACGGTATTGGCCGACGCCCAGCAGGACGACGAAATCGTGCGCCGCGAGGTTTTTGGGCCGGTGGTGTCCGTCACACCGTTCATCGACGAAGCGCAGGTGCTGGCCTGGGCCAACGACTCGGACTACGGCCTGGCGTCTTCAGTCTGGACCGCCGACATCGGCCGCGCCCATCGCTTGGCGGCACGCCTGCAATATGGCTGCACCTGGGTGAATACCCACTTCATGCTCGTCAGCGAAATGCCCCATGGCGGTCAGAAACGTTCCGGTTATGGCAAGGACATGTCGATGTATGGACTGGAGGACTACACAGTAGTGCGGCATGTGATGTTCAAGCATTGAACCAAAGAACGATTACCACGGCCGGACGGCAGAGTCTGGTCGTGGCGGTTCAAGTGTCATGACGGCACTACCAACGCCACTGAGGGAAAATAACTTCGGTAGCGTTTGGCATCACGAGTGAGCAAAGGCAGGCCATTCACAGCCGCATGGGCACCGATAAAAAAATCGGCCAGCACGTTATTTTTTCCGCCCCCTACCTTCCGGTAACGCACAAAAGCCTTCCCAGCGAGGAACAATGCCGGTCGAGGTACTTCCTGCATCAGCAGCCCGAGCTCAGTAACAACCTCATCCAACGCTTCAAAGGTGGAGAAAGTCTGAGACAGTTCGGCATAGATAATCGGGTTGATGACAAGGTCATGGGCTTGAGATTGGGCACGCAGTTGCTGGATAGACCAATCAGCCCAAACGGGATCGTTTTCCAGGACATCAATCAAAACGTTGGTGTCGACCAGTATCATTAATCTTCACCACGCAAGAGCGCCATCAGCTCATCCGTGCGCCATTTGATATCCGCCTTACCACGGGCGGCTTCGAAGCGATCATGGACTGTTTTCTTCGCAGCTTGGGGTTTACCGGCATGGAGCACCACCTCACCCTGCGCGTTGACACTAAACTCGATTGCACAACCCGGAATCAAATGCAGCGCATCGCGAATTGGCTTAGGGATGGTGACCTGCCCCTTACTCGTCATCGTTGTCGACACAATGTTCTCCTTTGAAGTATTACCTTTGCCAGAAAAGTAATACTTCATACTTAAGGGCGCAACCGCCGCTGATCCGCACTCATTCAAAACCTCGAAACACTGCGCATCGCATCCATCAGGCAACGCATGGCGATCCGGTCGTTTTCCGACAGTTCGCGATAGCGTTCCACCAGTCTTAGTTCGTCCATGCTGAGCGGCCGGGTCCGGCGCGCGCTCGTCAAGCATGGAAGGATCCCCAGCAATTGGGTGATGCCCTGTATTTTTGTCATTGAGCCTTGTCCTTCTGTACGTCGAATTGACCGATAGCACCTGCTGAATCCGCGGGTTCAACCTCTATCACGCTAAAGGATAGGGAGGATTCACACCGTGAACAGGGAGTTTTAGAGTAATTAGTCAAAAAATGCAGAGTTACCCGTTAAAAAAGGAAATATCTGTAAGGAAATTTAACTAAACCACGCTTTCCTCTCTCTCCCGTGCCACGTATCCCCTATGATTTTGCGCCTCGGTGAACCGATCCAGCTCTCAGGCATCTGTTCTAACGTCCGTCGCGTTTGGCCAAAGGCATGTCCGAACTTCTTTACCAGTCTCTGTTGCCAGGAAAGGCTCGGGATTGTTTCCAGAAAGGTTGTATTTATGCACCGCAGGAATCTGCTCAAGGCGTCCATGGCTTTCGCTGCCTACACCGGGCTTTCGGCCTCAGGGCTTATGGCTGCACGCGCCTGGGCTGCTGACCGGACCGCCGACGGCGAGGCCCGTCCTTTCGATTTCAATGGGTTGAAAGAACAGGCCCGGGAATTGGCCAAGAGCCGTTACGTCGACACCAAGCAAGTTTTGCCGCCGACACTGGCGATGATGTCCCCGTTGCAATTCAACGCCATCCGCTACGACGCCAACCACTCGCTGTGGAATGAGCTGGACGGTCAGCTGGATGTGCAGTTTTTCCACGTCGGCATGGGCTTCAAGCAACCGGTGCGCATGTACAGTGTCGATGCCAAGACCCGCATGGCCCGTGAAGTGCACTTCCGCCCGGAGTTGTTCAACTATGAGAAAACCACGGTCAACACTTCGCAGTTGACCGGTGACCTGGGCTTCTCAGGGTTCAGGGTGTTCAAGGCGCCGGAGCTGGACCGGCACGATATCGTTTCGTTTCTGGGGGCCAGTTATTTCCGCGCCGTGGACAACACCGGCCAGTACGGATTGTCGGCCCGGGGCCTGGCCATCGACACTTACGCCAAGAAGCGTGAGGAATTCCCGGACTTCACCAAGTTCTGGTTCGAAATCCCGGACAAGAACAGTACCCGTTTCGTGGTCTACGCCCTGCTCGACTCGCCCAGCGCCACCGGCGCCTATCGTTTTGACATCGATTGTCAGCCCACCCGCGTCGTGATGGAAATCGATGCGCACATCAATGCCCGTACCGCCATCGAGCAATTGGGCATCGCGCCGATGACCAGCATGTTCAGCTGCGGCACCGTTGAGCGGCGCATGTGCGACACCATCCACCCGCAAATTCACGATTCCGACCGGCTGGCGATGTGGCGCGGCAATGGCGAGTGGGTTTGTCGCCCGCTGAACAACCCCGCCACCCTGCAGTTCAACGCCTTCGCCGACAACAACCCCAAAGGCTTCGGCCTGGTGCAGACCGATCACGACTTCGCCAGCTACCAGGACACCGTGGACTGGTACAGCAAGCGCCCGAGTCTGTGGGTCGAACCGACAACGGCCTGGGGCGAAGGCTCGGTCGATCTGCTGGAAATTCCTACGACCGGTGAAACCCTGGACAACATCGTCGCCTTCTGGACGCCGAAGAAGCCGGTCGCTGCCGGTGAATCGCTGAACTACGGCTACAAGCTCTATTGGAGCGCCTTGCCACCGGTGAGCACCGAGCTGGCCCAGGTCAACGCGACCCGTTCAGGCATGGGCGGCTTCATCGAAGGCTGGGCACCGGGCGAGCACTACCCCACCGTCTGGGCCCGACGTTTTGCCGTGGACTTCAACGGCGGCGGCCTCGATCAGCTCCCCCCTGGCACCGGTATCGAACCGGTAGTGACCTGCTCCCACGGCGAGGTGAAGGACTTCAACGTGCTGGTGCTCGATGCGATCAAGGGTTACCGCATCACCTTCGACTGGTACCCGACCGACGATCGCGTGGACCCGGTGGAGATGCGCCTGTTCCTGCGCACCAATGACCGGACCTTGAGCGAGACCTGGCTGTACCAGTACTTCCCGCCGGCGCCGGATAAGCGTAAATACCCTTGATCCTTGCGCGTCAGGGATGACGCCATCGCGAGCAGGCTCGCTCCCACAGGGTAGGGTGTGGATCACAAATTCTGTGAACAACACCAATCCACTGTGGGAGCGAGCCTGCTCGCGATGAGGCACGTACAGACGCCGTACCATCCAGCCCAATAAACAAAAGCCCCGGCCAAAACGACCGGGGCTTTTTGTTTCAAGCTAACCCTTAATCGCGCAAATCCGACTCATGAATCGGCTGGTCCCGATGCGTGGCTCTCTGATACTGCGCCGGCCACGTGGCCTTGCGGCCCCCCAGGTCATCATCGGCATGCAACGCCCAGTACGGATCACGCAACAGTTCGCGGGCCAGGAAAATGATGTCGGCCTGGCAGGTCCGCAAGATGTGCTCGGCCTGGGCCGGTTCGGTAATCATGCCGACAGTGCCGGTGGCGATTTCCGACTCCTTGCGCACCCGTTCGGCAAAGCGCGTCTGATACCCCGGACCGGTGGGAATTTCCGCATTCACAGCGGTGCCGCCCGATGACACATCGATCAGGTCCACCCCCAGCGCCCTGAATCGCCGCGCCAGCTCCACGGTTTCATCCGGGTTCCAGCCATCCTCGACCCAGTCGGTGGCCGATACGCGCACGAACACCGGCAATTCCTCAGGCCATACCGCCCGGACCGCTTCGGTCACTTGCAGCACCAGCCGGATGCGATTCTCGAACGAGCCGCCGTATTGATCGCGCCGCTGATTGCTCAAGGGAGACAAGAATTGATGCAGCAGATAGCCGTGGGCTGCGTGGACTTCCACGACTTTGAATCCGGCCGTCAGGCTACGTTTGGCCGCCTCCACGAACGCCTGGATGACACCGGCAATCTGCCCCTCGTCCAGTTGGATCGGCTGGGTGTGCTGCGGATCGAAGGCAATCGGCGACGGGCCGACCGGGACCCAGCCGCCCTCTTCCGGTTTTACGCTGCCATGCTTGCCGAGCCAGGGTCGCCAGGTGCTGGCCTTGCGTCCGGCGTGGGCCAGTTGAATGCCGGGCACGGCCCCTTGGGCGGTGATGAAGCGGGTGATGCGTTGCAGGGGGCCGATCTGTTCATCGTTCCACAACCCCAGGTCCTGATCAGTAATGCGGCCGTCGGCAGTAACGGCAGTGGCTTCGGTGAACACCAGGCCGGCACCGCCCACGGCGCGGCTGCCAAGGTGTACCAGGTGCCAGTCATTGGCCAGGCCATCGGCGCTCGAGTACTGGCACATCGGCGACACCGCGATACGATTGGGCAGGGTCAATTGGCGAAGGGTATAGGGTTCCAGCAGCAGACTCATGGGGCACCTCTCGAATCAGTGGGCAGGCTCCAGGGTTCTGTTTGAAAAGTCGACGAGTGACAAAAGGTGCAACACCCGCCCCCGCGGGCAAAGAAATCCGACAAGACGTCACAAGGGCTATCAAGCAGTGCTTAGAGCCTAGTCGACAACCTGGGAGGCGGGAGGGTTCAGAACTTAAAAATCGACGGTGTGACGCAATGGTGTACCCCTGTGGCGAGGGAGCTTGCTCCCGCTGGGCTGCGAAGCAGCCCCGGCATTGCAGCCATCACATCGCAAGGGGACGCTGGCGCGTCCAGCGGGAGCAAGCTCCCTCGCCACAGAGTACGAACGCAAGATGGCGGCGTGTCTACCGCGGTTCGATATGGGCAATCATCAACTGCACCGTTTCCTGGCCGCGAAACTCGTTGAGGTCGAGTTTGTAGGCCAGTTCCACCCAGCGCACGGTGGGGTTTGGCCAGATATCGCGGTCGATGCCGAAGGCGATACCGTCGAGTTTCACCGAGCCGCATTCGCTCTTGAGGACGACCTTGAGGTGCCGTTCGCCCACCACGCGCTGCTCGACCAACTGGAACACACCGTGAAACATCGGCTCCGGGAAATGCTGCCCCCAGGGCCCGGCGTGACGCAGCGCCCGAGCCAGCTCCAGGTGAAACTCTTCCACCGCCAGGGTGCCGTCCGACAACAGGCGTCCGGTCAGGTCTTCTTCGCGCAATTGGCGGCGCACTTCAGCGTCGAACGCCTCGGCGAACAGTGGAAAATTCTCTTGCGCCAACGTCAGGCCCGCCGCCATGGCGTGGCCGCCATACTTGCTGATCAGCGTTGGATGTTGCGCCGCCACCACACTCAGGGCATCACGAATATGAAAACCCGGCACCGAGCGCCCCGAGCCCTTGAGCAGGCCGTCTCCGGCATCGGCAAAAGCAATGGTCGGGCGGAAATACCGCTCCTTCATCCGCGAGGCGAGGATCCCGATAACGCCCTGGTGCCACTGAGGATCGAACAGACATAGACCGAACGGCATGGACTCCACCGGCAAGTCCTTGAGCTGGGCCAGCGCTTCACGCTGCATGCCCTGTTCGATGGATTTGCGATCCTGGTTCATGCCGTCCAGTTGCGCCGCCATCTCCCGCGCCAAGGCCGGATCGTCAGTGAGCAGGCATTCGATGCCCAGGCTCATGTCGTCCAGACGCCCGGCTGCGTTCAGGCGCGGGCCGAGGATAAATCCGAGGTCCGTGGAAGTGATACGAGAATGATCGCGCCTGGCCACTTCCAGGATCGCCTTGATGCCGGGTCGGGCGCGCCCTGCACGAATGCGTTCCAGGCCCTGATGCACCAGGATCCGGTTGTTGGCGTCCAGAGGCACCACATCCGCCACGCTGCCCAGTGCCACCAGATCCAGCAGTTCGCCGATGTTTGGCTGGGGGCTGCTGGCATACCGGCCCAGGCTGCGCAGACGCGCCCGCAAGGCCATCAGCACATAAAAGATCACACCGACACCGGCCAATGCCTTGCTCGGGAACTCACAGCCCGGCTGGTTCGGGTTGACGATGGCATCCGCCGCCGGCAGTTCGAGGCCCGGCAAATGGTGGTCGGTAACCAGCACCTTGAGCCCCGCCGCTTTCGCTGCTGCCACACCTTCGACACTGGAAATGCCGTTGTCCACGGTGATCAGCAACTGCGGCTCACGGGTCAGGGCGACCTCGACAATTTCCGGGGTCAGTCCGTAGCCATACTCGAAGCGATTGGGTACCAGATAATCGACATGGGCCGCACCGAGCAAACGCAGGCCCAACATGCCCACCGTGCTGGCTGTCGCCCCGTCGGCATCGAAGTCGCCGACGATCAGGATGCGCTGGCGCTGCTCCAGCGCCACCACCAACAGATCCACGGCCGCGTCGATACCCTTGAGTTGCTGATAAGGAATCAAGCGCGCCAGGCTCTTGTCCAGTTCAGCCTCGGACTGCACGCCACGGGCCGCATACAGGCGCGTCAACAGGGGTGGCAAGTCACCGAGGAATGGCAGGGTGTCGGGTAGCTGGCGGGGTTCTATGCGCATGGGGTGACAAAGTTTTCTCTGGAAATCGTGAAGGTTGTGGCAAGGAAAGCTTGGGTGGGAGTGGGCTTGCTCGCGAAAGCGGCGGCACATTCAACATCAATGCAAACTGATCTGCCGCCTTCGCGAGCAAGCCCGCTCCCACAATGGCTCACTCAATACCGGGTCAATGGCTCAGCCTCGCTCACCCAGCAACCATTGCAACTGGACTTCATGCTGGCCGCGATCATCGGTCACGAAAATCGTCCCCTCGCTGATCATCACATCCCACTTGATCACGCGGGGCATGTCCTTAGCGAGCGTCTCCAGCACTTCCTGGGGCACGGCGGCGATGTTGACGTTCTTGAGGTTCTTTACCGCCGGGATCACCTTGCCTTCCCAGACTCGCAGGCTGCCGTAGGCCAGCAGGCTGGTGCGTTCAGTGCGGCGCGAGCACCAGGTCAGGCGGTCGGCGTCGGGCTGGCCCACTTCGATCCAGTGCAGCACACGGTCATCCAGGCTTTTTTCCCACAGCGCAGGTTCATCGACATCCGACAGACCTCGGCCAAATGCCAGCAGCTCGTTGTACCAGAAAGCGTAGGCCAACAGGCGCACGGTCATGCGTTCTTCGGTTTCCGAAGGATGACGGGCGATGGTCTGCTTCACGTTCTCGTACACACTGCGGTCGAGGTCGGTGAGGTTCAGTTCAAACTTATAGGTCGTGGACGGCTGGGCCATGAACGGGCTTCTTGATACGAGGAAAGGCGGCAAGTCTAACCGATGAGGCGAGCATTCCACGAATTGCCGACCATCAACCTGCGGCGACTGACGCCGGCCTATGATAAAACGCTCTTTCGTTCTGCCTTTGTTCTACAGGATCCGTCATGTCGCTTACTGCCAAACCCCTTGCGGGCGTCAAAGTCATCGAACTCGGCACCTTGATCGCCGGACCTTTTGCCTCGCGGATCTGCGGTGAATTCGGTGCCGAAGTGATCAAGGTCGAATCGCCCGATGGCGGCGACCCGTTACGTAAATGGCGCAAGCTGTATGAAGGCACGTCCTTGTGGTGGTTCGTCCAGGCGCGGAACAAGAAATCCCTGACCCTGAACCTCAAGCACCCCGAAGGTCTGGCGATTCTGAAAAAGCTGATCGGCGAAGCCGACATCCTGATCGAGAATTTTCGCCCCGGCGTGTTGGAAAAGCTCGGCCTGGGTTGGGAAGTCCTACATGCGCTGAACCCGAAACTGGTCATGGTGCGGCTCTCGGGCTTCGGTCAGACCGGTCCGATGAAAGATCAGCCCGGGTTTGGCGCAGTGGGCGAGTCCATGGGCGGCCTGCGTTACATCACCGGGTTCGAAGATCGGCCACCGGTGCGCACCGGCATATCCATCGGCGATTCGATTGCCGCCCTCTGGGGCGTGATTGGCGCACTGATGGCGCTGCGTCATCGCGAGGTCAACGGCGGAACCGGCCAAGTGGTGGACGTGGCGCTGTACGAGGCGATTTTCGCCATGATGGAAAGCATGGTGCCGGAGTTCGACGTGTTCGGTTTCATCCGTGAGCGCACCGGCAACATCATGCCCGGCATCACCCCGTCGTCGATCCACACCAGTGCTGATGGCAAGCACGTGCAGATTGGCGCCAACGGCGACGCGATCTTCAAGCGCTTCATGCAGGTCATCGGTCGTGAGGATCTGGCCAATGACCCGCAACTGGCCAGCAATGACGGGCGCGACAGCCGCCGCGATGAGCTGTACGGGGTCATTGATCGCTGGGTCAATTCACTCCCGCTCGATACCGTTATCGAGCACTTGAACCAGGCGGGAGTGCCGGCCAGTCGGATTTTCAGTGCCGAAGATATGTTCAGCGATCCGCAGTTCCTGGCCCGGGAAATGTTTCTCCAGGCCAAGCTGCCGGACGGCAAGGCGTTCAAGATGCCGGGCATCGTCCCGAAACTCTCCGACACCCCGGGCACCTCTGAATGGGTGGGACCGACGCTGGGTGAGCACAATGCCCAAGTGCTAGGCGAGCTTGGCTATGATGCACAGCAGATCGCCCAACTGCGCATCGACGGCGCCATTTGATGCGGTGAACGAAAGTCTGTGGCCACTGAAGATCAACTGTGGGAGCGAGCCTGCTCGCGATAGCGTCGGTTCAGTCGACTTGATATTGACTGACACACCGCAATCGCGAGCAGGCTCGCTCCCACAAGGGTTCGGCATCGCTCAGCGCCAGAGCACGCTAAAACCTTAAACGCCGGGCAAAAAGAAACCCCGAGAAGTGGGGAGACAACTCGGGGTTAAACGCGACCATTCAGGTCCGTACAACAAGCGACAAGCACCGGAGCACAATGCTTGATCTTGCTGGTAAAGGGTCTGACTCATCAGGACGTAGGAAGGTTCCCACGAAATAGTGTTCAATTTGGGAGAGCCATCACCTTGTCACGTGCCAGATTACGCAGCGCCGCGATCACACAGGGCTCAAGCCGGCCCTCGGCAATCAGCACGTCGCGGTGCAGGCCATCGACCACGTCCGTCAGTTGGCGTCTGTCGGTCAATTGCGCCTGGTTGAACATGCGTTCGACCATGATGGCCCCGGAGGCATTCTTCAGCGTTACCAGACACTCGCCCCTGGCGCCAGAGGGAGTCAGCGTCACCTGATACGGGCTCAAAGCCTCACCCAGCAATAGGCTGATACTTTCCATTCGCTCACCCTTCAATAGTCCGAAAACAACTGCGTATTCACAGTAAATGACCGTGGGCCGCAGCAGAAAGTTCGTTCGCATACCGAGCCGGTACACCTCGAAGCCGTTCAACCGAGCATGCGCGTCCAATATGACAGGCAAACAACAGCTACCGCTTGAAGAAATTTCCTCACGAGCAGCCTGCATCAAGCCAGCAATGGCTCAGCGCGGTTCCACCGGCGCCCGACATCGATCCAGCCTCCCAGCAAACCGCGCAACTGCCCATCGGCCCCATAAAAAGGCACCGACCAATGATAGATTTTGCGTAATCCACTCCTGAACATCAGTTGACGATCGACGAACCGGGACTGGCCGGTTCGCAGTTGCTCCATGACCTCTCCATGCAGCAGCTCGGCAGTCGCCGGCGGGAACACCGCGGAATCCGTCAGCCGGGTCCCCCGCAACTTTTCAAAGCGCGTCGCGAACTGCTCTTCGTAACTCTTGTTGCACATGATCAGGCGCCCTTCCAGGTCACGAATGAAGATCGGATCGGGAATGGCATCCATCAAGGCCCTCTGGAGCATCAACTGATCATTGAGGACAGCCTCGGCCTTGAGGCGCTGGTCGATTTGTATCTGCAGGCGGCGGTTCCAGAGCAGGGACAGCAGAGCGAACAACACGACCACCGTCACACACCAATAACCCCAGCGGGAAATCCGCAACCAGACCGATGGCGCCTGGCCAGGGGCGATACCGGCCATCCATTTGGAACGCAGCGCCCGCATTTCTTCGGCCGGAAAAGCTTCCAGCGCCTTGTTCAAAATACTCAGTAATGGAAGCAGATCCTGACGCACGGCCAGATAGTCCGGTTCCCACTTGCCCTCCAGACTTCTTCCTACGCGCAATTGTCCCGCCGGATAAAGGTGCACCCCGGTTTCGTTTTCAATGGTGGCGTGGGCCTCCCGGCTCTCCACCAGGGCCCTCGCTTCCCCGTAAGTCTTGACCGTGCGCAACTCGATGGCAGGGTAGTCGCGCCGGATCTGCGCCTCCAATGCATGCCGTGCCGGCAATGCCAGGATCTTGCCATTGAGCTGCTCCAGCGAATCGGGGACGGACTCCCCGTCGCGCCCGACGAATACCCAGCCGGAACCGCCAAAGGCGTGGCTGAAGCTCAGAAAATCCCTGCGTTCGTCGTTCATCGCCAGCGTGGTCGTCATGTCGGCCTCTGCGTTTTCCAGCATCGCCAGCAATTGTTCAGGGGAGAACGACTCCCGATGCACAAACTCAAGGCCTGTCATGCGCGCAATACGCTGGAGAATGTCGTTGTTCAGGCCGTTCCACTGCCCATGCTCATTCTTGAACAGGTACAACGGAAACTGCATCGAGGCCACGATGACCTGCGGGTTTTGCTCGATCCATTTCAATTCCTGCGGATCCAGCACCAACCGTTCGCCGGGGCCGAACGGTGGCGTTTCGTAGGTCGCCAACTGTGCGGCGTCCACCCCCAGTGCCCAATACACCAGGACCAGGCCCATCATCCAGCCCAGGGCTGGTTTGCGTCTGATAAAAAACAACATCTGCATATCCTTCGAGATTACTCGCCCGTCCCTCCAAGGGCGAAAACCCGATCAGTTTGGCATGCAGAAACAAGAAAGCCCGTCAGGAGACGGGCTTCAAAATGTGACAGGTTTCAGCGCTCAGAGAGGCTTGCCGCGGTTGCCATGCTGACTGACAAAGGCCTGCACGGCTTTCAAGTCATTGGGCAACACGGTGCAACGCTCATCTCGCTCAAACAAATCAGAAAGATGTGCGGGTAGTTCGAGCGCTTTTCCTACACCGGCCTTCTCCACCGCTTCCGGAAACTTGACCGGATGAGCAGTGCCCAGGATCACCATCGGAATGTCCAGACTGCGACGGCACTCACGAGCGGCTCTCACACCGATGGCCGTATGTGGATCGAGCAATTCACCGCTCTGCTCGAACACCTCGGCAATGGTCTCGCAGGTTTGCGCATCATCCACCGCCAGGGAGTCAAACAGCTTGCGCGCTTCGGTCCAGCGCTCAGGCTCGACGCTGAAACCACCGCCCTGCCGGAAGCTGTCCATCAGGCCGGCAATTGCCGCGCCATTGCGACCGTGCAGGTCGAACAGCAAGCGCTCGAAGTTCGACGACACCATGATGTCCATGGACGGCGACAGCGTAGCGTGCAGGGTTTCCTTGACGTACTGGTTGCCGCTCATGAAGCGGTGCAGGATGTCGTTGCGGTTGGTGGCGACGATCAACTGGTTGATCGGCAGCCCCATGTTGCGCGCCAGATAACCGGCAAAGATATCGCCGAAGTTACCCGTAGGCACCGAGAACGATACCGAACGGGCCGGGCCGCCCAGTTGCAGGGCCGCGTGGAAGTAATAAACGATCTGGGCCATGATCCGCGCCCAGTTGATCGAGTTCACTGCGACCAGCCGCGTACCTTTGAGGAAGCTCTGGTCGGCAAAACTGGCCTTGACCATTTCCTGGCAGTCATCGAAGTTGCCTTCGATGGCGATGTTATGGATGTTATCGCCGAAAATCGTCGTCATCTGCCGACGCTGCACTTCCGAGACACGGTTGTGCGGGTGCAGGATGAAGATGTCGACGTTCTCGCAATGCTTGCAGCCTTCGATGGCGGCCGAACCGGTATCGCCGGAAGTGGCACCGACAATCACGACACGCTCGCCACGCTTTTGCAGCACGTAGTCCAGCAGACGACCGAGCAATTGCAGGGCGAAGTCCTTGAAAGCCAGGGTCGGGCCGTGGAACAGCTCCATCACCCATTCGTTACCGTTGAGCTGACGCAACGGCGCGATGGCGTTGTGGGAAAAGACGCCATAGGTCTCTTCCAGGATTTTCTTGAAGTCGGCGTCCGGGATGCTGCCGGTGACAAACGGGCGCATGACCCGGAAGGCCAGCTCGTGATACGGCAAGCCGGCCCAGGAGGCGATCTCTTCCTGGGTGAAACGCGGCAGGTTTTCCGGCACATAGAGGCCGCCGTCCGTGGCCAGGCCGGCCAGCAGGACATCTTCGAAATTCAGGGCCGGTGCCTGGCCGCGGGTGCTGATATAGCGCATGGGGGCAAACCTTTGGTTTGAGCTTCGAGCGTCAAGCTGCAAGCTACAAGTTAAAAGCAGCCGGGCTTTTATTTGTAGCTTGCAGCTCATGGCTTGCAGCTGTATTGATTTAACTTGCAGCTTTTAGCTTGGAGCTTGTAGCTGCTTCAATTCAAATGCTCGACGCGGATACGGACCACCGGCCCGACGACGCCCTGGAGAGCCTCCAACGCGGTGATCGCGTCGTTGATGCGCTGCTCGACCACTCGGTGGGTCAGCAGGATCATCGGCACCAGGCCATCGTGTTCCTCGACTTCCTTCTGCATGATCGACTCGATGTTGATGCCGCGCTCCGAAAGGATGCTCGCCACCTGAGCCAGTACCCCTGGGTGGTCCTTGGCCTGGATACGCAGGTAGTAGGCACTTTCGCATGCTTCGATCGGAAGAATCGGATGATCCGACAGCGAGTCCGGCTGGAAAGCCAGGTGCGGCACACGGTTCTCCGGGTCGGAGGTCATCGCACGCACCACATCCACCAGGTCGGCCACCACCGAGGAAGCGGTCGGTTCCATGCCGGCGCCAGCGCCGTAGAACAGCGTGGAGCCCGCGGCGTCGCCGTTGACCATCACAGCGTTCATCACGCCGTTGACGTTGGCGATCAGGCGATCGGCCGGGATCAAGGTCGGGTGCACGCGCAACTCAATGCCACTGGCCGTGCTACGGGCTACGCCCAGGTGCTTGATGCGGTAGCCCAAGGCTTCAGCGTAGTTCACGTCAGCGGTGGTCAGCTTGGTGATGCCTTCGGTGTAGGCCTTGTCGAATTGCAGCGGAATACCAAAGGCGATAGACGCCAGGATCGTCAGCTTGTGCGCCGCGTCGATGCCTTCCACGTCAAAGGTCGGATCGGCTTCTGCGTAACCCAGGGCCTGGGCCTCGGCGAGCACGTCTTCGAAGGTGCGACCCTTTTCGCGCATCTCGGTGAGAATGAAGTTCCCGGTGCCGTTGATGATCCCGGCGACCCAGTTGATGCGGTTGGCCGAAAGGCCTTCACGAATCGCCTTGATCACCGGAATGCCACCGGCCACGGCGGCTTCGAACGCAACGATCACGCCCTTTTCCCGCGCCTTGGCGAAAATCTCATTACCGTGAACAGCGATAAGCGCCTTGTTCGCGGTGACCACATGCTTGCCATTCTCGATGGCCTTGAGTACCAGCTCGCGGGCAACGGTATAGCCGCCCATCAGCTCTATGACGATGTCGATCTCAGGGTTCGTGGCCACTTCGAAGACATCGTTGGTAATCGCAATACCGGTCGTCTGGAACTGAGGCTTTGGCGTGCGCATGGCAATTTGTGCCACTTCGATTCCACGCCCGGCACGACGAGCAATTTCCTCGGCGTTACGCTGAAGTACATTGAAGGTACCGCCACCGACGGTACCCAGCCCACAGATGCCCACTTTGACCGGATTCACTCTGAACTCCCCATGAAACGGCCGACACTAGGTCGGCCGTGGAAAACAGCCGCAAACCACACGGCTCTCTATTAATGACGCGTCGGCCACAACCGCCGCGCCATGATCGTCAAAGGCTCGACGACGCAGGATTATTTCGCGCCCAGCGCCAGTTTGGCGACTTGTGGCGCAGGCTGGTAGCCCGGAATCACTTGGCCGTCGGCCAAAACGATGGCCGGCGTGCCGTTCACACCGATCGACTGGCCAAGGGCGAACTGCTTGGAAACCGGGTTGGCGCACTTGGCGGCCTTGATTTCCTTGCCATCGACCATCTTGTCCATGGCCGCTTTCTTGTCGGCCGAACACCAGACCGCCTGCAACTGCTCGTCGCCCGGCGAACCCAGGCCCTGGCGCGGGAAGGCGACGTAACGCACTTCCACGCCCATCTTGTTCAGCTCAGGCACTTCGGCGTGCAGCTTGTGGCAGTACGGGCAGGTGGTGTCGGTGAAGACGGTGATGTGGGTCTTGGTTTCGCCGATGGCCGGGTAGACCACGGTTTCAGCGACCGGAATGGCGTTGATCAGCTTGGCCACGCCCAGGCGCTCGGTCTTTTCGGTCAGGTTGACCGGCTTGCCGTCCTTGAGCTGGAACAGGTAGCCCTGCATCACGAACTGGCCGTCGGCGCTGGCGTACAGCACGCGGCTGCCCTTGAGCTTGACTTCATAGACACCGGGCAGCGGACTGGCGCTGATGCTTTCTACCGGGACTTCGAGCTGCAGGCCCTGGAGGCTTTTACGAATCGCTTTTTCGGCGGCGTCATCGGCCATAACAAAGGTACTGGCCAACGCAATGGCTGCGGCGGCGATAATCTGGGTCACGCGCATTGGGAACTCCTGAAGGCGGACAAATGGGACGGTCAGAACGCCCGTACTGGAACACCGGGTCATAACGGCCCACTTTGCAAACCGGCAAAGCCTACCACATAAGGCCCGCCTGGCGGGCTCCCGCTGAGCCAAGCCGGTCATTTGCCGATCAGCGCAGAGCCGCTCTTGTAGCCGCTGCCGAGCCTGCGAGGCTGCGCTCGGCGGCGAAGCCGACGCAAAACCAAGCACCCTGGTATTTCAGATTGGCGACGGCTACGCCGCCGAACGCAGGCTGCGCCAGCGGCTACAGGTTCAACCGCGGGGATGGTGCTTGGCGTGCAGGTCCTGCAGACGGGCCCGGGCGACATGGGTGTAGATCTGGGTGGTCGACAGGTCGCTGTGGCCGAGCAGCATCTGCACCACCCGCAGGTCGGCGCCGTGGTTGAGCAGATGGGTGGCGAAGGCGTGCCGCAAGGTATGCGGCGACAGCGACTTGCCGATCCCGGCGACCTTGGCCTGATGCTTGATCCGGTGCCAGAAGGTCTGCCGGGTCATCTGCTCGCCGCGCAGGCTGGGGAACAGCACATCGCTGGGCCGCCCGCCGAGCAGCTCGCCCCGGGCATCGCGCATGTAGCGCTCGACCCAGACAATCGCTTCCTCGCCCATCGGCACCAGGCGCTCCTTGCTGCCCTTGCCCATCACCCGCAGCACGCCTTGGCGCAGGTTGACCTGCTCCAGGGTCAGGCTGATCAGCTCGGTGACCCGCAGGCCGCAGGCATACAGGACTTCAAGCATGGCGCGGTCGCGCTGGCCAATGGCCTCGCTGAGGTCGGGAGCGGCCAGCAGGGCTTCGACATCGGCCTCCGACAGGGACTTGGGCAACGGCCGCCCCAACTGCGGCATGTCGACTTGCAGCGTGGGGTCCACGGCAATCAGCTTTTCCCGCAGCAGGTAACGATAGAAGCCGCGCACCCCGGAGAGAAAACGCGCGGTAGAACGCGGCTTGTAGGCTTGCTCCACCCGCCAGGCGAGGTGGTCGAGAATCAGCTCGCGGCCGGCATTCACCAGTTCCAGCCCCTTTTCCTGCAGCCAGCCGTTGAACAGCGCCAGGTCGCTGCGATACGCCTCGCGGGTGTTGTCCGAGAGGCCCTTTTCCAGCCATAGCGCATCGAGGAAGCGGTCTATCAGGGGATGGTCGATGGCGGGCATAAATACTCGAAAGGCGCGGGCTTGAGGCCAGGCGCAAATAAATAGTGAACTGTGCAGAGGGTCGCTAGTCTTTCATAGCCCGCTATTTCAAGGAACAGGGAGCTTCAATGAACGAACAACAGATTCTGTTGGCCTTTGGCGGCATAGGCGTGGCGGCAGTGGGCTGCCAATGGCTGGCCTGGCGCCTGAAACTACCGGCCATTCTGTTCCTGCTGTTGAGCGGCATTCTCGCCGGCCCGGTCCTGGGCTGGCTCGATCCACAAGCGTTGTTCGGACCGCTGCTGATGCCGCTGGTGTCGCTGGCGGTGGCCTTGATCCTGTTTGAAGGCAGCCTGACCCTGCACCTGTCGGAATGGCGCGAGATCGGCAAGGTGGTGCACCGGCTGGTGACCATCGGCGCGCTTTCGACCTGGGCAGTGATCACCCTAGCCACCCATTGGCTGCTGGGCTTCGACTGGCTGCTGGCGCTGCTGTTCGGCACCCTGACCCTGGTCACCGGGCCCACCGTGATCGTACCCATGCTACGGGTGGTTCGGCCCAAGGCGTCGATCGCCAACATCCTGCGCTGGGAAGGCATCGTCATCGACCCGATCGGCGCCCTGCTGGCGGTGGTGGTCTACAGCTTCATCATCGCCAGCGCCGAGGGCCAGGGCCTGCAGCACAGCCTGATGACCTTCGGCGGGGTGATTCTCTGCGGCAGCCTGTTCGGCATCGTCGGCGGCTGGGTGCTGGGGACCATCATGCGCCGCCAGTGGCTGCCGGAATACCTGCACAACCTGGCCACGCTGGCGGCGGTGCTGGGCATCTTCATCGGCGCCAACCAGGTGATGCATGAGTCCGGCCTGCTGGCCGTGACCCTGATGGGCATGTGGATGGCCAATATGAAGGACGTCGACGTCCGGCACATCCTGCACTTCAAGGAAAACCTCAGCGTGCTGCTGATTTCCGGGCTGTTCATCCTGCTGGCGGCACGCCTGGACCTCAATGCGCTGATCGCCCTGGGGCCGCTGGTGTTGATTCTGCTGCTGGTAATCCAGTTCGTCGCCCGGCCATTGAACGTGCTGCTGTCCACCGCCGGCTCCAATCTGAACTGGCGCGAACGGGCCTTGCTGGCCTGGATCGCACCGCGGGGCATCGTTGCCGCGGCTGTCTCGGCGATCTTCGCCATTCGCCTGGACCAGGCCGGCCATGAAGGCGCGCTGCTGCTGGTGCCGCTGACCTTTGCCGTGATCATCGGCACCGTGGTGCTGCAAAGCGCCACCGCGCGGCCGCTGGCCCGCCTGCTGAAAGTCGCGGAACCGGCGCCGAGTGGCTTCCTGATCGTCGGGGCGAACGCTCCGGCGCGGACCATCGGCAAGGCCCTGCAACAACTGGGCAGTCGCGTGCTGCTGACCGATTCGAGCTGGGAAAATATCCGCGCCGCGCGCATGGACGGCCTGCCGACCTACTTCGGCAATCCGGCGTCGCAACACGCCGATGCCCATCTGGACCTGGTGGGGCTTGGCCATCTGCTGGCGCTGTCGCCCTCCGGCGAACTGAACACCCTGGCCTCCATGCGCTTCCGTCACGACTTCGGCCATCAGCGCCTGTTCGGCCTGGCCAACAGCCAGGAAAGCCGGCGCACCGACAAGCACCGGGCCAGCCATGAACACCGCGGGCATCTGCTGGGCAGCGAGGCGCTGTCCTACAGCAAACTGGCCAGCCTGCTGGGACAGGGTGCGGAGCTGTACAGCACCAACCTCACCGAAGGCTTTGGCTGGGAGGATTATCAGGCGCTGCACGGCGAACGGGCGACCCTGCTGTTCGCTCGCGACAGCAGCGGCTGGGTGCATGTGGTGACGCCGGGTAGCGCCCTCAAGCCCACAGCGGGCTGGACCCTGGTGGCGTTGATTCAGAAGGATATGGCGGCCTGATAGCCCATCGCGGGCAAGCCTCGCTCCTACAGAACGGTGAAATCCCGCAGGAGCGAGGCTTGCTCGCGATCAGTCGACAAACCCCGGCAGCACCGGCACCGGGCGCTTGTCGTCATCGATGGCGACAAAGCTGAACAGGCCGTGGATGGCTTTCTCCCGCCCATCGCAACTCATACTCTCGACGAAGACTTCAACCTCGACCTTGAGGCTGGTGTTGCCGACCTTCACTACCCGTCCCACCAGCTCGACGATGGAGTCCGCGGCAATCGGGTGATTGAAGTCGATACGGTCGGTGGACACGGTGACCAGCGGCAACCGGCAGAAACGGGTCGCGGCGATGAACGACACTTCGTCCATCCAGGCCAGCGCCGTGCCGCCAAACAGGGTGTTGTGGTGATTGGTGGTCGACGGGAATACCGCCTTGGTCACGCGGGTGACCGACAGCTCGGTCCGGCGTTGGATTTCTTGCTCGCGGGGGCTCATGGTTCTACTGCCTGAAACACACTTCGGGGATAAATGACGGGCAACAAAAAAGCAGCCCGTAGGCTGCTTTTTTCTGCATCGGAAGCTGGACTTAAGCCAGTTTTTCCTTGATGCGAGCTGCTTTACCCGACAGGTCAC
>LNAP01001137.1_pt1 | contig 29462 bp, 22 predicted proteins | sample 602601 | NCBI WGS metagenome assembly LNAP01 (sample SAMN02440304, study PRJNA202911) | soil metagenome | biome: Subtropical and temperate rainforests or woodlands; isolation source: soil samples (1 kg each in a 20% v/v slurry with milli Q water) were... ... | reverse complement strand
AGGGCATTTGATGAACCCACACCTGAACTTCGGCATTGAAGAGGAATACTTCATCACTGACCTGCGCACCCGCCGCATGTCGGAGGATCCGCCCGGCGCGGCGATTGAGGCGTGCAAGGCTGCGTTAGGCCCGTGCTTTGCCTATGAGATGTTTAAAGGGCAGGTCGAAGTCGCGTCGCCAATATTTACTGACATTGCGCAAGCGGCGGAGTACCTGGCCAACGTTCGCCAAACCTTGCGGAAAGCGCTTGATCCTTATGGCCTGGGACTACTCAGTGTCGGCAGCCATCCGTTGGCGGACTGGCGTCTGCAACAGGCCACGGAGCAGGATCATTTTCTTCAACTGTTCGAAGACTACCAGCGCGTCGCACGGCGCAGTTTGCTGTCCGGTCTGCACGTGCATGTTGAGGTGCCGAGGCATCTGGACCGTATCCACGTGATGAACGAAGTCTTGCCATGGCTGCCGTTTTTGCTGGCCTTGAGCAGTTCTTCACCGTTTTGGGACGGCGCCGACAGCGGCTTTGCGAGCTACCGGCAAACGGCTTGTGATGAATGGCCGCGGATGGGCGTTCCGGAGTTTCTTGAGGATCAAACTGCCTATGACGCTTACGTTGCACTGCTGATCCGTACCGGGACGATTCGGCAGGCTGGCGATGTCTGGTGGGGTTTGCGGCCGGCGGCGAAGTATCCGACCATGACGGATGCGTGTCCACGGCTGGATGATGCGTTGTGCATTGCTTCGTTTTTTCGGCTGGTGGTGGCGTATGCCATTGACCAACCGCGCCCCGGATCTGCCTATTCGCAAACATCCCAATGGATTCTCAAGGAAAACCGCTGGCGGGCGAAACGCTACGGAACTCGGGCGTCGTTCATTATTGAAGGCTACGACCGGCCGTTCTCCATGGAGCAGTGGCTGTTCATGGCTGAACAGATATTGGGCGATGCGGCGCGAACACTGGGTGCAGAGTCGGTTTTTGCTCACATCAGGCAGATGCTTCGTGAAGGCAACAGTGCGCAACGACAACTTGGCGTCTACCAGCGAGCCTTGGTCAGTGGGGACGATGTCCAGGCTGCACTTTCGCAAGTGGTGGACCAACTGCTGATGGAAACGTCGCAAGCGCCATCTTTCGATCAAAGGATCCCCGGCAGCGGCTATCCCGGCAGGGCGTTGACAGGACAGGTGATCTGATCCGTATTTTTCTGCGAGATCTGCATCTGTTACGCATCAGGCCTGCGCCTCACAATGACAGCACGGTCCGCATTCGCAGTAGCCCTTGCACCGCATTCTCATTCCGTAGGAGGCTCCATGGCCAAGATGTCCCTTTTCCTGGGTGGTTTTCTGCTGTTAACCCTTTTGATCGGTGCCCTGGCGACGATCTCTCCCACTTAGTCCGTTTTGCCAGTCGGCAAAAAGCACAACGCCTCCACTTGGGAGGCGTTGCAGTTTTCAGCCCAATCAGATTTCGGGTTTTGTTTAATGCCCGTCCGCAAGCTGGTTCGTGGGTATCCGCAAAGAGCGCCAGGCTATCAACATCGCCATGGATGCCAAACCGAAGGTCACCCACGAAACCAAACCTATACCGCCTTCGAATGCCGATGCGGCCTGCGCCATCAGCTCTCCCGCCTGGGTACTCGACAAATCTGCGGCCACATTATGTGCCCCCGATAACGTCTCACTCGCCAGCACGGTCTGCACTTCGTTCAGAAACTCCGGCAGCTGCAATGCACTGCGATAGTAGGCAGTGACAAGCCCGCCAAGCACGGTCGTTCCTAAAACCACACCCACTTCATAAGCCGTTTCGCTAATGGCCGACGCGGCGCCTGCCTTTGCCGGTGGTGCAGCTGATAAAATCACATCATTGGACACCGTCGCGATCGCACCCACGCCAATGTTCAGCAAGGCAAAAGCTACCACTAGAACGGAAAGGCTACTGCCCATGCTGGCGACCAGCAAAAACGCTGCTCCAGCAAACGCCATCAAAATGGGTATCAACACATGCACCTGTAATCGCTGTGCAACAGGCACGACTGCCATCCCCACGATAATAGCCATGATCTGACCTGGAACCAACGCGAGGCTGGCACTCAAGGGCGACATCTGAAGAACGATCTGCAGGAACTGAGTGGTAAAGAATACGAAGCCTATGAGGAATGAGAGACTCATCAGATTAATCAGCACTGAACCGCTGAAGGTGCCGTTGCGGAATAGGCTCAGATCCATCAGCGGCACTGGCAGACGCAACTGTCGACGCACAAACATCCAGCCCGCTACTGCGCCTGCTGCAAATGTTGTCAGCGTTATCCAGTCGATGCCATTACTGGCGCTGTGTTTAATGCCATAAACAATGGCTCCAAGGGCTACCATCGATTGCAGGATGCTTATCGGTTCCAACGGTCCCGAAGCATCTCGCTCGGATTCGGGCAACAACATTGGCCCCAATACCAGCAATGGCACCAACACAGGCACCGCCAACAGGAAAATCGACCCCCAACTGAAAAATTCCAGCAACACCCCGCCCACCAAAGGGCCGAGTGCCGAGCCGACCGTCAAAGTCGTAGCCCAGATCGCGACTGCTAGTCTGCGTTCTTCTCGATCCTCGAACACCGAACGTATCAACGCCAACGTTGAAGGCATCAGCATCGCACCGAAAACACCCATACAAGCTCGCCCGACAATCAGGTGCGTAGCGGTATTGGAGTACGCGGTCAGCACCGACACAATGGCAAAACCCAAGGACCCGGCCAGCAACAATTTACGATGACCGATTCGATCTCCCAGGCTACCCATGGAGACCAGCAATCCCGCCAACACCAGCGAATAGGCATCGATCATCCACAACTGCTGGCTAGCGTTTGGACGCAGGGCTTCGGCAATCTTTGGTAACGCGAATCCAAGTACCGTATTGTCAACGGTCACCAGCAACACTGGCAGCATCAGCACGCTTAAGCCTAACCAGCGTATTGATCTCGATCCGCGGTGTGTCGCATCACTTATTAGTGCCATGGTTAAAACTCCTTACTGGACACAAAAAAATTCACGGGACATTTTTCTATGCACCCGTGAAACGTTTCCTACGAGCTTCCCTGGCGAGGACTAATCAGCTCGGAAGACTCCAGAAACCTGAAGAAAACCATGTCTCAACGTGAAAACAGTTTGTTTCTATAACTTCGTGTGACTCCAATTCAAATCACAAATCGTGTCATCTTGTATCAGCGGAATAGCTCGGAATATCACTTAGAGCGAATGTAGGAACTAGACTTCAGATATGAGAAAGAAAAACGCCCCGAACAAGTCGGGGCGTTTGTTTAGGCATTTAAAGTCCGTTGTCTTACTTCAGATCAAACCGATCCAGATTCATCACCTTCGTCCAAGCCGCCACAAAGTCCTTCACAAACTTCTCCTTCGAATCGCTGCTGGCATAGACCTCAGCCAGCGCGCGCAACTGAGCATTCGAACCGAAGACCAGATCGACCCGGGTGCCGGTCCATTTCACTTCGCCGGTTTTGCGATCGCGTCCTTCAAACTCCTCGCTAGCCTCAGAGGTCGGTTTCCATTCCACGCCCATGTCGAGCAGGTTCTTGAAGAAGTCGTTGGTCAGCGCCTCTTTCTGCTGGGTGAATACGCCGTGCTTCGTTTGTCCGACGTTGGTATTCAATACTCGCAGGCCGCCGATCAGCGCGGTCATTTCCGGCGCAGTGAGGGTCAGTTGTTGCGCCTTGTCGATCAACAGATGCTCGGCCGGAACGCGGTAGCGGGTTTTGAGGTAGTTGCGGAAGCCGTCGGCGATGGGTTCGAGGAAGCCGAAGGATTCCACATCGGTCTGTTCTTGCGAGGCGTCCGCACGCCCCGGTGTGAACGGCACCGTGACGCTGTGACCGGCATTTTTTGCGGCTTGTTCGACACCGGCGTTGCCGGCCAGCACGATCAGGTCCGCCAGCGAGATTTTCTTGCCGCTGTTGTTGAACTCGTTCTTGATGCTTTCGAGTTTCGCCAGCACGTTCGCCAGTTGCTCAGGCTGGTTGGCTTGCCAGGACTTCTGCGGCTCCAGGCGCAGACGACCGCCGTTGGCGCCGCCGCGTTTGTCGGAGCCACGGAAGGTCGAAGCCGCCGCCCAGGCCGTGGATACCAGTTGTGAAACGCTCAGGCCCGAGGCGAGGATTTTGCTCTTGAGCGCGGCGACGTCGCTGTCGTTGACCAGTTCGTGGTCGACGTCCGGGATCGGGTCTTGCCACAGCAGTTCTTCACTGGGCATTTCCGGGCCGAGGTAGCGGGAGAGAGGACCCATGTCGCGGTGGATCAGCTTGAACCAGGCGCGGGCGAAGGCGTCGCTCAATTGATCCGGGTTCTGCAGAAAGCGTCGCGCAATCGGCTCATAGATCGGGTCGAAGCGCAGGGCCAGGTCCGAGGTCAGCATGGTTGGGTTGCGCCGTTTCGACGGGTCGTGTGCATCCGGAATAGTCCCGGCGCCCGCGCCGTTTTTGGCGACCCACTGGTTTGCGCCGGCCGGGCTTTTGCTCAGTTCCCACTCGAAGCCGAACAGGTTTTCCAGGTAGTTGTTGCTCCACCGGGTGGGCGTGGTGGTCCAGGTCACTTCCAGTCCGCTGGTGATGGTGTCCGGGCCCTTGCCGGTGCCGAAGTTGTTTTTCCAACCCAGGCCTTGTTGTTCAAGACCGGCCGCTTCGGGCTCGGCGCCCACGTTGTCGGCAGGCCCGGCGCCGTGGGTTTTGCCGAAGGCATGGCCGCCGGCGATCAGCGCCACGGTTTCTTCGTCGTTCATGGCCATGCGGCCGAAGGTTTCACGGATGTCCAGGGCCGAAGCGACGGGGTCGGGATTGCCTTCCGGACCTTCCGGGTTCACGTAGATCAGGCCCATCTGCACGGCGGCCAGTGGGTTTTCCAGATTGCGTCCTTCATCCGTGCGGCTGTCTTCGTTTCTCCCGGGTTCGGCCACGAGTGGCACATCGCCGGGTGTCTGTACGGGTTTTTGCCCTTTGTCGTAGCGGGTGTCGCCACCCAGCCATTTGTTTTCCGAACCCCAGTAAACGTCCTCGTCCGGTTCCCAGACGTCGGCACGGCCACCGGAAAAACCAAAGGTCTTGAAGCCCATGGATTCCAGCGCAACGTTGCCGGTCAGCACGATCAGGTCGGCCCAGGAAATGTTGTTGCCATACTTTTGCTTGATCGGCCACAGCAGCCGGCGTGCCTTGTCGAGGCTGACGTTGTCCGGCCAGCTGTTGAGCGGGGCGAAGCGTTGTTGACCGGAGCCGGCACCGCCACGCCCGTCACCGGTGCGGTAGGTGCCCGCGGCGTGCCAGGCCATGCGAACGAACAGCGGACCATAGTGACCGAAGTCTGCCGGCCACCAGTCTTGCGAATCGGTCATCAATGCGGTCAGGTCTCGCTTGACCGCCGCAAAGTCGAGCTTTTTGAACGCTTCGGCATAGTCGAAGCCCTCGTCCATGGGGTCAGACAGGGACGAGTGCTGGTGCAGGATCTTCAGATTCAGTTGGTTCGGCCACCAGTCGCGGTTGGTCGTGCCACCGCCGGCGGCGTGATTGAACGGGCATTTCGATTCATTTGCCATGTGCGAGCTACCTTTTGGTCGTGTTCTTCCGGCTATCGGGCCCGGAGCGGGCGTTAAATAGCGACGAGCGAGATCAAGACACAGGCTGCAGGGCCAGCAGTTGGATCAACTGATTGTGGTGACCACACGGAATTCTGAACAGCGGCAATCAGGTTGCCTGCGCGGTGACCCACGGGCGGCCTAGTCAAGCTTCGGGCTCATTCCTGTCTCCTTTCCAGCGCTAATCCGGCCGGCTTATGACGCCAGCGCAGACTAAGGTTAGACCCGAGTCGGGAAGTCAGCTAATAGGTGGAGTGTTGTGGCCCGATAGGCAGAATCTTTCACTGAAACCCTCTGGTGGAAACGGTCGTCAGGGACAGTTGAACCAGCCGCTGACGCAATTGCGGGATTGAGATCAACCCTCGGAGGCTACGTCGGGATCGTCCGGCATAGCCTCCGAACACCCATCGTCAAAGCAGCGGAATGCTGTAGCTGACGATCAGGCGGTTCTGGTCCTGGTTTCGGCTCGCTTCACTGTTGGACTTGCCGTTGCGCCAGCCAAACCCGACGCCTTTGAACGCGCCGGACTGAATCGCGTAATCCAGGCCGATATCCCGTTCCCATTCCTTTTGCGTGTCGCCAGTGACGGTCTTGATGTTGTCGCCGCTGAGGTAGATGACCGACGCCTTCAAACCGGGCACGCCCAACCCTGCAAAGTCATACGCATACTGGCCGAAAGCGGTGCGTTCACCTGCGCGGGTGAAGGTCTGGATCAGGCGGTCGGTGTACAGATAAAGACTGGCGCCACCGGCCCCTTTGTCCGGCAGGTTGCCTTGGCTGAGCTGGGTGAAGTTGCTGCCGCTGGAAACGCTTTGGTAGCCGGCGGTGATGGCATGGGCGCCGGCGGTGTAAATCAGTGCGGCGCTCCAAGTCCGGTTGTCGATTTCGCCATCGGCGCCTTCGGTGTAGCCGCTGATCCGGTAGCCTGAAGTGCCCGAGCTGTTTTTGCCGGACGAATCGGTCTTGAAGTAACGCAGGTCGGTTTTCAGCGATTGATTGTCCGAGATCGTCAGTGTGTGCATCAGCCCCAAAAACTGCTGGGTGTAGTAGTCGTCGAGGTTGGCATAGTAATACTGGGCGGTCAGGTCCTTGGTGATTTTCCAGTCGCCACCGGCGAAGTCGAACGCGTTGCTTTCACGGGTGCCACCCGTTACCGCGAGCCCGGTCTGATCGCTTGAACCCCGGCCAGTCGCGTGTTCGATGCGGCCACCAGTGAGGGTCAGGTCTTTGAACTCGCCCGAGGTGATCTGCCCGCCTTCGAAGGTCTGCGGCAGCAGGCGGCCGTCGTTGGCCACCAGGATCGGCAGCTTTGGCATCAGCGTGCCCAGGCGCAGTTCGGTTTTCGAGACTTTGACCTTGCCGGTCAACCCCAACCGGCTCCACTCGTCGACCGCGCTGTTGTCGCTGTCCGAAGGAATCATGCTGCTGCCGACGTGGCGTCCTTTGCCGCTGTCCAGGGTAATCCCCATCAGGCCCAGTGCGTCGACACCGAAACCGACGGCGCCGTCGGTGTAGCCCGACTTGTAGTCGAGCATGAAACCCTGCGCCCATTCTTCGGTTTTCGACGGGGCGGCCGGGCCATCGCGGTTGTCGTTGTTGAAGTAGAAATTCCTCATCCCCAACGTCGCTTTGCTGTCACTCAGGAAGTCGGCGTGCGCCTGGGTGCTGAGTGCAATGGCGCCCAGCGCCAGGGTTACAACCGTGTTCTTGTTGCTCATGTAAGACGCCCCTAATTATTTTTGTAATATGAATCGGGAGGGTGGCTCCCGCCGTGGCAGGCGGGAGCGTGAGGCTTGATTCAGATACCCAGCACGTTGGCGCCGATGCAGGGATCGATGCCGCGTTCCAGGCGACGCTGATGGACGATCACGGTGATTTCCATCGAACCGGTGGTGACCTCGAAATCGAGGATGTGGCCGCCATAGGCCTGGAAGGTGGCATCACCAGCAACGCCGTGCATATGGATCGAAGGCTGACCGTTCTTCCACGCCACCGAGCCGGTGATGCTGGCCATCTCGACGCTGTTCAGGATCTTGGCGTCGAAGTCCTTCTTGTCCTTGTTCCAGAAACCGAACTTGACGTTGCCGAAGCCGATACCCGTGATGGACGCGCTGGGAATCTTCTCGGCGATGGCCAGTTTGGTCAGTTCCTTGAACGCGTTGTCGCCCATGCGCAGCACCATGAGGTAACCGGTGGGTGTTTTGGTGTAGCGCGGTGTGGCTTCAGTGGCACATTGCATGGGGGCTGTCGTCGCGGCGGGCGTGGTTTCGGCAATGGCCAGTTGAGTGCCTGCGGTGGTGATCATCACGGCAGCGGTCACGGCCAGCATCAATTTGCACAAGCGGTGTTTCGGGTGACGTTGAGCTTGCATGAGACTTCCTCTGTTTTTGTTGTTGTGTGGGTACAGCGGTTTTCAGGACGAGCGAATCCGACGCCTGTGTTCAACAGGCGCGGAAGGTGTGGCTGTCAGTGGGTGTCAGTTGAAGCGCGTTGACCTACAGCGCATCGCGGTGGCTGATGCCGTCCACCAGTCGGGCGATGCTCAACGGGTTGCTGTTTTTCAGGGCGTCCGGCAGCAGGCTGTCGGGGCAGTTCTGGAAACACACCGGCCGCAGGAAACGATCGATCGCCAACGTCCCGACCGAGGTGCCGCGCGCATCCGATGTCGCCGGGTACGGCCCGCCGTGCACCATGGCGTCGCAGACTTCCACGCCGGTGGGGTAACCGTTGAACAGGACGCGTCCGACTTTCTGTTCCAGCAGGGCCAGAACGTCGCCCTGGGTGGCGACTTCCGAATCTTCGACCATCAGCGTGGCGGTCAACTGACCGCGCAAACCGTGCAATGCCTGGATCAATTCGGCGCGGTCAGCGACTTCCACCACGAGGGTGGTCGGGCCGAACACTTCTTCCTGAAGCAACTCATCGCCATTGATCAACAGGCTGGCGTCGGCCTTGAACAGTTGCGGCCGTGCCTGGTTACCCTGTTGCTCGGTGCCGGCCAGGTGCGTGATGCCGGGGTGGGCGCGCAGGTGATCCAGACCCTGGCAGTAGCTTTTCAGTGCGCCGGCGTTGAGCATGGTTTGCGCTGGTTGCTCGTTCATCAAACCGGCGAAGCGCTCCAAGAAAGCCGTGAACTCCGGCGAGCGAATGCCCAGCACCAAACCGGGATTGGTGCAGAACTGGCCCGCGCCCAACACCACGGAAGCGCTCAGGTCAGCGGCGATCTTTTCGCCCCGTGCCTTGAGGGCTTCGGGCATCAGCAACACCGGGTTGATGCTGCTCATCTCGGCAAACACCGGGATCGGTTGAGGGCGCGCCGCGGCCATGTCACACAAGGCGCGGCCGCCGCGCAGCGAACCGGTGAAGCCGACCGCCTGAATGGCCGGGTGTTTGACCAGCGCTTCACCGACGCTGCCGTAAAGCAGGCTGAACACACCCTCGGGCATGCCGGTTTTCCGGGCAGCGCGGGTGATCGCATCCGCGACGTAATCGGCGGTCGCCATGTGTCCGCTGTGGGCCTTGAACACCACCGGGCAACCGGCGGCGAGGGCGGAAGCGGTGTCGCCGCCGGCGGTGGAGAAGGCCAGCGGAAAGTTGCTGGCGCCGAACACCGCGACCGGACCGAGCCCGGTGCGGTACTGGCGCAGGTCGGGACGGGGCAACGGTTGGCGGTCCGGCAGCGCACGGTCGATGCGTGCGCCATAGAAATCACCCCGGCGCAGCATCGTGGCGAACAGGCGCATCTGGCCGCTGGTGCGTGCCCGCTCACCTTGGATGCGCCCGGCGGGCAGGGCGGTTTCCCGGCACACGAGGGCGATGAACGATTCATCCAGCGCGTCGAGCTCGGTGGCGATGGCATCGAGAAACCCGGCGCGGCGGGCGGCCGACAGGTTGCGAAAGGTCGGGTACGCCGTGGCTGCCGCTTGTGCCGCCGCATTTACTTCATCGGCGGTCGCCTGGTGGAAGCGGTATGGCAGCGCTTCGCCAGTGCTGGCGTCGTGGCTTTGCAGGGTGGTCGTACCTTTTGCCGAACGTGCGCCGGCGATGTAGTTGTGGCCTGAAACTTCAAACATGTTGGACTCCTGATGAGCAGTTCAAATCGGGTCAAGCGAGGCGGTAGAGACGCCGGGCGTTGTCATGAAACAGGGCCAGCCGATCAGCAGGGGAACGCTCCCTGACGATGGTTTTGAAACCGTCGAACACTTCGCTGAGGCTGTTCACCACGCCATCGACCGGGTAATTGCTGGCAAACGCGCAGCGACTGATGTCGAAGATCGAAATCGCGTCGTTCACCACCCCACGGTTCGCCTCGACCGGCCATGCCTCGCCCGGGATGCAGATGCCGGAAATCTTCAGCGCGACGTTAGGTTCCTGTGCCAGCAGCGCGAGGTTTTTACGCCAACCGGCCAAGCCTTCTTCCGAACGATCTGCGGGCAGTGCGGTGTGATTGACCACGATGGTTACGTCGGGGAAATCCCGGGCCAGTTCGGCGGCTTCCGGCAGATGCCACCACGGCGCCTGCAACTCGAAGTGCAGGCCGTTTTCGGCCAGTCGGGCATAACCGTCGCGCCAGCGCGGATCGCGCATGGAGCCGGGTTCGGCGAAATCTTCACTCCAGGCCTCGAGACTGGTCACCGTTGGCTTGTGGCGTATGCCGCGCACCAGCGGGTGATCGCCGTACAGGCGCAGCAGATCAAAAGCGTCTTCGCGATCCAGCCAGGCCTGCGCAACCATGGCGCCCAGGGTGGATTCGGTTTTCGCCAGCGACTCGACAAACCTCACTTCTTCAAATGGCGTCGTCGGGTCCCATTCACCCTCGATCACGACCGTCTGCACGACATGATGGCTGCCGGTGAGCCGGTGATAGTCTGCCGGCAGGAAATTGCGGCAGATGGACGAATAATCGCCATATCGAAACGGTCGCAACGGGCGGTCGTTCAACCACGGGTAGTAATGGGTTTCGATGTCGAAATAGTGTTGATGCGCATCGACGATGGGCAAGTCCGCGTCATCGCCGCTGGCGAGAAAACGCGCGCGCCAATCGATGGCGGACAAGTTATCCATGCGGCTCCTCCAGACGATAAAAGCGCCGAGCGTTGCCGGCGAACACCGCTTCCTGCACGGCTCGCCCCATGGGCGCGAGCATTGCGGCCATGCCGTCGGCAATCGTGTCGTAGGAGGCGCGCAAACCGGCAACCGGAAAGTTGCTGGCGAACATGCAGCGCTCGGGGCCGAAAATCTCCAGGGCGGTCAGGACCACCAGCCGGTTATCGTCGTAGTTCCAGGGCGAATCCTTGAGGCCGAACTCCGACAGCTTGATGTGCACGTTGGGCTGCAAGGCCAGCGCTTCCAGGCCTTTGCGCCAGCGCGTCATGCCGGCCGGGCTGCGATCCCAGGCGAAACCGGTGTGATTGAGCGCGATGCGGATCTGCGGAAACATCGCCGCCACCTCGGCCGCCTCGACCAGGTGCCACGGCGGTACCCGCAGGTCCCACGACAGATCGTGAGCGGCCAGCCGGGAAAATCCTTCCAGCCATTTCGGGTCCTGCATCGTGCCCTTGGCCCCGGCAATCGATACGTCCGGTGAAGCCGAGGTCACCGGTTTCGAGCGAATGCCTTTCACCAGTGGCCGGGCGGCTTGTTCCGCAAGAATCTGCGCGCTGTCTTCGCGATCGAACCAGGCGTGGGCGACGATGGCATTCGGGAAGCCGTAGCGTGCGTTCACCTGTTCCAGCCAGCGTGTCTCGGCGACTTGCTCGTCACGCGCACGTTCGGCCTCGACATGCACGGTCCCCACCAACCGTTGTTTGGCGGTCAGGGCCAGGAACTGTTCCGCCAGGAAATCACGGCACAGGCTGTGATAGTCGCCGAGGAAAAAGTCCTCGTGGTATTCGTCCTGCAGCCACGGATAGCGACCGTTGCCGAGGTCCCACAGATGATGGTGAGCATCGACAACCGGCAGCGCATCCTCGGCGGCAAGGTTCCGCAGACCGTTGCGTTCGTGCAGCGTGATCATGACTCGACCCTTTTCAGCGTGACGCAGAGAATTGGGAAGGGCTGAGCACGCCGTCTTCGACTTCGCCAGCGGCGGCGGCCTCGGCTTTGGCCTGCACGCGGCTGCGCAGTTTGGCGACGTTCACCACCACGCGGGTATGCGCGGCCGTGGCGACCAGCTCGACGTCATCGCGCACTTCGACGTTGAAGGTGACACTGCGACCTTCGATGCGGGTCACCGTGGCGACGATGCTGACCGACATGCCCAGCAGCGTGGCGCCGACGTGGCGGATATCCACCGCCGCGCCGACCGTGTTTTCGCCGTCATCGAGGAAGGTCAGCAGGTAATCGAGGCACGTCTGTTCTATGTCGTCGACCAAGCGTGGCGTGGCATAGATGCGCAGGTCCTCGCCGAGAAACGAGATGGTGCGTGGCTGGTCGACGATCAGTCGGCGTTCGGTGGCGGTACCGGCTTCGAGCGTGGAGAAATTCATGGGAAACCTCATGTTTGAGTGCTGACAGTCAAAAAGTGATTCAGGCGTTGGGCAGGAAACCGATGGAAATCCACGGCACGGCAATCAGCACCCCAAGCGCTACGACCAGCGCGCCGAGATACGGCCAGACCCGACGCATGGCGCCGCTGGGGTCGACCTTGGCGATGGCGCACGCGGCGTAGAAACCCACGCCAAACGGAGGAGCGAACAAGCCCAGGCCCATGGCGAAGATCGCGACCATGGCGTAATGCACGTCGTTGATGCCCATGGCCTTGGCAATCGGGAACAGCAGCGGCCCGAACAGCACGATGGCCGGGATGCCTTCCAGGAAACTGCCGAGCAGGATGAACGCCACGGCGGAGATGATCAGGAAACCCATCGCACCACCCGGCACTGTCGACATCACCTGCGCCAACTGATGGGAGAAGCCCGACTGGGTCAGCGCCCAGGCCATGGCGGTGGCGCTGCCGATGATGATCAGGATCGCGCCGGACAACGAGGCGGTGCTGACCAGAATCGGATACAGGCGCCGCCAGTCAAAGCAGCGATAGCACAGCAAACCGACGATGAAGGTGTAGGCCACGCCAATGGCGGCGACTTCGGTCGCGGTGGCGACCCCTTCAACCACGGCCGTGCGGATCACGAAGGGCAGGGCCAGCGCAGGGATCGCGAGCAACAATGAGTGGCCGATTTCCTTGCCCGAGGCGCGTTTACCGGTGGAAGCCTCGCCTTTGCGGTTCTTCCACCAGATCACGGCGGCCATGGCAATCGCTCCCACCACCGCCGGCATGAAGCCGCCGGTGAACAGTGCGGAAATCGACACGCCGGTCACCGAGCCGATGGTAATCAGCACCAGGCTGGGCGGAATGGTTTCCGACATCGCCCCGGAGGCATTGAGCATTGCCACCAGTTCGTTTTCATCCTCGCCGCGTTTCTTCATTTCCGGAAACAGCGCGGGTGCGATGGCGGCCATGTCGGCTGCCTTGGAACCGGAAATGCCGGAGATCAGGTAGATCGCGCCGATCAGCACATACGACAAACCGCCGCGCACATGACCGATCAACGAGCACAGGAAGCGAATCATCGCCCGCGCCATGCCCATGGCCTCGATCAGCGCCCCCAAAAACACGAACAGCGGGATGGCCAGCAGGATCAGGCTCGCCATGCCTTCGTCCATCCGCCCGATCACCAGGGTCAGTGGAGTGCTGGTCATGGTCGACAGATACGCCACCGTCGCCAGGCCGAACGCGACCATGATTGGCACGCCGATGACGATCATCGCCATCACGCCGATCATGAAGAAGATCACCAGGTTCCAGTTGCCCATCAACAGCATCCAGCCTTCGGCCACCCACAACAATGCGCCGAGGGACGCGAGCATCGCCACCGACACCGAGAAGTCGATCAACCGTGCGCTGGTCAGCAACCGTGCGACGCAGGTCATCAGCATCAGGCTCAGGCCGACGGCGATGGCGGACACGCGAAAGGCGTTGGGAATTTCCAGGGCGGCGGTGGTGATGATCCACTCATCGCTGACGTACTCCCAGGCCGGGGTGAACAGCAGGCCGATAAAGGTGATAACGATCACCGCGCCCAGGGTGTCGACGAAGGCGCGTTTTTCCACGGGCAGCCGCCCGATGAACGAGGTGAGGCGCATGTGCTCGCCGCGCCGCATCGCCACCACCGAGCCGAGCATCGCCAGCCACAGGAACAGCAGCGAAGCCAGTTCATCGCCCCAGACGATCGGCTGGTTGAGCACGTAGCGAGAGAACACATTGCAGAACAGCAGTGTGACTTCGATCACCACCAGCAACGCCGCGCTGCCCTCGGTCAGCCAGCGCAGGCCGGTGTCCAGCGCACGACCGAGACGAAACGTGGTTTGGCGCGGGCTGACTCCTTCAGCGGGGGACACTTCCGTCATTGGTATTTCAGTTTTCATGACCTTGTCTCCGGCTTAGGACAGTTGACCTGCGTATTGCTCAAGCAAGCTCCAGGCTTCCGGGCCGTACTTTTCCTTCCATTGGGTGTAGAAGCCCTTCGACTGCAGGTCCGTCCTGAACAATGAACGGTCGACTTTGTTGAAGGTGATGCCGTGGGCGGTCAGCGAGGGTTCCAGGCTGGCGTTGAGGTCGATCACCTGTTGGCGCTGGACCAGCGCGGCGGCGTTGATCTGCCGGGAAACGATTTCCTGCACATCGGCGGGCAGTTTTGGAAAGGTCTTGCCCGAGGCGACGATCCAGAAACCGCCCCAGATGTGGTCGGTCATCGAGCAGTATTTCTGCACTTCATAAAAGCGTGCGGACTCGACCACCACCAACGGGTTTTCCTGGCCGTCGACCACTTTGGTCTGCAAGGCCGAGTAGGTTTCGTTGATGCTGATGCCGGTCGGCGAGGCGCCGAGGGCGCTGAACATCGAGGTCCATAACGGGCTGACCAACACGCGCAGCTTGAAGCCGGCGAGGTCTTGCGGGGTGTTGATCGGCCGTGTCGAACTGGTGATCTGGCGGAAGCCGTTGTTCCAGACTTTCTCCATCGGGATCAGGCCGACTTTCTCGGTTTTGGCGCGTACGTGCTCGCCCAGTTTGCCGTCCAGCGCGGCCCAGACACTGTCGTAATCCTTGAACGCGAACGGCATGCTTTCAATTGACATGGCCGGTACCAGCGTCGAGAGAATCGCACCGGGCAGCGGAATGAAATCGATCGCCCCGGCACGCACCTGGGACAGCATGTCGGTGTCGCCACCCATGGCGCCGTTGGCGTACACCTGCAAGTCCACTGCGCCGTTGGTTTCGGCCTTGATCGCGAGCGAGGCTGCTTTCATCTGGATGTTCAGCGGGTGGGTGTCGGGCAGGCTGCTGGTGTAGCGCAGTACGATGGGTTTGGTCGCGGCGAAGACGCCGGAGGGCAGCAGGTTGGCGGCAAATGCACCACCCACGGTGACGCCGGCAGACACTAGAAATGATCGGCGGCTGACAGACTCGGTCAAGATACGGCTCATGATGTTCACCTTCTTGTTTTTGTTGTAGTTGTTCTAAAAAACAGCAGATCAATGATGCGAACGCTGTTCCCTGCGGGAGCGGGCTTGCTCGCGAAGGGGCCATCAGTCTCGATATCTGTATTGACTGAACCACCGCATTCGCGAGCAAGCCCGCTCCCACAGGTTTTTGCGTTATGCCAGGGCCACCACTGCTTGGCTCCGGATCAGCTCATCGATTTCATTCTCCGCATACCCGCTTTCCTTCAGCACTTCGCGGGTGTGTTCGCCGAGCAGCGGCGCAGGGCGGCTGGTGGTTGGCGGAGCGTTGTCCATGTCGGAGAAGTGGATCGGCAGGCCCATGCCGCGGACCCGGCCTTCGGTGGGGTGTTCGGTCTCGATGACCATGCCGCGAGCCTTGGTTTGTGGATGGGCGAGGGCGGCGGCGATGTCGAGGACCGGCCCGGCAGGCAGGCCGAGGCTGTCGAACAACACCATCCATTCATCCGTGGTGCGCGCGACCAGGACTTCGTTGAGAATTTCCACCAGGGCCAGACGATGCTCCATGCGCAACGCGTTGCTGGCGAAGCGCGGATCGGCCTTGAGTTGCGGCAATGCCAGCGCTTCGACCAGCCGTTCGTAGTTGGCCTGGTTGGCGGCGCCGATGTTGATCCAGCCGTCCGCCGTGCGGAACACCTGGTACGGCGCGCTGGTGGAGTTGGCCGAGCCCATTTTCGGCAGGATGGTGCCATCGGCGAAATACGCCGCTGCCGGCCAGTACATCTGTTGCAGGCCGGCTTCGAACAGCGACGTGTCGACCATCTGCCCGAGCCCGGTTTTCTGTTTGGCGGCATAGGCGGCGCAGATGCCGAGGGCGGCAAGGATGCCGGAGTTGATGTCGGCCACCGGCGAGCCGGCCTTGACCGGCTCACGCCCGGCTTCACCGGTCATGCTCATCATGCCGCTCATGCCCTGGGCGATCAGGTCGAAACCGCCTTTCTCGCCGAACGGCCCGCTGCGCCCGTAACCGGAAATCGCGCAGTAGATCAGGCCAGGGTTGAGGGTTTTCAGGGTGTCGTACCCCAGGCCGAATTTCTCCATGGTGCCGGCACGGTAGTTTTCCGTGACCACGTCGGCGTCCATCAGCAGGCGGCGCAGTACGTCGCGTCCGCCCTCGGTTTTCAGGTTCAGGCCGATGCCGCGCTTGTTGCGGTTGACCACCATGAACGAAGCGGATTCGCCGCTGGCCATGATCGGCGAGAAGCGGCGCGAATCATCACCGTCCGGGACTTTCTCGACCTTCACCACGTCAGCGCCCATGTCGGCCAGCATCATGCCGCACACCGGGCCGGACATGATGTGAGCCAGTTCTACCACGCGCATTCCTGTCAGCGGTCCCATGTTATTTACCCTCGAATTGTGGTTTGGCCTTCGCGATGAACGCGTTCAGGCCAGTCTGAAAATCGTCGGTGTCGTAGCAGGAGTAACTGCTGTCGATCTGTTCGACGGTGGGGGCAACGCCCGCTTCCAGTTGTCGCGCTGCCTGGCGATGCCAGCGAGCAACGAGGGGCGCGCCTTGGGTGATGCGTTTGGCGGTGGCGAGGGTCTCTGACTCGACCTCGGCATCGGGCACGACGCGGGTCACGATGTTTTTCACGTAGGCGTCGTGGGCGTCGAGAATGCGGCCTTCCAGAAGAATTTCCAGGGTCGTCGAGCGTCCGGCGAGGGCTACCAGCCCGGCCATTTCGTCATAGGACATGACCAGCCCGAGCTTGCCGACCGGCGCACCGAAGCGGCTGGATGTGCCACAGATACGCAGGTCACAGAGCGCGGCGATTTCCAGGCCGCCACCGACGCACACGCCATGGATCATCGCGATCACCGGGTGCGGGCAATCGACAACCGCGCGCATCGCCTTCGAGGTGACATCGGCATAGACCCTGGCTTGCGCCTGGTTGGCGCGCACGGCCGGAAACTCGCCGACATCGGCGCCAGCGGCAAAGGCCTGTTCGCCGGCACCGCGCAACACCACGCAGCGCACGCTGAGGTCGGCGGACAATTCGGTCATGACGTCACCCAGGTCCTGCCACATGGACAGGGTCAGGGCGTTCATTTTTCCCGGATGACTGAGGGTGACGATGGCAATGGCGTCTTGCCGTTCGATAAGGACGGTGGGCTTCATGATTGTTCCGCTGGCGTTGGCTTGGCCGACGACGCGGATGCCTCCTGATTTATTGTTGTTGGATAGCGGCTGCTTACAGCGATTGTTCGAGCATCGACAGGTAGTCCGCAGACGAGGCTTCGCGCGGGTTCGTCTTGTGGCTGTGATCGTGCAACGCGCCCTCGACGATGCCGGCAAACAGGCTCGGATCGACGCCGATCTCGCTCAGGCGGGTGGGCAGGCCCAGGCGTCGGGTCATGTCTTCGATGGCCGCACCGATGTTCGCGCCGGCTTCAAGGCCCATCGCGTGGCGCAGACGTTCGAGTTTGCGCTCGTCACGGACGGTCGGAGCATTGGCATTGAAGTGCACGACCGCCGGTAGAAAAATCGCGTTCAACGTGCCGTGGTGGAGTTTCGGGTTGATGCCGCCCAGGGCGTGGGAGAGGCTGTGCACGCAGCCCAGACCTTTTTGAAAGGCGAGTGCGCCCTGCATCGAAGCGCTCATCATGTTCATCCGCGCTTCACGATCGCCAGGCTCGGCGGTGGCACGTTCGATGTGTTCCCAGGCGCGCCACAGGCCATCGAGGGCGATGCCGTCAGCGGCGGGGTTGAAGGCCGGCGCCATGAAGGTTTCGATGCAGTGGGCGATCGCGTCCATGCCGGTGGCGGCGGTGAGCATGGGCGGCAGGCCCAGGGTCAGTTCCGGATCGCAGATGGCCACGCGAGGCACCACGTAAGGCGAGATGACGCCGACTTTGCGACCATCGTCGAGGATCAGGATGGCGCCTCGTCCGACTTCACTGCCGGTGCCCGCCGTGGTGGGAATCGCGATCAGCGGCGCGGTGGCCGACGTGATGCGGTCCAGCCCGCCTTCGATCACCGCAAAGCTGTGCAGAGGACCGTCGTGGGTGGCGCAGACCGCGACGCCCTTGGCCAGATCGATCGAGGAACCGCCGCCCACCGCGATGATGCCGTTGCACTCGCCGAGGTGGTAATGCGCCACGGCTTCACGCACGGCGTGTTCGTTCGGGTTGGGCGGGGTGGCGTCGAAAATCGCCGGAGTGAGGCCGCCGAGGGCAGCGATGACTTTGTCGACGATGCCGGCATTGCGCACGCCGACATCGGTGACGATCAGCGGCCGGGTGATGCCGGCGCGCTCGGCTTCGGCCGCCAGGTGCTGGAGGCTGTCATAGCCGAACTGGATTTTGGTGACGTAATTGATGAGTGACATGATTCACCACAAGTTATACAGGATTGTTATTGTTGCAACCGGTCTTGGGCAGGAGGGCGTTAGCGCTCTGGTCAAACCCGTTGCATTGCCTGGTTGTGGGGTGGACTATAGGGCCGTCGTGGCCAGCCTCGATACTGACAACTTTCGATACCTCTATAACTTTTAGTTAACCCTGATGACGCCCTCACTGAACTCGATCATGTCCCGCCTGCACATCAAGCAGCTTCGTTTGCTGATCGCCCTGGATGAGCACGGCTCCTTGCTGGGCGCGGCCAAGCAGGTCGCGCTGACCCAGCCCGGCGCGAGCAAGGCACTGCAGGAAATTGAAACCACCTTTGGCACTTCGCTGTTCACCCGCACTAACCGCGGGCTTGAACCGAACGATGCCGGACGCTCGGTCATCCGGTATGCGCGGTTGATCCAGACCGACCTCGCGCACCTGCGCGAAGAGATCATCGGCATCATGAGCGGCGAGGGCGGGCGCGTGTCGGTCGGCACCATCATGGGCGCCGTTCCGCTGCTGACCACGGCGATCAGCCGGGTGATAGCCGACCACCCGAAGCTGTCCATCGAGATCGTCGAGGATACCAGCGCCGCACTGCTCAGCCAGCTCGACGCCGGACGCCTGGACCTGGCGATCTGCCGTACTACCATCAGCACCACTCCCTACTTGTACGAGAGCTCGACCTTCGTCGAGGAAACCCTCGCGGTGATCGCCAGCACCCAACATCCGTTCGCCTATGCCCGGCAGCTATCGCTGAAGGACCTGGTGGATTACCGCTGGGTCGTCTACCGCGCCAACATGCCGATGCGGTTATTGCTGGAGCGGGAATTTCACGAGGCCGACCTGCGTTTTCCGGTGCACCTGCTGGAAACCACCTCGGCCTTCGCCACCTTGTCGCTGCTTCAGGAAAACCCGACCCTTGTCGCGCTGGTGTCGACCGACGTGGCGAAGTTCTGCTCCGGCTACGGCTTCACCACCACGCTGCCGTTGCCCATCACCTCGCGCAGCGAACCCTATGAACTGGTATCGCGCAAAAGCGTGCCGGACTCGCCGGCGGCCAGGCTGTTGCGCGAGGCGTTGTTGAATCCCGCGTAGAACCGTAATGCTGTTCACACCCGGAGAGTCTTGAACCAGAGAAACCTGTGGCGAGGGAGCTTGCTCGCGCTTGAGTGCGTAGCACTCACAAAAATCGCATTGGTTGTCAGCTTTTTGGGGCGCTACGCAGCCCAGCGCGAGCAAGCTCGCTCGCCACAAGTGACCAGCCTTAGCCTGGACCAGTGGTTGGGATAGTGCCCGGCATTGAGGGCGTGCATTCGTGCGATTCAGGCAAAATTGATTTGTGACTGGCGCGGTGTTTGTGATGGATCAACGCCGCGATACTCGACGGGATTTTGCCTTCCCCTAAATTGGCCCACGGATGGCCATTGCGAGGTTCGAACCATGACTGTTTCCCGCCGACTGGCGCTCTTGATGACCGCTGCCGCGTTGCTCACCGCGTGTGGTGAATCGTCCAAACTGCCGCCCCAGGCCAGCGTCGGCCCCTCGCCGCAGTTGCCTGAACCCACCACTTCGTTGATCCCCACGTTGAAGGTGTCCAAGGCAGTCGGCTGGTCGGGCAGTGACATGCCCAAGGCGCCTGCCGGATTCAAGGTGACGGCGCTGGCGGATGATCTCGACCATCCGCGCTGGATCTACCTGCTGCCCAACGGCGATGTGCTGGTCGCCGAAAGCAATCACCCGCCGATGCCCGAAGGCGCCACGGACGGCGGCAGCGGGCCGCTGGCCTGGGCGAAGCGCACGGCGATGGGCATTGTGATGGGACGGGTCGGCGCCGATGTGCCCAGCGCCAATCGCATCACCTTATTGCGCGATGCCGATGGCGACGGTCACGCTGAAACCCGCACGGTGTTCATGAGCGGGCTGACTTCGCCATTCGGCATGGCGTTGGTGGGTGACGAGCTGTTCATTGCCAACGCCGATGCCGTGGTCAAGGTGCCTTACACCACGGGGCAAACCGAAATCAGCGTGACGCCGGTAAAAGTCACCGACTTGCCCGCTGGCATCAACCACCACTGGACCAAAAACGTCCTCGCCAATTCCGAGGGTACCAAGCTTTACGTCACCGTCGGCTCCAACAGCAACGTCGGTGAAAACGGCCTTGAGGCCGAAGAAGGTCGCGCGGCGATTTGGGAAGTCGACGTTAAAAGCGCAGAAAAGCGCCTGTTCGCCAGCGGTCTGCGCAACCCCAACGGCCTGGCCTGGAAGCCGGGCTCGAACGAGTTGTGGACCGTGGTCAACGAGCGTGACGAAATCGGCAGCGACCTGGTGCCGGATTACCTGACCTCGGTGAAAGACGGGGCGTTCTACGGCTGGCCGTGGAGTTACTACGGCAACCACGTCGACACCCGTGTAGAGCCGCCGCGCCCGGACAAGGTGGCTCAGGCCATCTCCCCGGATTACGCGCTGGGCACCCACGTCGCACCGCTGGGCCTCGCGTTCTCCGACGCCCGCGCAATGCCGGCCGGTTTCGCCAACGGCGTGTTTATCGGCGAGCACGGCTCGTGGAACCGCAATCCGCAGGCGGGCTATAAAGTGGTGTTCATCCCGTTCAGCGACGGCAAGCCGTCAGGCGTGCCGGTGGATTTTCTCACCGGTTTCCTCAATGCCGACGGCGAAGCGCAAGGGCGTCCGGTGGGTGTGGCGCTTGATCAGGGTGGTGCGTTGCTGGTGGCCGATGATGTCGGTAACAAGGTGTGGCGTGTGGTGGCGGCCAAACAGGGGCAATGAAAACCTGGGCTTGACTCAGTGTTGCAAAACTCACGCAGATGATAGAAGGCGCGCGCCGCGAGGTACGCGCCTTTTTTTTGTTCGACGAGGGCATCTTGTGGATTTTGTGCACTGGCCGGTCCGTGACGTTCTAAAAGAAGTTTGATCTATCCACGAGGGAGAAAAATCGAGGAACGAGGCATTTCCGAGAAAGGTGTAGGACGTCTCCGAGACGCATAAACCGGGTTTTTCTTCGCTTAAGGCTCGCCTATAGTTCGCCCGTCGCCGACGAATCGGTGATCGACTTTAGCCGGTCGTATCAGATGATGCACAAGCGCCCGTATAATCGCGGCGTTTTTTGCTGCCTAGAATCTACATGTCTATGGTGGCTGTGCGTGGGACACCTTCGGGTGTGCCGGGTTCATCTGTCCGGTCGGCTAACCCGCGCATAGCTACCACCCAAATTCGTTTAGCCGCGAAAGGGTGGGAGCTTCACTTATCAGATGAGATTCACGCCATGCCTAAATTCCACCCGCTCCAAGGCAACTTCAGCGTCGGCCCGACGCTGTACATCGACACCGAAGCCCGCGCTTCCGATCTTCTTGAAACCGCCGTCCACCGACTAAAAGCTGCGCGTAATCTGCTCAACAGTGTTTCCTGCCTTTGCGTCAGAGAAGCCGAGGGTCATGACCTGGAGCATTTCGCCAACGCCGCACACATGCTCGTCCAGGACGGCTGTGATGCCTTGGATGTGCTGGGCTGGACGCTGGAAAAAGCTTCACGCTGAGAACGAGAAAGCCGCGATATTCGCGGCTTTTTTGTGCGTCAAAGTGGCCTGCTCAAACCCCGTTCCTGGTGTTTTGCGGCCCATGAGACTGCTGGGTTGCATCCGTCACTTCCGCAGTCTTGTCCTGAGTCTCGTGCACCGCCTGGATGATGACCTTGGCCACGTCGGCCGGACGCGACTGCTGCGGCACATGACTGGCCTGGACTTCGGTGACCTGCGCTTTCAATTTCTTGGCAAACGCACGCTGCAGATCCGGTTGGATCATGCGGTCGTCGCGAGCAACGACGTACCAGGTCGGTTTGCCTTTCCAGGCAGCGACGCTGGTTTTGTCGTCGAATGCCGAGGCACGAATCGGTCCCTGCGTGGCGGCCATGACGGCGGTCTGTGCGGCGGGAAGATCCTGGGCGAAGCCGGTGGCCATGCCTTGGGGGGTCATGTAGAGAAAACCGTTTTTATCAGCGGCGATGTCTTTCACGCCGGGCGGCGCCGGGAAGTCTTTGCCCAGATCCTTACTGGCCTGGCCCGCATCCGGGGCGAACGCAGCGACGTACACCAGGCCACGGACTTTCTGGTCAGTACCGGCCTGACTGATGACTGTACCGCCCCAGGAGTGCCCGACCAGCACAACGCCGTTGTCCTGATTGTTCAACACGCGCTGCGTGGCCGCAACGTCATCGGCCAGGGAAGTCAGCGGGTTTTGCACCACGGTAACCTTGATGCCTTCGGCCTGTAGCAGCGGAACAACCTTGCCCCAGTCGGAGCCGTCGGCGAAAGCACCGTGTACGATCACCACCGACGGTTGCGGGGCGGCGGCCTGGCTGCCGACGGCGAACAATGAAGTGGTCATGGCGAGTGCGAGGGCGATAGCCTTGGGTTTGAACATGGTTGGAACTCCTGTGGTTGGTGTGACGCAGTTTCAGGAATACGGGGGCGGTCCGGTATCGGTCGTTTATCCGAGGCAGGCCAAACATCATTCGAAGAAAGGGGAGAGTCATGCGCGAGAGTGACGGCATCGAGCTGGAGAGTGCGATCCTGGCGTTGTCCATGGTCGGCGATTTGAGTATGGGCCAGCCCTTCGACCAGTCACGCCGTACGGCTCGCCTGGTGCAGTTGCTCGCGCAGTCGTGCCACGGTGCCGGTGAACACACTGAGGTCGCACGGCAAGTGGCCTTGCTGCGTTGGTCGGGGTGTACGGCCAATGCCGAGGGTTTTACCCGTTTGCTGGGCGATGACGTCGAAGGCCGCAACGCCATGCTCAGCCAGACACTGGGCGCGGCAGGCCTGCGCGCGATGCGCAAATCGGCGCCGTTGGCCGTGGTGCATTGCGAGGTGTCGGGCGATATCGCACACACGCTGGGCCTGAGCGCACCGGTCGAACATGGGCTGCGACATGTGTTCGAGCAGTTCGACGGTGAAGGCAAACCCTTTGGCTTGCGCCATCCCGAGGTGCCTGAGGTGGTCTATCAAGTGTTGCTGGCCGGTGATCTGGAAATCCTCTCCAGGGTTCACGGACTGGAGGCGGCACTGGAGTGGATCGCGACCAAGGGCGATCGTCGCTACCCGGCATCGCTGGCCGCCGAACTCGCGCTCAATGCCAAAGACTGGCTGGAATCGTTGCGCGTGCCGCAAGACGTTCGTTCGCAACCGCATCGAAGCGAGGGGCAGGTTGCGCTGACGCTGGTCGGGGATGTGATCGACCTCAAGCTGCCTTGGTTGGCGGGCTACTCACGCCGGTCGGCCGAACTGGTCAGGGAGGCCGCGAGGTTGTGGGGCTTGTCGGACCAGTCGGCTGACCAGGCCGCGAAAGCCGCGCTGATTCATGGCGTCGGCCGGGCGGCGGTGCCCAACCGAATCTGGAACACGCCGGGCGTATTGCTGGACGGTGATCTCGAACAGGTCCGGCTGGTGCCTTACTGGACGTCGCGCACCTGCGGCCAGATTCCCGAACTGACGGCACCGGGTCGGCTGGCGGCGAATGCCTATGAACGACTGGATGGCAGTGGCTACTTCCGTGGCCTTGAGGGCGATGCCTTGCCCGCCGAACAGCGTTTGCTGGCGGCCACGCTGGTCTGGCAGGCATTACGTGGCGACCGGCCGTGGCGTGCGGCCTTCAGCGACAGTGACGCCGAGCGACTCTTGCTCGACGAAGCCGCGCGGGGGCGTTTCGACCCCCAGGCCTGTCAGGCGGTCATCGCGGCGGCTCGCGGCGAGAGCGTCGTCGCACCCAGGGGAAATGCCAGCCTGCTGAGCGACCGCGAGACGCAAATCCTGCAACGCATCAGCATGGGCGGCAGCAACAAGGAGGTGGCGCGCCAGCTCGGCATCAGCCCGAGCACGGTGCGCACCCATGTCGAGAGTGTGTTCCGCAAATTGCAGTGCACGACCCGTGCGGCCGCGACACTGAAGGCGCTGACGCTCGGATTGATATGACCCTCAAATGGGGATGTGTGTGGTCGACAACACCTGGCGCAACCCCATGAAAGAGCGAATCTGCCGAACCCCCGGCAGGTAAAGCAACTGCTCGGCGTGCAGCCGGTTGAAGCTGTTGCTGTCCTTGGTGCGGATCAACATGAAGTAGTCGAATTCCCCCGTCACCACATGGCACTCCATACACCCGGACACTTTCTGTGCCGCGGCTTCGAAGGCGGCGAAGGATTCCGGCGTCGAGCGGTCCAGCACCACGCCGATCAACACCACCATCCCCGCGTCCAGCGCGTCGTTGTCCAGCAGCGCGACGATGCCCTTGATCAGGCCCGCCTGCTTGAGGCGTTCGACTCGCCGCAGGCAGGCGGGGGCGCTCAGTTTCACCTTCTCGGCGAGCGCCACATTGGAGATGGAGGCGTCTCGCTGCAGGGTCTTGAGAATGGCGCGGTCGGTCCGGTCCAGCGTGAGCGGCTCCGCACCTGGAGTGCCGGGTTTCTTGTGATTATTTGTTGCGCTCATGGTCATTTCTGCACAATAAAAGTCTGTTTTAAGTAATAACTGTTGATTGATGTTTCTTTAATGGATTGAAACTTGCAACACATATTTTTCGCTTTGTTCTTAATATTGAACTCATCGAAGTCGCCTGAAACAGCCTGGAAATGCCGTTTTTTTGTCTTTCGGTCTGGCGCTTGGATATCCAATAATCAAGGAGCAAAGTCATGAACCTGAATCGCTTCAAACGTTATCCGCTGACCTTCGGTCCTTCTCCCATCACGCCCTTGAAACGCCTCAGCGAACACCTGGGCGGCAAGGTCGAGCTGTATGCCAAACGTGAAGACTGCAACAGTGGCCTGGCCTTTGGCGGCAACAAGACGCGCAAGCTCGAATACCTGATTCCCGAAGCCATCGAGCAGGGCTGCGACACCCTGGTGTCCATCGGCGGGATCCAGTCGAACCAGACCCGCCAGGTCGCTGCCGTCGCTGCCCACCTGGGCATGAAGTGTGTGCTGGTCCAGGAAAACTGGGTGAACTACTCCGACGCCGTGTATGACCGGGTCGGCAATATCGAAATGTCTCGCATCATGGGCGCCGACGTACGACTGGACGCCGCCGGGTTCGACATCGGCATTCGGCCCAGCTGGGAGAAGGCCATGAGCGACGTGGTGGAGCGGGGCGGCAAGCCGTTCCCGATTCCGGCGGGTTGTTCCGAGCATCCTTATGGCGGCCTCGGCTTCGTCGGTTTCGCCGAGGAAGTCCGCCAGCAGGAACAGGCACTGGGCTTCAAATTCGACTACATCGTCGTGTGCTCCGTGACCGGCAGTACCCAGGCGGGCATGGTTGTCGGTTTCGCCGCCGACGGCCGTTCGAAAAATGTCATTGGCATCGACGCCTCGGCCAAACCGGAAAAGACCAGGGCGCAGATCCTGCGTATCGCCCGGCACACCGCCGAACTGGTGGAGCTGGGTCGCGAAATCACCGAAGAGGATGTGGTGCTCGACACGCGCTTCGCCTATCCGGAATACGGTTTGCCGAACGATGGCACGCTGGAAGCCATTCGTCTGTGCGGGCGTCTTGAAGGCGTGCTGACTGACCCGGTGTATGAGGGCAAATCCATGCACGGGATGATTGAAATGGTCCGCCGTGGCGAATTCCCTGAAGGCTCGAAAGTGCTGTACGCGCACCTGGGCGGGGTACCGGCGCTGAATGCCTACAGTTTCCTGTTCCGCAACGGCTGAAAAAACTGTGGGAAGGCACCGTTCAACCGCTGGGAGTAACGCCATGCATGCGACATCGCAATCCGCAGTCTGGATCAAGGAACCGTCGGCGGAGGCCGGGGTGGTCATCGTCACCAGCGCCGCTTTGCCCAAATACATGATCGACAAGCTGCACATGGCGATCGATGACTGGGATCAGGTGGCTTATCTGGCCGTCAAGCAATCCCGGGAATTGATGCTCGACTGGTTGCGGGTCGGGTTCAACCCCGAACAGTCGCCGCGGGTCGACGCGTGTGACGCCAGTCAATTGCTGCGCTACGTTTCCAAAGGCAGCTTTTTACTGGACGTCGAAGTCGGCGCGGCCCCTGGCCTGGCCTGGCTGGGCTCTGTCTGTGGTCACCCGTTGCGCGTCGTCGAACTGGGAGAAGTAGCGTCCTCCAACGCGGCGATGGACCGACAGGTGGAAGCGGTTCTATCGGCCACCCGGAGCCTGGCGAAAAGCGTGCTGCAGGAACGCTGCGGCATTTAGCAATCAGCCACCCCCAAACAAGAAAGGCGAAGCCTATGAGCCAAACTGCCGACTGTCGCAAAGCCATGAAATGGATGCGCGAGCCTTCAAGTTGCACGCGTATTGTCGTCATCGCGTCCGGACTTGAAAGCGATCATATTGACTTGATCCACCAGGGCTTCAGCTGTTTTGACAATGTTGCGATGATCCATGTCGAGACGGCGAATGTCGTCTCGGCGGAGCGTTCCATCCTCGAGGCGATGGAGCACGTCAAAAGCCTCGCCCGAGCCAGCCATTCGCGCCACCTTGAAGTGTTTCCCGACACCTGCAGGAGTTGCCCATGAACCCGTCCGACATTCATGCCCAATTGCCGGGCCAGACCGCTGAAGATGCCCAGGAAATCGCTGAATGGCGGGATGCCTTGCTCTCGGTCATCGCCCATGGCGGCGCCGGGCAAGCCGCGCAGATCATGGACATGCTGGTGGCGCTGGCCAGCACTGCCGAGATGAACTGGCGGCCGCGCCATGGCACGCCCTACATCAATACCATCTGCGTTGAGCAGCAGCCGGTGTTTCCGGGCGATCTGGCGATGGAAGAACGCCTGGCCTCGATCATGCGCTGGAATGCGCTGGTCATGGTGGCCCGGGCCAACCAGGCCTATGGGGAACTCGGTGGTCACATCGCCAGTTATGCCAGCGCTGCGGACTTGTTCGAGGTGGGCTTCAACCACTTCTTCAAGGCGCGTACCGAAAGCAGCGGCGGAGATCTGGTGTTTTATCAGCCGCACTCCGCGCCGGGCGTTTATGCACGGGCCTTTCTGGAAGGTCGCCTCGAGGAAAAGGACCTGCAGCATTATCGACAAGAGATCGGCGCGCGCGCCCAGGGTGCCCGAGGCCTCTCGAGTTACCCGCACCCGTGGTTGATGCCGGACTTCTGGCAGTTCCCGACCGGCTCGATGGGCATCGGCCCGATCAGCTCGATCTACCAGGCGCGCTTCATGCGATACCTGGAGCACCGCGGCTTGCAAGACACCGCCGGGCGCACCGTCTGGGGCGTGTTTGGCGACGGTGAAATGGATGAGCCGGAAAGCATGTCGGCCCTGACGCTGGCGGCGCGTGAAGGGCTGGATAATCTGGTGTGGGTGGTCAACTGCAACCTTCAGCGGCTGGACGGTCCGGTGCGGGGCAACGGTCGCATCATCGATGAATTGGAGGCGCTGTTCGGTGGGGCTGGCTGGAACGTCATCAAACTGGTCTGGGGTTCCGACTGGGACGGCCTGTTTGCCCGGGATCACGACGGTGCGTTGGTCAAGGCCTTGTCCGCCACGGTCGACGGCCAGTTCCAGACCTTTGCCGCCAAAGACGGGCGCTTCAACCGCGATCAGTTTTTTGGCCAGAATGAAGCCCTGACGCATCTCGCCCAGGGCCTGACCGATGAACAGATCGACCGCCTCAAGCGCGGTGGCCACGACGTGGTGAAGATTTTTGCCGCCTACCACAGCGCGATGCGTGAGGGCAGAAAGCCCACGGTGATTCTGGCGCAGACCAAGAAAGGCTTCGGCATGGGCGACGCCGGGCAGGGCAAGATGACCGTGCACCAGCAGAAGAAACTCGACAAGGAGGCCTTGATCGCCTTCCGTAACCGTTTCAATTTGCCGCTGACCGATGAACAGGCCACCTCGCTGAGCTTCTTCAAGCCCGCCGACGACAGCGCCGAAATGCGTTACCTGCATGAACGTCGCCGTGCCTTGGGCGGGTACATGCCGTCGCGACCGACAACGTCGGCGTCATTGGCGGTGCCCGATATCAACAACTACGCCGGGTTCGCCATTGCCGCGGAAGGCAAGGAAATGTCCACCACCATGGCGTTCGTGCGGATGCTTAGCGGATTGCTCCGGGACAAGCAACTGGGGCCACGCATCGTGCCGATCGTGGCGGATGAGGCACGCACGTTCGGCATGGCCAGCCTGTTCAAACAGATCGGCATCTACTCCAGCGTGGGCCAGCGTTACGAACCGGAGGACATCGGTTCGATCCTGAGTTATCGGGAAGCCCTGGATGGCCAGATTCTCGAAGAAGGCATCAGTGAAGCTGGCGCGATCAGTTCCTGGGTCGCCGCGGCGACCAGCTATTCGGTGCATGGCCTGCCCATGCTGCCGTTCTACATTTACTACTCGATGTTCGGCTTCCAGCGCGTCGGCGACCTGATCTGGGCGGCGGCTGACCAACGGGCACGCGGGTTCCTGCTTGGCGCCACGGCGGGCCGCACCACGCTGGGTGGCGAAGGCCTGCAGCACCAGGACGGTAACAGCCACCTGATGGCAGCGATGGTGCCCAACTGCCGTGCCTACGATCCGGCGTTCGCCGGTGAGTTTGCGGTGATCCTCGATCACGGCATGCGCCAGATGCTGGAGCGCCAGGTCGATGAGTTCTATTACGTCACGCTGATGAACGAAAACTACTCGCAGCCCAACCTTCCCGACGGTGTCGAACAGGCGATTATCAAAGGCATGTACCTGTTCGCCCGACACGAAGTCGAGGATGCACGCGGCAGCGTCCAGTTGCTGGGTTCCGGCGCAATCCTGCTTGAAGTGATCGCGGCGGCCGAGTTGCTGGCCAGCGACTGGAACATCGACAGTGAGGTGTGGAGCGTCACCAGTTTCGCCGAACTGGCCCGCGAGGCCCGCGAAGTGGAGCGCTGGAATCGCCTGCATCCCGGACAACCGGCGCGGCGCAGCCACGTTCAGGAATCGCTCAACGACGCGGCGCCGATCATTGCCT
>LNAP01004358.1_pt1 | contig 29463 bp, 26 predicted proteins | sample 602601 | NCBI WGS metagenome assembly LNAP01 (sample SAMN02440304, study PRJNA202911) | soil metagenome | biome: Subtropical and temperate rainforests or woodlands; isolation source: soil samples (1 kg each in a 20% v/v slurry with milli Q water) were... ... | reverse complement strand
GCCAGCAGCGGCCCGAGCACCCCGGATGCGCCGCCGCCGGCGCCGATCAGCAGCACGTCGCGCCCGGCGATCGGCACCCCAGCATTGCGCTCGATGTCGTTGACCAGACCCACGCCGTCGGTGTTGTCGCCGTGCACGCCGTCGTCGCGAAAGCTCAGCGTGTTCACCGCCTCGGCCAGCGTGGCGCGCTCGCTCAGGTGCTGGGCGGCATCGCGTGCGTCGAACTTGAAGGGCACGGTGACGTTGCAGCCGCGCGCGGTGCCGTCGGGGTCGGCGCGAAAGGCCGCCAGGCCGTCGGCAAAACCGCCGAGCTCGATGCGGCGGCGGCCGTAGGCCAGGATTTCGCCGGTCAGTTCGGCGAAGCGGGCGTGGATCCAGGGCGAGCGGCTGTGCTCGACCGGGTTGCCCATGACGCAGTACAGGTCCATGGTGCTCAGCCTCTCAGTTCTGGCGCGAGGACAACTGCGTCTCGAGCGTCTCGTCGCGCGTGAAGCGAAAGCGCGAGGGCAGCACGATCTGGTCGGCCTGGCGCCGCATCGCATCGCTGAAGCGGCCGAAGTTGCCGATGCTGCGCACGATGGCCTGCGCCCGGCGGTCCAACGCGAGGTTGCCGGAGGTCTCGACGACTTCGGTGGTCAGCAGGCTGCCGTCGAAGTTGACGGTAACCAGCATGGTGAGCTCGCCATACAGCTTCTTGCCTGCGACCTCGGGGAAGTTCTCGGTGCCGCGCGACTCGATGCGCCGGCGCAGTGCGTCGACGTACACCGCGTAGGCCGCCTCGCGGGTCGAGGGGCTGATGTAGCGCTTCTTCGGACGCGCGTTCTCTTCGTTGACCCGGCGTTCGATCTCGGCCAGCAGGTTGATGAGCTGGCGCCGCTTCTCTTCCTGCGCCCTGGCGTCGCTCGGGTTGCCCTGCTGGCGCGGATCGGGCGTGGGCATGGCGGCGAGCTGCTGCTTGATCTGGGCCAGCAGTAGTTGCTGCTGCGCCTGCATCGCCTCGACCTTGCGCTCGGCCTCTTCCATCGAGTCGCCGATGGTGGTGAAGGTGGAGGGCGGCAGCGGGCTGGTGGCGCGGCCGCGGTCGAGATCGCCGCCGCCGGCCATCGACTTCTGCGCGATCGCCATGGCCTTGTCGGGCGTCTCGTTGGTCGACGCGTTGACCAGGATGATCTCGAGCGGCGTGTCCTGGAACACGCGGTTGAACGCCTCGGGGTCGACGAAGCGCACCGCCAGCAGCGCGGCATGCGCCACCACCGACAGGCCGAGGGCGATCTGCAGGGTGCTCAGGTCTTTGAGGTTCATGGCGCTCTCGGCGGGGTGGCGCTCGGCCTCTCAGGCCGGCGTGTTCTCTGCGGCAGCCTCGCTGTCGTTCAGGTCCACGGCGATGGCGATGGGGCCGGCCACTTCTTCCTCGTCGTCGCCACTGCCCTCGTCGAGCGCGGCCGCATCGACCGGCGCATCGAGGCGTTCGAGCACCGTGCCGTGCACGTCGAGCGCGATCTCGTCGATCTCGCCGAGCTTCACGCGCAGATGCGCGCCGCGTTCCTGCTGGCCGGCCACCGGGAACACCAGCGGCAGCGTGTCGGCGCGCACCAGGGCACCGTTCGGGATGTCCTTGATCACGGTGGCCGTCAGCTCGCCGATGCCCTGCTGCTGCAGGTACTTCAGCGTCCAGAAGCGCTCCATGCCGCCTTGATACGCGTTGTAGGTCGCGTAGGCCGCGTCGAAGCCCGAGAGGATCGAGAACAGGTCCGCGTCCTTCGGCTTGAAGGGCGCGGCCAGCGCGGCGGTCTTGCCGTGGCGGGCCGCGGCGATGATCTGCCACTGGTTCACCAGGTCGGTGTAGCGGCGCAGCGGCGAGGTGCTCCAGGCATAACTCTTCACGCCCAGGCCCGCGTGCGGCAGCGCCCGGGTGCCCATGCGCACCTTGATGCCGGGCGCCAGGCTGGCCTGGCTGCGGTAGAGGCCAGGCACCCCGAGCTCGCCGAGCCAGCCGCCCCAGCCGCTGTTGGCCAGGATCATCGCCTCCGAGACGATCAGGTCGAGCGGCGCGCCGCGCTGGCGCGTGCTGATCTGCACCTGCTCGCTGCCCTCGGGTTCGCCTTCGTTGCCGACCAGTCGGAAGTTGTAGTCGGGCCGGTTGAAGTTCTCCGGCTTGCCGCGCACCACCTCGCGCTGCGCCTTGAGTTGCCTGGCCAGGCGGAACAGGAAGCTCAGCGGCGCACGCAGCGTGTTCACCACCTCGGGCGTGTCGGCGCTCTGCACCGTGGCATCTTCCAGCCAGGCCTGCGTGATGACGCCGTCGAGCTGGTCGTGTCGCAGGTTGGCGACGATCGGCACCCGTTCGATCTTCGTCTCGGTGCCCTGCAGTTCCAGCGTGGCCTCGTCGAAGCGCGCATAGAGCGACACCGCCGGGCGGTCGGCGCCTTCGAGCAGCGTGTAGGTCTGCACCACCGCATCGGGCAGCATGGTGATCTTGTAGCCCGGCATGTAGACGGTGGACATGCGCGCACGCGCCACCTGGTCGAGCGGGCTGCCGGGCGCGAAGGCCAGGCCGGGCGCGGCGATGTGCACGCCGATCGTCACCGTGCCGCTGCCCAGGCCCTGCACCGACAGCGCGTCGTCGATCTCGGTGGTCTGCGAATCGTCGATCGAGAAGGCCTCGACGCCCTCGGCGCGCGGCAGGTCGTCGGCGATCGCCGGTGCGCTGAGCGCGGGTGGGAAGGCCGTGCCCTTGGGGAAGTTCTCGAACAGGAAGCGCTTCCAGTGAAACTGGTAGGCCGAGTCGATGGCGCCGGCGCGCTCGAGCAACTCGAGCGGCGCGCGCTGCGCGGTGCGCGAGGCCTCGACCACCGCCTTGTACTCGGGCGCGTTCTTGTCGGGCTTGAAGAGGATCTTGTAGAGCTGTTCGCGCGGGCATTCGCCCGCCACCAGCTGGGCCGCCCAGTCGGCGATCTGCGCCAGCACCTGCTTCTTCTTCTCGATCGCGGCCAGCGCCTGCTGGATGATCTCGGCCGGTGCCTTTTTGAAGCGGCCCTTGCCGGCGCGGCGGAAGTAGTGCGGTGCCTCGAACAGCGCGAACAGCGCCGCGGCCTGCTGTGCCAGCGAGGGGTTGGCCTGGAAATACTCGGTCGCCAGCTCGGCGAAGGCGAATTCGCCTTCGGGCGCGAATTCCCAGGCCAGGTCGAGGTCCATGCCGGCGGCGAGCGCGCGGGCCTCGGCAATCAACTCGGCCGGCGATGGCTTCTCGAAGCGCAACACGATGTTCGCGCCCTTGACCTTGACCCGCTTTCCGCTATCGAGCTCGACCTGCGCCGACGCCTCGGCCTCCGACAACACGCGGCCGCCGAGGTACTTGCCGGCTTCTTCGAACAATACAAACATGGGCGCGATTGTCCCATGGGCCACCCGGCGCCGGCGGGCCCGGCCTCAGACCGGATCGAGGAAGCGCAGGACGTCGACGAGGTGCTTCGTCTCGAAGTCCGACAGCGCGTGGTCGCCGCCTTCGAGCAGACGCACGCGGCTGCCCGGGTAGCGGGCCGACATCTCGCGCCAGTCCAGTACCTCGTCGCCCTTGGCGACGATGGCGAAGACGCGCTCCGGCCGGGTCAGCGGGCCGACGTCCAGCGTGCGCAGTTCATCGATGAATGCCGGCCGGAAATAGAAATGCTGCGCCGGGTCGTGCCAGGCGGTCTGGTCGCCGATGTGGTGGGCCAGCGGGTCGACGGCCGGGTTCAGCAGCACCGCCGGGCAGCCCGTCATGGCGGCCACGTAGGTCGCGTAGAAGCCGCCCAGCGAGGAGCCGATGACCGCCATCGTGTCGCGCGGCCAGGACGCGATGCCCCGCATCACCAGGTCCATCGCTTCGCGCGGCGAGGGCGGCAGCTGCGGGCACCACCAATGCACGCCGGGGTGATGCTGCGCCACGCGCTCCGCCACCAGGCGCGCCTTCATCGACTGGGGCGACGAGCGGAAACCGTGCAGGTAGAGCAGATGGGTGGCGGGCATCGTCGGCATGCTAACCGCGGCATCGATCCGGTCGACCTGCTGCGGGTGGCAAAAATGAAAAAGCCCCACCGAGGCGGGGCCGTGACGGGAGTCAGCGCGCCATTACTGCAGCTTGTAGGTCGCGATCTTCTTGCTCAGCTCGACCTGCCGCGTGTTGCGGGCCCACAGTTCGAACATGTTCATCGTGGTGCCTTGCGCGTACTGGGTCGGCGATGTCGCATCGCAATGCGTGTCCGACTGGCTCTGCTTCGAGCAGTAGAGCTTCGCCTTGCGCGCCGTGATCGAGACACCCGTGCTGTCGTTGTAGCGCGCACCCTGGGTGTTGTTCACCGTCGGCGCGCGGCCGTAGGCGGACAGCGAGGTCGGGGCCAGCGCACCGCCGGGTACCACCCAGCCCGCCGTGTCGCCGTCGGCGCTGAAGTCGATGATGTTCGGCTCGGCCGGGTCGAGCGCCCCGAAGACCAGGTTGCCGGAATTCGACGCGCCCGTTTCGGTGATCAGCTCGGCGCGCAGTGCCGGCGTCGCATCGGCGAACACCAGTTGCCTGATCTCGGCGATCGATTGAGCGCGCGAGAGCGTGCGATAGCTTTGCACGACGTTCTGCACCTGGGAATCGGCATGGAAGAACTCCAGCTTCCAGACGCTCTGGTCCTGCAGGGCGCGCACGCCGGCTTCGTCGTACTGCGGGTTCGCCGTGAAAAAGCCTTCCTTGTCCACCGGATTGCCGGCGGTCGTGGCATCGCGATAGGCCGCGGCGAGCCGGTAGACGGGCGTGCCCGTGGGCTGGTTGTTGTTCTGAATGACGAGGTAGGACAGTCCGCCGCTGGGTACGAAGGTCAGCTGCGTCCCTGTCGGGGTGGTCGCCACGACCTTCGTGAAGATCGACGCGCCATTGCCGTCGACGCGGTTGTCGATGCTGATGTTGTAGCCCGTGGTGTACGAGCTGAACGCCGGCGTGTTGATCAGTTCGCGGTCCTCCGAAAACGGGCGGACGCTCGCGCTGTAGGTGTTGCCGTTGCCCACCAGCTTGAGCGTGCCGTTCACGTTGCGTGCGATGAGCGTGTCGTTGTCGGCGTTGCCGGTGGTGTCCACCCAGCGGTAGCTCATGACCACGTCGCCGTTGGTGCGGAGGAACTCGAAGTTGCCACGCTCCCATTTGAGGCCCGTGGCGCCGCTTCGGAACAGACTGGCGTAGGCGCCGCGGTTGTTGGCGTCGCGCCCGACGTTGTTGCCGTTGCTGTAGAAGGTGGCCGGGTCGTCGTTCAGGAACAGGCTGCGGCAGGCCGGTGCCACGACGTTGGCGGCGGTGCCGGTGACGGCCCCGTTGTCGTTGCCGTTCGTGACGCGCTGCGAGGCGGGCAGGGCATAGCAGGCGGTCATGCGTTCGAACAGGCCCGCCACCATCGCCGGTGACGGAATCGCTTCGAGCTGCGCCGCCGTGACCGCCGGCAGCGTCGGGACGGTGGGGGTGTCGCTGCGGAAGACGATGGAGATCGGCGCGGCATCGGCCGTCGCAGGCTGTGCCTTCACCGTGATCTCGATGTTGGCCGCGGTGCCGTCGGGCCGCACGCTCACGGAGATGGCATCGAGCACCTTGTCCTGGCCGGTGCCGTCGGCGGCGAAGACGCCGGACATCGGGTCGATCGTCACGTTCAGCGCCGTGAGCAGCGGCTGCAGCGCAGCGATCAGTTCGCTCGCCTCCGCCTGGATCGTCGCGGCCGTGACGGTGTCCGGCTTGGTGGCGATCGCGCCGGCCAGGCTGGCCGGGTTGCCGTCGGGCGACAGTTGCGAGACGACGATGGTCGTCAGCGGCGTGACGTTGGCGGTGCCGCTGGCGGCGCTCGCGGTGGTGCTGTAGAAGCTCAGCTCGTCGCGGATGGCCTTGATGACCAGCGGGGCTTTGGTGGCGAGCGGCAGGGTGCAGCTGTAGGCGCCCTTGTCGTCGGTCTGGGTCGTGCAGACCGTCGCCCCGGTCTGGTCGGTGACCGTGACGGTCGCACCTGCGAAGGCCGCGCCGGTGGCGGCCACGCCGCTCAGCGTGGCCTGCGTCGCGACCGGTTCGGCGACCGGGGGCGCGGTGCTTGCGCCTGTGCCCGAAGACGATCCGCCGTCTCCTCCTCCTCCGCATGCAGCCAGCGACAGCACCACAGCAGTTGCCAAGCCCGCACGGGTTTTCCTGATCATCGTCATCTCGGTCCTTTGATTGATTCGTTACGAAGTCGTTACATGCGACGGGCGTGAGTGTCTGCGTCGCGACAAGGCAGCACATCCCATGAACCGGTGAGTCACCAGAGATTTCCAAGTGTTTCCGCGCGTATGCTCGCGACCATGCATACCGAGGTATCAACCGGGCCGGGGGGGCCGTTCAGGGTGCTGGTCGTGGAGGACGACGTGCAGGCGCGCGGCTTCTTCGAGCAGAGCGTGCGCGCGAGCCGCAGTCTTCAGTGGATGGCCGGCCTCGGCACGGTGCGCGAGACGCTGTCATGGCTGTCTGCGTCGCTCGATGCGCCGGATGTCCTGCTGGTCGATCTCGGCCTGCCCGACGGCAGCGGGCTCGACGTGATCCGGGCCGCGGTGACGCGCTTCCCGCAGTGCGAGCCGCTGGTGATCTCGGTGTTCGGCGACGAGGACAACGTGCTGGCGAGCATCGAGGCCGGCGCCGTCGGCTACCTGCACAAGGACGCACCGCCGGAGGACATCGCGCAGACCATCCTCGAGATGAAGGCTGGCGCATCGCCCATCTCGCCCATGATCGCGCGCCGCGTGCTGGCCAAGTACCGCATCCTGCAGTCTGCGGCCAGCGCCGGTGCACGTGCCGATTGGCCCGCGGACCTCGCTCCGCCGGCCGCACCGAAGGCCGATGCGCCGACGTTGCTGTCGGCGCGCGAGCAGGAGGTGCTGGCCCTCATCGCCCGCGGCTTCTCGTACGCGGAGATCGCCCGGCTCAAGTCGCTGAGCGTGCACACGGTGCAGACGCACATCAAGAACCTCTACGGCAAGCTGGCGGTGCATTCGAAGAACGAGGCCGTCTTCGAGGCGACGCGGCTCGGCCTGTTGCGCCACCCCGGCTGAGGGGGCGCTACCGATGAGGGCGATGCTGCGATGGGTCTTCCTGGCGTTCGTGGCGCTGTGGGGCGGCCTTGCCGCGGCCGCCGCGCCGGATGCGGCCTTGCTGGCCCTGCGCGAGGGCACGGTGGTCAGCACCGTCGATGGCCACACCCGCGAAGAAGCTGCCACGCTGCCCTACCACTGGGACCGCATGCACAAGGGCCGGCCGGGCGAAGCGCGCTTCACGCTGCCCTTCAGCCTGGCGGAGACGCCGGGCGAGCCGTGGGGCCTGTTCATCCCGCGCGTCGGCAGCGCCTTCGATGTCGCGTTGAACGGCCACGTGCTGCAGACCTACGGCGACCTCGCACGCCCCAACGGCGCCGACTACGCCAAGGCGCCGGTCTCCCTGCCGATACCGGCACACCTGCTGCGTCCGGGGGAGAACCTGCTGCAGATCCGTATCCGCGCCGACTCGGGCCGTCGCGCGGGGCTGGCGGTCCCGACGATCGGCCCGGCGGAGCCGGTTCGCGGCAGCCTGTTCGCGTCCGCGTATGCCTGGCGCTTCACGGGTTCCGTGCTCCTGTCGGCCTTCAGCATCGTGGTTGGCGCCATCTCCCTGGCGCTGTGGTTCACGCAGGCCGACGCGACCGGCGCAGGCCCGCCCCGCCGCGAGCACCTGTACCTGTGGGCGGCGCTGGCGGAATTCTGCTGGGCGCTGCGGGTGGCCGATGGCGCCATCCGCGAGCCGCCCCTGCCTTGGGTCGCCTGGGGCGTGCTCATGGCGGCCTGCTATTCCGGATGGGCCCGTTCCTGCATCATGTTCTGCCAGCACCTCGCCGGCTGGCACGACCGGCCGGGCATGCAGTGGCTGCGGCGTACGGCAGCCGTGATCTTCACGATGCCGGTGCTTGCATGCTACGTCGCTCTGACGCGGGCCGAGCCCCTCTGGCTGACCGCCTGGCTGGCACTGGAGATCGCGGTGGTAACGGCGTACGTGCTCTTCTTCGTCGGCGCGACGCTCCGGCGGCCGACCGCTCCGCGGGTGCTGGTGGCGTCGGCATTGGTTCTCACCCTGGCGGTGGCGGCGCGCGACTGGTTCGTCATCCGCGTCAGCGACGCCTACGGTGACACCACGTGGGTTCGCTACACCTCGCTGTTCTTCGGCATGGCGCTGCTGGGCATCGTGCTGATGCGTTTCCGCGAGGCCAGTGCCCAGTCGCGCGACCTGCTGCGCACGCTTGCCGCGCGCGTGGCCGACCGCGAGCGCGAACTGGCGTCGGTCTATGGCCACCTCGAGCAGGCCGCGCGCGAACAGGAGCGCACGCGGGAGCGCGAGCGCATCCTGCGCGACATGCACGACGGCGTCGGCTCGCACATCAACTCGGCAATCCGTCAGCTGCAGTCCGGCCAGGCCAGCCAGCCGGAGGTACTGCGCACGCTGCGCGATTCGCTGGACCAGCTGAAGCTGTCGATCGACGCGATCCAGCTGCCGCCGGGTGACGTGCAGGGTTTGCTGGCGGGCCTGCGCTATCGGCTCGAGCCCCGTTTTGCCGGCGCCGGGCTGGGCCTGGAATGGGCGGTGGACGAACTGCCGGCACTGCCCCGGCTGGACGCACCCTTGATGCGGCAGCTGCAGTTCCTCCTCTTCGAAGCCGTGTCGAACGTGCTGCAGCACGCGCAGGCGCGCCTTCTGCGGATCGAGGCGTCGATGGCGAGCGCCGGGCTGCGCATCCGGGTGATCGACGACGGCGTCGGCTTCGACACGGCGCGGGTGCCGCGCGCCCTCGCGTTGCGGGCGGAAGCGATCGGCGCCGCGATCGACGTCCAAAGCCGACCCGGCCGCACGGTCGTCCAGGTCGATTTCGGCGGATGACGCGGCGCGCGCGTCGATAATCCGCGCTCATGTCGGCCGTCTTCAACCAACCCTCGTTCGCGCGCCGCGTCGCGCCCATCTTCCAGGGCTTCGACGGCTTCCTCGCGTTCGCGGTGTTTCTGCTGGCCTGCGCCGGCCTGCTGACGATGTACTCGTCGGGTTACGACCACGGCTCGCGCTTCCTGGACCACGGCCGCAACATGCTGCTGGCGGGCTTCATCATGTTCGTGGTGGCGCAGGTGCCGCCGCAGCGGCTGATGCATTTCGCGGTGCCGCTGTATACGGTGGGCGTGGCGCTGCTGATCGCGGTGGCCATCTTCGGCATCCAAGCGCTGGATCAACGTGGGCATGGTGATCCAGCCCAGCGAGATCCTGAAGATCGCCATGCCGCTGATGCTGGCCTGGTGGTTCCAGCGGCGCGAGGGCCAGTTGCGGCCGCTCGACTTCGTGGTGGCGACGGTGCTGCTGGCGGTGCCGATCGGCCTGATCATGAAGCAGCCCGACCTCGGCACCTCGCTGCTGGTGCTGGCCGCCGGGCTGTCGGTGATCTTCTTCGCCGGCCTGAGTTGGAAGTTGATCGTGCCGCCGGTGCTGATCGGCGTGGTGGCGGTCACGCTGATCGTCGGCTTCGAGTCGCGGCTGTGCGCCGACGGGGTCGACTGGCGGGTGCTGCACGACTACCAGAAGCAGCGCGTGTGCACGCTGCTCGACCCCACCAAGGACCCGCTGGGCAAGGGCTTCCACATCATCCAGGGGATGATCGCCATCGGCTCGGGCGGCGTGGGTGGCAAGGGCTTCATGCAGGGCACGCAGACGCACCTGGAATTCATCCCCGAACGCACCACCGACTTCATCTTCGCCGCGTACTCCGAGGAGTTCGGCCTGGCGGGCAACCTGTTCCTGATCAGCGCCTTCATCTTCCTGATCTTCCGCGGCCTGGCGATCGCCATGGACGCGCCCACGCTGTTCTCGCGCCTGCTGGCCGGGGCGGTGACCATGATCTTCTTCACCTACGCCTTCGTGAACATGGGCATGGTCAGCGGCATCCTGCCGGTGGTGGGGGTGCCGCTGCCCTTCATCAGCTATGGCGGCACGGCGATGGTCACGCTGGGGCTGGCGCTGGGCATCCTGATGTCGATCTCGCGGGCCAAGAAACTGGCGCAGGGTTGAGCCGAAAGCCCCCTTCGTGGAATGCCGCGGATCCGGCTCTGCCGCTGCGCAGGCATTGCCCCCGGTAGGGGGTGGGCGAAGCGGACACGAAGTGCTGCGCAGCCTGGGGGCGAGCAATAATGGATTCATGATCTCCCGCGAACCCACCATGCCATTGCGCAGCAGTTGCTGCTCACGCCCTTCGGACTCGACGAGTCCCACCTCGGCAAGGCGCTCGCCGAGATCAAGGCCCACCAGGTCGACGACGCCGACCTCTACTTCCAGTACACCCGCAGCGAAGGCTGGAGCCTGGAGGAGGGCATCGTCAAGACCGGCAGCTTCAGCATCGACCAGGGCGTCGGCGTGCGGGCGGTGAGCGGCGAGAAAACGGCCTTCGCCTATTCCGACGACATCTCCGAAGCCGCGCTGCTCGACGCGGCGCGCACGGTGCGCGCCATCTCGTCGGCGGCGCGTGGTGGCCGGGCCAAGGTGCCGACGCGCAAGATCGCATCGAGCCGCTCGCTCTACAACGGGGTCGACCCGATCTCCACGCTCGACAGCACCGCCAAGGTGAAGCTGCTGGAGAAGGTCGAGCAGCTGGCCCGCAGCCGCGACCCGCGCGTGGCGCAGGTCATGGCCGGCCTGGCCAGCGAGTACGACGTGGTGCTGGTGGCGCGCGCCGACGGCACGCTGGCGGCCGACGTGCGTCCACTGGTGCGCCTGTCGGTGACGGTGATCGCCGAGCAGAACGGACGCCGCGAGATCGGCTCCGGCGGGGGCGGCGGGCGCTTCGGCCTGGCCTACTTCGACGACGAGCACATCGCGGAATACGTCGACCACGCGGTCAAGGCCGCGCTCACCAACCTCGAGGCACGGCCCGCGCCGGCCGGTGAGATGACCGTCGTGCTCGGCTCCGGCTGGCCCGGCATCCTGCTGCACGAAGCCATCGGCCACGGGCTCGAGGGCGACTTCAACCGCAAGGGCTCGAGCGCGTTCGCGGGCCGCATCGGCCAGCGCGTGGCGGCCAAGGGTGTGACGGTGCTCGACGACGGCACCATCGCCGACCGCCGCGGCTCGCTCAACGTCGACGACGAGGGTAACGCCAGCCAGCGCAACGTGCTGATCGAGGACGGCATCCTCAAGGGCTACATCCAGGATTCGATGAACGCGCGCCTGATGGGCGTGAAGCCGACCGGCAACGGCCGCCGCGAGAGCTATGCGCACGTGCCCATGCCGCGCATGACCAACACCTACATGCTGGGCGGCGACAAGGACCCGCAGGAGATCGTCGCGAGCATCAAGAAGGGCCTGTACGCCACCAACTTCGGCGGTGGCCAGGCAGCGGCAAGTTCGTCTTTTCGGCGAGCGAGGCCTACTGGGTCGAGAACGGCAAGATCCAGTACCCGGTGAAGGGCGCGACCATCGTCGGCAACGGCCCCGATGCGCTCACGCGCGTGACCATGATCGGCAACGACATGGCGCTCGACTCCGGCGTCGGCACCTGCGGCAAGGAAGGCCAGAGCGTGCCGGTCGGCGTCGGCCAGCCGACGCTGCGCATCGACGGCCTCACGGTCGGCGGCACCGCCTGAAATGAAACCCACCCCCGAAGCGCCTGCGGCGCTTCCCCCTCAAGGGGGCGCACCCGACGGCCTGGCAGAGCCAGTTCCGCGGGGGCCCTGGCATCGGACCGCGCCGGTTTCGAACGCTGTGCTACATTCGAGCGTCATGTCGCAACGCGCCGCTTTCTATTTTTCGTACTTTTGGTTCCGGACCTCCGGTGGCCTAGAGGCGAGCGCGTAAGACAAACGTACACCCCTCCAAAGACCGCCGGCGCTCACTTTTTTATGCCCTTTTGATCCCCGAACCTTAGACCCAGGAGCCGCACGATGACCCATCCCTCCGCACCCACCAGCGACAGCTGGTATGCGCGCGTCGAAAAAACCAGCCAGACCGACGACGAACGCATCAAGGACATCAACGTGCTCCCCCCTCCTGAACATTTGATCCGCTTCTTCCCCATCCGCGGCACGGCCGTGGAGACGCTGATCACCGGCACCCGCCGCAACATCCACAACATCATGGCGGGCCATGACGACCGGCTGCTCGTGGTGATGGGGCCCTGTTCGATCCACGACCCCGCCGCCGCGCTGGAATATGCCCGCCGTCTCAAGGTGCAGCGCGACAAGTACGCCGATACGCTGGAGATCGTGATGCGCGTGTACTTCGAGAAGCCGCGTACCACCGTCGGCTGGAAGGGCCTCATCAACGACCCGTACCTGGACCAGAGCTTTCGCATCGACGAAGGCCTGCGCATCGCGCGCCAGTTGCTGATCGACATCAACCGCATCGGTCTGCCGGCCGGCAGCGAGTTCCTGGACGTGATCTCGCCGCAGTACATCGGCGACCTGATCAGCTGGGGCGCGATCGGCGCGCGCACCACCGAAAGCCAGGTGCACCGCGAACTGGCCTCGGGCATCTCGGCACCGATCGGCTTCAAGAACGGCACCGACGGCAACATCCGCATTGCCACCGATGCCATCCAGGCGGCGGCGCGCGGCCACCACTTCCTGTCGGTCCACAAGAACGGCCAGGTCGCGATCGTGCAGACCAACGGCAACAAGGACTGCCATGTGATCCTGCGCGGCGGCAAGGCGCCCAACTACGACGCCGAAAGCGTGGCGGCCGCCTGCCGCGATCTGGAGGCCGCCAAGCTGCCGCCGACCTTGATGGTCGACTGCAGCCACGCCAACAGTTCCAAACAACACCAGAAGCAGATCGACGTGGCGCAGGACATCGCGGGTCAGATCGCCGGCGGCAGCCGCAACGTGTTCGGCGTGATGGTCGAGAGCCATCTGAACGCCGGCGCCCAGAAGTTCACGCCGGGCCAGGATGCGATCGGCGGCCTGGTCTACGGCCAGAGCATCACCGACGCCTGCCTGGGCTGGGACGATTCGACCGCCGTGCTCGACACGCTGTCGCAGGCGGTGAAGCGCCGCCGGGGCTGATCGCTCCGGGCGCGGCGCCCGTCCCGAAGCGCAGATTGCTCAGATCAGGCGGGCGAGTTCGGGCCAGTGGTGTCGCATGAGTGCGGCTTCCTCGCTGCCCGCGGGCATCAGCGAGAAGTCGGCGAAGTCGAAGCCCGGGCCGACCATGCAGGCCGCCAGCACGTAGTCGCCGGCGGCGTGTGTGGCGATCGGCTCGGCGGCCTGCCACTGGCCGGCCGGCACCACATGCTGCGGGCGTGTGCCATGCGCATCGACCGGCCCGAGCCGCGTGTGCGCCGGCGCCGTGCGCAGCGCCGCATCGGCCGTCCACAGCGCGAGCGGCGCGCCTTCCAGATGCACCCACACTTCGTCGGAGCGCACGCGGTGCCAGCGGGAATGGTGGCCGGCCTCGAGTAGGAAATAGATGCTCGTCAAGGCCGACCGCGGCGGCCGCCCGTCGAAGGGCGTCACGCTGGCTGCCGAACGGAACACCTCCGCGTACCAGCCGCCTTCCGGATGCGGCTGCAAATCGAGCGTCTGGATGAGTTGCTGGACCCGCGTCATGTTCAGTCCCGGGCGCGCAGCGCGGCCAGCAGCTTGTCGTGTATGCCGCCGAAGCCGCCGTTGCTCATGCAGACGATGTGATCGCCCGCACGCGCCGCCGCCGCGATCTGGGCCACCAGCGCTTCGATGGCGTCGACCACGCGCGCCCGGTCGCCCATCGGCGCGAGTGCCGATGCGGCATCCCAGCCCAGGCCGCCGCTGTGGCAGAAGGACAGGTCGGCCGCCTCCAGGCTCCAGGGCAGTTGCGCGGCCATGGTGCCCAGCTTCATGGTGTTGCTGCGCGGCTCGAAGACGGCCAGGATGCGGTCGCTGCGATGCCCCTCGCCGTCCAGCTTGCGGCGCAGGCCGTCGAGCGTGGTGCGGATGGCGGTGGGGTGGTGCGCGAAGTCGTCGTACACGGTGACCGCACCGCCGTCGCGCGCCACCGTACCGCGCAGCTCCATGCGCCGGCGCACGTTGCGGAAGCTGCCCAGTGCGGCGGCCGCTTCGGCCGGCGGCACGTCCACATGGTCGGCGGCGGCGATCGCGGCCAGCGCGTTCATCTGGTTGTGCTCGCCCGACAGGGCCCATTCGACACGGCCGACCGGCGCGCCGCGGTGCAGCACGTCGAAGGCATCGTGCGTGCCGCGGGCCGACCATTCCGTCTCCGGGCCGTCGGTGCCGAAGCGGCTGACTTCGCTCCAGCAGCCCCGGGCCAGCACGCGCCGCAGGCTGTCCTCCCGCGCATTCACGACCACGCGGCCGGTGCCGGGCACCGTGCGCACCAGGTGATGGAACTGCCGCTCGATCGCGGCGAGGTCGTCGAAGATGTCCGCGTGGTCGAACTCGAGGTTGTTCAGGATCGCGGTGCGCGGCCGATAGTGGACGAACTTGCTGCGCTTGTCGAAGAAGGCGGTGTCGTATTCGTCCGCCTCGATGACGAAGGCGGGGCCCTGGCCGAGCCGCGCCGACACGCCGAAGTCGAGCGGCACGCCGCCCACCAGGAAGCCGGGCGCCCGGCCGGCACGCTCCAGCACCCACGCCAGCATCGACGTGGTGGTCGTCTTGCCATGGGTGCCTGCCACCGCCAGCACGTGCCGGCCCTGCAGCACATGCTCGGCCAGCCATTGCGGGCCGCTGGTGTAGGGCGCACCCGCGTCGAGGATGGCTTCCATCAACGGGAATTTGGGGGTGCCGTCGGGCAGACGCGCGCGAGAGACCACGTTGCCGACGACGAATATGTCGGGCGCCAGCGCCATCTGGTCCGCGTCGAAGCCTTCGATGAGGTCGATGCCCAGCGCGCGCAACTGGTCGCTCATGGGCGGGTAGACGCCGGCGTCGCAGCCCGTCACCCGGTGGCCGGCTTCGCGTGCCAGTGCGGCGACACCGCCCATGAAGGTGCCGCAGATGCCGAGGATGTGAATGTGCATCGGTCGATTCTAGGGATGCTCCCCGCCGCGCTTCCATGGAATGCTGCAGTGCGGGCAGAATGCCCGGATGGACACGTCGAAGCGCGAAATCGCTGCCGCAGCCGCCCGCCTCGTGGTCGAGGAGGGGCTGGAGTACGGCCCGGCCAAGCGTCGCGCCCTGCGGGATCTGGGCCTGCCGGCGCGCACGGCGCTGCCGCACAACGACGAGGTCGAGGCCGAGGTGCGCGACTACATCGCCCTGTTCTGCGCCGACACCCAGCCCCAGGAACTGCACGCACTGCGCCAGCTCGCGCTGGAATGGATGGCGCGCATGGCCGCCTTCCGGCCACATGTCGGGGGGGCGGTCTGGCACGGCACGGCGACGCGGCTGTCGGACATCTACATCCAGCTCTTCTGCGACGACTGCAAGTCGGCCGAGATCGCCCTCATCGATCATCACGTCGATTACGAGCCTCGCATGGTGGCCGGTTTCCACGGCGAACAGGTCGAGGCGTTGAGCGTCCATGCGACGAGCCGCGAGCTGGGCGAGGAAATCGGTGTGCACCTGCTGGTGTACGACCTCGACGATCTGCGCGGCGCGCTCAAGCCCGATTCGCAGGGCCGCACGCCGCGGGGCGACCTGGCAGCCCTCCGTCGTCTGATGGAAAAGGACGCGGCATGAGCGCGTCATCGACGCGCAGGGCGTGGGTGCTGGGCGGCGTGGCCGCCGCGGCAGGTGTTGCCGGCACGGGCGTGGCTTGGTGGCGCCATGGGGCGCCGACGCAAGCCGCTGGCGAGCAACTCCCCGCCAAGTTCTGGGCCTCTCGCTTCGCGCAGCCCGACGGCCAATCGCTGCAGATGGCCTCGCTCAAGGGCAAGCCATTGCTGTTGAACTTCTGGGCGACCTGGTGTCCTCCCTGCGTCGAGGAATTGCCGATGGTCGATCGCTTCTATCGCGATCAGCAGGCGAATGGCTGGCAAGTGGTAGGCTTGGCAATCGATCGGCCCGAGGCCGTGAAGAAGTTCCTGGCGCGCACGCCGGTGACTTTTCCCATCGGCATCACCGGGCTCGACGGCACCGAACTGGTCCGTGAACTGGGAAATACCGGCGGCGGCCTGCCTTTTACGCTGGTTTTAGCAGCCAATGGCAGCGTGGCGGCCCGCAAGATGGGTCAGTTGCTGCCTGCCGATCTGGATGCTTGGCAGCGCGCAGAACTTCACAGTTAGAATCTCGCCGATACAACCCGGCACTTGGCGAACGAACGCCGAAATAAGCCGATTTTCAGGTGAGTTCAATCCGGAACGACCGGCATAGCCGGCAATGGAGTCCCATGGATCTGCGCAAGTTGAAGACACTGATCGATCTGGTGTCTGAGTCGAATATTTCCGAACTGGAAATCACCGAAGCCGAAGGCAAGGTCCGCATCGTCAAGGCCGGTGAAGCGGCGCCGGTGCAATACGTTCAATCCGTGGCGGCCCCCGCCGTCGCCGCTCCCGCGGTGGCCCCGGCTGCCGCGCCGACCCCTGCCGCCGCTCCGGTGGCGACCGGCCACACGGTGAAGTCGCCGATGGTCGGCACCTTCTATCGCTCCTCGAGCCCCGGTGCGCCGGCCTTCGTGGAAATCGGCGCCCAGGTGAAGGAGGGCGAGACGCTCTGCATCATCGAGGCGATGAAGATCCTCAACGAGATCGAGGCCGACAAGTCGGGCACCGTCACCCAGATCCTCGGCGAGAACGGCCAGGCGGTCGAATACGGCCAACCGCTGTTCATCATTGAGTGACCATGTTCAAGAAGATCCTGGTTGCCAATCGCGGCGAGATCGCACTTCGAATCCAGCGGGCCTGCAGCGAACTCGGCATCAAGGCCGTGATGGTCTATTCGGAAGCCGACCGTGACGCCAAGTACGTCAAGCTGGCGCAGGAGGCGGTGTGCATCGGCCCGGCGCCCTCGGCGCAGAGCTATCTCAACATGCCGGCGATCATCTCGGCGGCCGAAGTGACCGACGCCGAGGCCATTCACCCGGGCTATGGCTTCCTCAGCGAGAACGCGAATTTCGCCGAACGCGTGGAGCAGAGCGGGTTCCAGTTCATCGGCCCCACGCCGGAGTCGATCCGCATCATGGGCGACAAGGTGTCGGCCAAGCAGGCAATGATCAAGGCCGGCGTGCCCTGCGTGCCCGGTTCCGAGGGCGAACTGTCCGACGACGCCGCGACCAACAAGCGCATCGCGCGCGCCATCGGCTACCCGGTGATCATCAAGGCGGCGGGCGGCGGCGGTGGCCGCGGCATGCGCGTGGTGCACACCGAGGCGGCCCTGATCAACGCGATCCAGATGACCAAGGCGGAAGCCGGCGCGGCCTTCAACAATCCGGCCGTTTACATGGAGAAGTTCCTCCAGAATCCGCGCCACATCGAGATCCAGATCCTCGCCGACAAGCACAAGAATGCGGTGTACCTGGGCGAGCGCGACTGCTCCATGCAGCGACGCCACCAGAAGGTGATCGAGGAATCGCCGGCGCCGGGCATCGCACGCAAGCTGATCGAGAAGATCGGCGAGCGTTGCGTGGCCGCCTGCAAGAAGATCGGCTACCGCGGTGCGGGCACCTTCGAGTTCCTCTACGAGAACGGCGAGTTCTATTTCATCGAGATGAACACGCGCGTGCAGGTCGAGCACCCGGTGACCGAGTTCACCACGGGCATCGACATCGTGAAGACGCAGATCATGGTGGCCGCGGGCGAGAAGCTCCCCTTCACGCAGCGCCAGATCGAGATGCGCGGCCATTCGATCGAGTGCCGCATCAACGCCGAAGACGCCTACAAGTTCACGCCGTCGCCGGGTCGCATCACGATGTGGCATCCGCCGGGCGGGCCGGGGGTGCGGGTCGACTCGCATGTGTACACCAACTACTTCGTGCCGCCGAACTACGACTCGATGATCGGCAAGATCATCGTGCACGGCGACACGCGCGAACAGGCGATGGCGCGCATGCGCACGGCGCTCAACGAGACCGTGATCGAAGGCATCCAGACCAACATCCCGCTGCACCGCGAGCTGATGGTCGATGCCAAGTTCATGGCCGGCGGCACCAACATCCACTACCTCGAAGAGTGGCTCGCGGCGCGGGCCCGGTGACGCCCCGTGTTTGAACTCCGCCTGCTGGCGCCCGAAGCGCGCATCGAAGACCTGAGCGAGGCGCTCGAGGCGCTCGAGGCGCTGAGCGTGTCCGTCGAAGACGCCGACGCGCAGACCGACGCCGAGCAGGCGCTCTTCGGCGAGCCCGGCATGCCGCCGCCGAAAGACGGCTGGCAGCGCTCGCGCGTGATCGCGCTGTTCCCCGATGAGCGTGCGGCACGCGAGGCGGCCACCTTGCTGTCGGCGCAGGATTTCTTCGCCGGCTGCGAAGTGGTCGGCGTGGCCGACGTGCCGGAGCAGGACTGGGTGCGGCTGACGCAGTCGCAGTTCGCGCCGGTCGAGATCACGCCCGAGTTCTGGATCGTGCCGACCTGGCACGAACCACCGGCCCAGGCGCGGCAGACCATCCGCCTCGACCCGGGGCTCGCCTTCGGCACCGGCACCCATCCCACCACGCGCATGTGCCTGCGCTGGATCGCGACGCGGCAGCCCGCCGCGCCGGCACGCGTGCTCGACTACGGTTGCGGCTCGGGCATCCTGGCGATCGGGGCGGCGAAATTCGGCGCCATGGCCATCGATGCGGTCGACATCGATCCCGCGGCCGTCGAGGCCACCCGGCTGAATGCCGATGCCAATGCCGTGCAGTTGAACGCGGGGCTGCCCGATGCGGCCCAGGGCCGCTACGACGTGGTGCTGGCCAACATCCTGGCCACGCCGCTCAAGGTGCTCGCGCCGCTGCTGTGCGCGCACGTCGCGCCGGGCGGCTCGCTGGTGCTGGCCGGCATCCTCGAGCGCCAGGCCGACGAACTCAAGAGCGCCTATGCGCCCTATGCGGCGCTCGAGGTGAGCGATACCGAGGACGGCTGGATCCTTATGACGGCGCGCCTGTAGCCACCGCTGGCCCGCCGATCCGGGCAAGGGCCGATCCTACAATCGACGCCTCATGAGTCTCGCCACCCGCTGCCCTGCCTGCGGCACCACGTTCAAGGTGGTGCGAGACCAGCTTCGCATTTCCGACGGATGGGTGCGCTGCGGTCGTTGCAGCCATGTGTTCGACGGCACGGAACACCTGCACGACACCGAGGCTGCGCCACCGGATGTGGCAGCGCCTACCACTTCGCCCGCGCCGGCCGACGAGGCGCCGCCGGGGCAGAGCGCTCCGCCCTCGGCGCCGCCAACACCCGAGGCATCGCCGCTGGCCGACATCGACTTCTTCGGCGAGGCCTTGATGCGCCTCCAGGGCGGCTCCTCGGACGACGGTGCGCCCGCCCGTGTGCCGACGGCGGCCATCACCGACCACATTCCGCAACCCCCGCGCACCCAACCCGTGGCGCTCGAGGCCCCCACGCTCGGGTGGCCTGCGTTCGGCGGCCATGCATCGACCTCCACGGTGCCCGTCATCGAGTTTCCCGTCGATGAACCGTCTGTGCCGAGGCCCGTCGCGGCCCAGGCCGTCGATGCCTGGTCACGGCTGCCATCGCTGCACCTGGGCGATGTGCCGCAGCGCGCCGAGGCATCGGTGCCAGCGGCGGTGCCCGACGCCGACGACGCCCAGTTTCAGAAGGCGTTGCGTCGCGCGCGCATCAAGTCCGCCAAGATCGCGAAGGCGCGTGCCAAGGCGAAGGACGGCGAGCCGGCCGCCGTCGTGATGACGGCGAGCGAGCCCGTGGAGCCTTTGCCGACGCCGGCGAGTTCGCCGGCGCCCGCCCGCCAGCGCTCCTCGCGCGTGCACGAAGAGCACCATCGGGACTTTCGTCTGCGCTGGCCCTGGCGCACACTCTCGGCGGCCGCGTTGTTGCTGCTGCTGGCGCAGATGGCCTACCAGGAGCGCAGTGCCATCGTGGCCCGGCAGCCGTCGTGGCGGCCCGCCTTTGCCAGTGCGTGCGAGGTGCTGGGTTGTCAGCTGTCGGCACTGCAGCGCATCGCGGACATCACCATCGACGGCGCCTCCTTCGCGCGAGAAAAAGGCGGCGAGGGCTACCAGTTGAGCTTCACGCTGCGCAACCGGGCGGACCTCCCGCTGGCCATGCCCGCGGTCGAGCTGTCTCTGATCGATCTGCAGGAGCGGACCGTCGTGCGCCGCGTGCTCAGGCCCGACGACTATGGCGCGCCGGCCGTGATCGCCGCGCACGGGGAGCGCACGGCACTGCTGCCGATGACGCTCGCCGGTGGCGACGCCGCGGCATTGCCGCGCGTGGCCGGATTCCATCTCGATGCCTTCTATCCCTAGTCGCGTTCTGGCGCTTCTTCGTTCCTTCTTCCCTTCCTTCCCACCAACGGTCCCTTCCATGGCAGCCCTGATTTGCGGTTCTCTCGCGTTCGACACCATCATGAATTTCGAGGGAAGGTTCGCCGACCAGATCCTCCCGGACCAGGTGCACATCCTGAACGTGTCCTTCCTCGTGCCCGGCCTGCGCCGTGACTTCGGCGGGTGCGCCGGCAACATCGCCTACAGCCTGAATGCGCTGGGCGGCACGGCGCTGCCGATGGCGACCGTCGGCAGCGACGGCGCCGACTACATCGCACGCCTGCAGGGCCTGGGCATCGGCACTGAATTCGTCCGCGAACTCGGCGACACCTACACCGCGCAGTGCTTCATCACGACCGACCTCGCCAACAACCAGATCACGGCCTTTCACCCGGGCGCGATGCAGCAGGCGCACGTCACGCGGATCGAGGCGCGCAACGACATTCGGCTCGGGATCATCTCGCCCGACGGACGCGATGCGATGCTGCAGCATGCCGAGCAGTTCAAGGTCGCCGGCATTCCCTTCGTGTTCGACCCGGGCCAGGGCCTGCCGATGTTCAACGGCGACGAACTCGCGCGCTTCATCGAGCAGGCGGACTGGGTCACGGTCAACGACTACGAAGGCAAAATGCTCAGCGACCGCACCGGCTGGGGCAACGCCGAGATCTCGCGCCGCGTGCGCGGGCTGGTGGTCACGCTCGGCGCCGATGGCTGTGATGTCTGGGTCGACGGCCAGTGCACGCATGTGCCGGCCGTGACGCCCGAGGCGGTGGTCGACCCGACCGGCTGCGGCGACGCCTGGCGCGGTGCGCTGCTCTTCGGTTTGGAGAAGGGCTGGTCGCTGGCAGACTGCGCCACGCTGGGCAACCGCGTGGGTGCACTCAAGATCGCGCAGCGCGGTCCGCAGAACTACCAGCTCGATCGGCAGGTACTGGGCGTTTGAGCGTCTTCTTGCCCCGGCGCTGAGCGCCATGAAAAAAGCCCGGCACCTTGCGGTACCGGGCTCTTGCCTTCAAGGCCGCTGAGAAACTCAGGGCTTGCTGGCCGTCGGAAACGGCCATGCAGCCTGGGGGTTCAGCGTCGTTTGCGCAGCAGGGGCAGGCGCTACGGCGGCAGCCTTGGCGGGCGCCTTCGCAGCTTTCTTGGCAGCGGGCTTCTTCGCAGCTTTCTTGGCAGCGGGCTTCTTGGCCGCCGCCTTTTTCGCAGGCGCCTTCTTGGCAGCAGCCTTCTTGGCCGGCGCCTTCTTGGCTGCAACCTTCTTCGCAGGTGCCTTCTTGGCGGCTACCTTCTTGGCAGCGACCTTCTTGGCCGGGGCCTTCTTCGCTGCGACCTTCTTGGCCGGCGCCTTCTTGGCGGCTACCTTCTTGGCAGCGACCTTCTTAGCCGGAGCCTTCTTCGCTGCGACCTTCTTGGCCGGGGCCTTCTTTGCCGCGATCTTCTTGGCCGGGGCCTTCTTTGCTGCGGCTTTCTTCGCCGGCGCTTTCTTTGCAGTTGCCATTTCTTTCTCCTTGGTCAAGTTGAAAAATCAACCTTTTGAAGCACTTCGCGCGCGCTGTTGCGCTTGAAGCGATCCATGGCGTTGGAAATCAAGTCCCAGCACCATGAACACCTGAGCCCTCGGCACCGCCGCGCTCTGTGGCGCAGTCGATGTGGAGGGCAATTCCTGAATCCATCGATTGTTATCGTTAAAAAGCTCAATCCCAGGAGAGCGCGCCACCCGACTGATATTCGATCACGCGGGTTTCGAAGAAATTGCGCTCTTTCTTCAGGTCAATCATTTCGCTCATCCAGGGGAACGGGTTTTCTTCGTTCGGGAAGAGCGTCTCGAGGCCGATCTGCTGTGCACGCCGGTTGGCGATGTACCGCAGGTAGCCCTTGAACATGGAGGCGTTCATGCCGAGCACACCGCGGGGCATGGTGTCTTCGGCGTATTGGTATTCGAGCTCGACGGCCTTCAGGAAAAGGGCCTTGATCTCCGCCTTGAACTCCGAGGTCCAGAGGTTGGGGTTCTCGAGCTTGAGCTGGTTGATCAGGTCGATGCCGAAATTGCAGTGCATCGATTCGTCGCGCAGGATGTACTGGTACTGCTCGGCCGCGCCGGTCATCTTGTTCTGGCGGCCGAGCGCCAGGATCTGCGTGAAGCCGACATAGAAGAACAGGCCTTCCATCAGGCAGGCGAACACGATCAGCGACTTGAGCAGGGTCTGGTCGGTCTCGTGCGTGCCGGTCTTGAAGTTCGGGTCGCTGATCGCTTCGATGAAGGGGATCAGGAACTCGTCCTTGTTGCGGATGGAGGCGACCTCGTTGTACGCGTTGAAGATCTCGCTCTCGTCCAGGCCGAGCGATTCGACGATGTACTGGTAGGCGTGCGTGTGGATCGCTTCCTCGAAAGCCTGGCGCAGCAGGAACTGCCGGCACTCGGGCGCCGTGATGTGGCGGTAGGTGCCCAGCACGATGTTGTTGGCGGCCAGTGAATCGGCGGTCACGAAGAAGCCGAGGTTGCGCTTGACGATGCGGCGCTCGTCCTCGGTCAGGCCGTTCGGGTCTTTCCACAACGCGATGTCGCGCGTCATGTTCACTTCCTGCGGCATCCAGTGGTTGGCGCAGGTGGCGAGGTACTTTTCCCAGGCCCACTTGTACTTGAACGGCACCAACTGGTTGACGTCGGTCTGGCCGTTGATGATGCGCTTGTCCGCGGCGTTCACACGGCGCGCGACGGTCGGCGCTGCGACTTGCCGAACAGGTGCCGATGCGCCGTCGTCGAGCGTCGTGCGAGGCGCAGGCGTGGCGGTGGAGGCTGTTTGCGGCGTCGGGAATTCCATCGAGCGGGCGACAGGTGCGCCGCTTTGCGATGGTGAGTGCTGCAATCCTTGTGGCATGTCCTTTGGCAAGGATGGCTTGACTTCTTCGTCCCAGGTCAACATAGAAAAATCCAATGCTCAAATTATGTGAGCAACGATGCGAGTTGCAAAGTGCAGCCTCGCATCGCGCCCGAATTATCTCTTGCTTATGTTGTTCGCAGGCATCGCATTTTGTCGGGCGATGCCGCGAATCACATTCGCATCACGCCGACATCACTGGCACGCTTCGCAGGTCGGGTCGTCGACACCGCAGAACGCGATGTCGGTGGCGGGCATCGCATTGAGCTGCGCTTGCGCGGCGGCGGCGGCGGCTTCGATCGCGCTCATCTTGGGCGCCTCGTTGCTGCCGCCCGAGGACACCGCGTTGAGCCGACCCGACTGCACGGTCGACTTCTCGGCGTGCGTTGCGCTCTGCGTGCGCAGGTAGTAGGTCGTCTTCAGGCCGCGCAGCCAGGCGAGCTTGTAGGTGTCGTCGAGCTTCTTGCCCGATGCACCCGCCATGTAGATGTTCAGCGACTGCGCCTGGTCGATCCACTTCTGGCGACGTGCGGCGGCTTCGACCAGCCAGGTGGTCTCGACTTCGAACGCGGTGGCGTAGAGCGCCTTCACGTCCTGCGGCACGCGGTCGATGGGGCGCAGCGAACCGTCGAAGTGCTTCAGGTCCATCACCATCACGTCGTCCCACAGGCCCAGGCGCTTGAGGTCGCGCACCAGGTAGTGGTTGATCACGGTGAACTCGCCCGACAGGTTCGATTTGACCGACAGGTTGCCGAAGCAGGGTTCGATGGACGCATCGACGCCGATGATGTTCGAGATGGTCGCGGTCGGCGCGATCGCCACGCAGTTCGAGTTGCGCATGCCGTCGGCCTTGATCTTCTGGCGCAGCGCGTCCCAGTCGAGCGTGGCCGAGCGGTCGACTTCCACATAGCCGCCGCGCGCCTTCTCGAGCAGGTCGAGCGTGTCGATCGGCAGGATGCCCTTGTCCCACAGCGAGCCCTTGTAGCTCGAGTACTTGCCGCGCTCCTTGGCCAGGTCGGTCGACGCCCAGTAGGCGTGGTAGCAGATGGCTTCCATCGACTCGTCGGCGAACTGCACCGCTTCCTGCGAGGCGTAGGGGATTCGCAGTTCGTACAGCGCGTCCTGGAAGCCCATCAGGCCCAGGCCCACCGGACGATGGCGCAGGTTCGAGTCGCGCGCCTTCTTGACCGCGTAGTAGTTGATGTCGATCACGTTGTCGAGCATGCGCATCGCGGTCGAGATCGTCTTCTTGAGCTTGGCCTGGTCAAGCACCTTGGAGGCCACGCCGTTGGCGTCGCGTTCGCCGTCCTTCAGGTGGTTGATCAGGTTGACCGAGCCGAGGTTGCAGACGGCGGTTTCGGTGTCGCTGGTGTTCAGCGTGATCTCGGTGCACAGGTTCGACGAGTGGACGACGCCGGCGTGCTGCTGCGGCGAGCGCACGTTGCAGGCGTCCTTGAACGTGATCCAGGGGTGGCCGGTCTCGAACAGCATCGTGAGCATCTTGCGCCACAGGTCGGCCGCGGGCAGCGTGCGCGAGGGCTTGATCTCGCCGCGCAGCGCCTTCTCTTCGTAGGCGACGTAGGCCTTTTCGAACTCGGCGCCGAACAGGTCGTGCAGGTCGGGCACGTTGTTGGGCGAGAACGCCCTTTTCCATCACGCGGCGCATGAACAGGTCGGGGATCCAGTTGGCCGTGTTCATGTCGTGCGTGCGGCGGCGGTCGTCGCCGGTGTTCTTGCGCAGTTCCAGGAACTCCTCGATGTCGAGGTGCCAGGTTTCGAGGTAGGTGCAGACGGCGCCCTTGCGCTTGCCGCCCTGGTTCACGGCCACGGCCGTGTCGTTCACGACCTTCAGGAAGGGCACGACGCCCTGCGATTCGCCGTTGGTGCCCTTGATGTGGCTGCCGAGCGCGCGCACGCGGGTCCAGTCGTTGCCCAGGCCGCCGGCGAACTTCGACAGCAGCGCGTTTTCCTTGATCGACTCGTAGATGCCGTCGAGGTCGTCGGGCACGGTCGTCAGGTAGCAGCTCGACAGCTGCGAGCGCAGCGTGCCGGCGTTGAACAGCGTGGGTGTGCTCGACATGAAGTCGAAGGACGACAGCACTTCGTAGAACTCGATGGCGCGCGCTTCGCGGTCGATCTCGCCCAGCGACAGGCCCATGGCCACGCGCATGAAGAAGGCCTGCGGCAGCTCGATGCGGGTCTTGCGCACGTGCAGGAAATAGCGGTCGTACAGCGTCTGCAGGCCGAGGTAGTCGAACTGGTTGTCGCGTTCGGCCCTGAGCGCGGCGGCCAGGCGCGGCAGGTCGAACTGCAGCAGCTTCTCGTCGAGCAGGTCGTTGTCGACGCCCTTCTTGATGAACTGCGGGAAGTAGTCGACGTAGGCTTGCGAGCGCTCGGCGGGCATCACTTCGCGGCCGATGATCTCCTTGAAGATCGTGTGCAGCAGCAGGCGGGCGGTGGCGAAGGTGTAGTCCGGATCTTTTTCGATCAGGGTGCGGGCGGCCAGGATCGAGGCCTTGTAGACCTCGTCGAGCGGCACGCCGTCGTACAGGTTGCGCATCGTCTCGGCCTGGATCGGTGCCGCGGTGATGCTGTCGCCGAGTCCCGAGCAGGCCGATTCGATCAGGCCCTTGAGTTCGTTCACGTCGAGCGCGACGCGCTCGCCGCGGTCGAGCACATGCAGCGTCGGTGCCGCCGGCGCTTCCTGCGCGCCTTGCCTGGAGCGCTCCTGCGTGCGGCGTTCGCGGTACAGCACATAGGCGCGGGCGATCTCGTGGTGCCCGCCGCGCATCAGGCCGAGTTCGACCTGGTCTTGCACGTCCTCGATGTGGAAGGTGCCGCCGCCCGGACGCGAGCGCACCATGGCGCGCACCACGGCCTGCGTCAGCGTGTCGACCGTCTCGCGCACGCTGGCCGATGCCGCGCCCTGGGTGCCGTGCACCGCGAGAAAGGCCTTCATCATCGCGATGGCGATCTTGTTGGGCTCGAAGGGCACCACGGCGCCGTTGCGGCGGATGATCTGGTAGTGCGCGAGCGCGTTGCCGGCAGGCGAGCCGGCGGTGTCGCGGGCCGCCGCGCCGGCGGTGGGCGAGGAGGTGGCGCGAGCGGGGGTGGACGGGGTGTTCAGAGCTGTTTGCATTCGGTCCTCGGTTGGCAAATTCTTGTTGGGGGCGCGCGGCGGAAGCGGCGTCCGGCGCGGTCGACCGGGGGGGATATCGGTCGGGCAGCACACTATATCTAGTGTGTGAGGGGGTCACAATCACTAGATGTAGTGTTTTTCACGAAGATCAATGTCCGTGAAAAATTTCACGCGAGGCGCAGAGGCCGGCGCATGCCGCATGGTGACTGCATCAGTCTGAACGAAGCCAGCAGCGACGCACTTTTCCGGCGGATTTGGGCTTGAAAGCCGCATGGTTGCTGGACATTCGCCGGTGGCTTCGCGCGGCACGCCGGTCGATCGGCCGGGCATCGAGTGCCGGGCCTCGATTGAAAATTTTTTAGCGGCTCGCTGTCTGCGGTTGACGCTGAGGCGGAAACATCGTGCTCGGCCACCCGGTGTCGGCCTGCAGGCGCGCCCACCGGAAGCCTGCGCCCGGGTCGTGCTTGCGGCCCGGCGCGATGTGCTCGTGGCCGGCGACGAAGCCGATCGGGTAGTGCTGCGCGATCGCCGGGCAGAGCGTGGCGAGGGTGGCGTACTGGGCCTCTTCGAAGGTGTCGCCCTCCAGGCCTTCGAGTTCGATGCCGACGGAGTCGTCGTTGCAGTTGCCGCGGCCGCGCCAGGCCGACGCGCCCGCGTGCCACGCGCGCGCATCGCAACTCACGAATTGCCAAAGCGCGCCGTCGCGCCGCACATAGAAGTGCGAGGACACCTGGGCGCCTCGGATCTGCTGGAAGTAGGGGTGCGCGTCCCAGTCGAGCTGGTTGGTGAAGAGCCGCTGCACCTCGTCGCCGCCGTACCGGCCGGGTGGCAGACTGATGGAGTGCAGCACGATCAGGTCGATGCGTGCGCCCGAGGGGCGCGGGCCGAAATTCGGCGAGGGCAGACGGTTCGCGCTGCGCAGCCAGCCGTCCTGCCAGAGGCCGGAGGCGGCCTCCGGGGCGTCATTCATCGCCGCTGGCATCGTCGTTGCCGTTGGGCGTGCCGATGCCCAGCCGCGCGATGCGGTAGCGAATCTGCCGCAGGCTCAGGCCGAGCCGTGCGGCCGCGGCGGTGCGGTTGAAGCCGCTCTCGCGCAGGGCACGCACGAGGATCTCGCGCTCCTGCTGGTCGAGATAGGTCTGCAGGTCGGCCGGCACGGCCGGTGGCGTGTCCACGCTCGCCGGCACCGGCACCGGCACCGGCGCAGGTGGCGGCGGTGCCGGGGGCGGTGCGGCGATCACCATCGGCGCGAAGTCGGACACGCGCTCGAGCGGCGCGATGTTGCTCGGCTCGAAGTCCAGGTGCAATTCGTCGCCGTCGTTGAGCGCCACCGCGCGGTGCAGCAGGTTTTCGAGTTCGCGCACGTTGCCCTGCAGCGGGTGGGCCGCCAGGCTGTCGATCACCGCGGGCGACAGCACCGGCACCTCCATGCCGGCGTCGTGCGCGATGCGCGAGAGCAGCGCGGCGCACAGCGCGGGCAGGTCCTCGCGCCGGTCGCGCAGGGCCGGCACGGCGATCTCGATGACGTTGAGCCGGTAGAACAGGTCCTGCCGGAAGCGGCCGGCCTGCACCTCGCCCTGCAGGTCCTTGTGGGTGGCGCTCACGATGCGCACGTCGACCGCATCCTCCTGCGTCGAGCCGATCGGCCGCACGCTGCGCTCCTGGATGGCGCGCAGCAGCTTCGACTGCATCGCCAGCGGCAGGTCGCCGATCTCGTCGAGGAACAGCGTCCCGCCGCGGGCCGCCTGGAAGTAGCCGTCGCGGTCGGCCGCCGAGCCGGTGTACGACCCCTTGCGCGCGCCGAAGAACTCGGCCTCGAGCAGGTTCTCCGGAATGGCGCCGCAATTGACGGCAACGAAGGGGCCGTCGCTGCGCTGGCTGCAGGCATGCACGGCGCGCGCGACCAGTTCCTTGCCGGTGCCCGATTCGCCGCGCACCAGCACCGGCGCCATGCCGCGGGCCACCTTGGCGATGCGCGACTTGACCAGGCGCATCGGCTCGGAGTCGCCGACCAGCCGCGCCAGCGCCGCGTTGCCGTGGCCACCGACGGCCGGCTCGCTGCTGCGTCCGGGGTCGGCGGTGCCGGGGGCCGGCGTGCTGGGGCGTGCCGCTGCGGGTTGCGCCTGCACCGCAGAGGCCACGACCCCGCGGAACTGCTTGAGGTCGACCGGCTTCGTGAGGTAGTCGAAGGCACCGGCTTTCAGCGCCTCGACCGCGTTCTCCGCCGAGCCGTAGGCCGTCATCACGATGCAGCGCTCGCTGCGCTGTTCGCGGTGGATGCGCTGGAGGATCTCCATGCCCAGTCCGTCGGGCAGCCGCATGTCGGTGATGACCACGTCGAAGCGCTCCGCCTGCAGGCGCTGCGCCGCTTCGGCCACGCTGCCGGCGGCCTCGACGCGGTAGCCCTCGCGCAGCAGCGTCAGTTCATACAGGGTGCGCAGGTCGGGCTCGTCGTCGATGACCAGAATCTGGGCGATGCGCGGCGCGGACGGGTGGGGAGTGCTCACGGCGTTATTGTGTCAGCCGCACTTCGGCGGCCGCGAAGTTGACGAAGAAGGCGTTGCCTTCCGGGCCGTCCCGCACGGCGATGCTGCGGTCGTAACCCATGGTCGCGCCGTGCCGCTCGCAGAGTTCGCGGCACAGGAAGAGGCCGAGCCCGCTCGAGCGGCTTTCCGATGAGAAGAAGGGCTCGAACAGGTGCCGTTGCACGGCGGGGTCGAGCGGCGCCCCGTCGCTCCACACCAGCAGGCTGGCACGCCCGGCGCTGCCGCGCCGCGTGCTGACCTGGATCGCGCCCTCGCGTGCGCTGGCGTATCGCGCCGCGTTGTCCAGCAGGTTGACCAGGATGCGGCGCAGGTGCTCCACGTCGAATCGCACGTCGAGCCCCGCAGCCTCGAGCACCACCTGCACGCCGCGGCGCTGCGTCTGCTGCACCCACTCGTCGACCATCGCGCGCACCGCCGGGTCGAGCGCCAGGCCGCGGTGCGCAAGAAGAAGAACTCGGCGCTGCCGTGGCTGCGTCCGGATGCCAAGTCGCAGGTCACCCTGCG
>LNAP01003323.1_pt1 | contig 29468 bp, 29 predicted proteins | sample 602601 | NCBI WGS metagenome assembly LNAP01 (sample SAMN02440304, study PRJNA202911) | soil metagenome | biome: Subtropical and temperate rainforests or woodlands; isolation source: soil samples (1 kg each in a 20% v/v slurry with milli Q water) were... ... | reverse complement strand
CTTCAAAGCTATCGAAAGCGACGGTTTCAAAAGCCTGAAAGAAGGCCAGACCGTTTCCTTCGTGGCTGAGAAAGGCCAAAAGGGTATGCAAGCTGCACAGGTTCGCCCAGAGTAATTACTCGGCGAGCACAAAAAACCCCGTCCATGTGACGGGGTTTTTTATGGGCGATTGAAAAATCAATCAGCCGCAGTTCACCCGATTGATGATCAGATTGGCGTCAGTGTTGAGATTCAGGCGATCCGAGCGGTACTCAAGCGTCACCATATCGTTGGGCTTGAGGATCCGCGCATATTGCGCACCGGCGCGGGTGCGGGCTTGTTCCAGCAGTTGCGGCGAGGCCTTCTTGCCGATGGCGAACTCGGCAGCTGTTGCTTCGCAGCGGCTGTAGCCTGTTTCTGTTGCTACCGGATCAGGGGTCGATTCAGAGGTGCTGCTGCAACCGCTCAAGAGCGCGACGGCCAGCAAAGTACCCAATGACGCGAGCTTCCAAGGCATGAAGCCTCCTTTTGTTGATGATTAAACAGAGAGCGTGCGACAGCCCAAACGAAGCTTGGTTTCAACCCAAGGGCTATCATGGTGCCCTCATCAGGAAAACAGGCAGTTTGCCTGAGCCGACATCCCGCTTCAGGGGTGAATCGTGACTGAATATGAATGGTGTTCAGTAAACGTCGATGTAGTCAAAGGGCGGATTGGGCCAGTTGTCCTTCAACGCATTGTAGATCTGCATGACCCAGACCTCGTCACTGGCGGCGACCAGCCCGACGTAGCCTGAACCTTTTGCCCACGTTTCCAGCCGAAACGATAGCCCGTCGATGTCCACACCGCCCACCACGCCCGAAGACAAATAGGCGATACCCGCCTTGGTCACGCGCAGTTGGGTGTGCTCGTCATCACTGGCCGAAGCCAGCAACTGACGAACCGCGTCGAGGGTCAACCCGTCAGGAGCGTTCAAATCGATCTGCACGGCGGGGGCCTCTTCAGAAAGTCAAAAAGCAAGTGTCGCACAGCCCATCCCTGATGCCTAAGTCGCAGTGCAAAACCCCAGGCAAAAATGGTTAACTCACCCTACAGACCTCCCAACTCGCGAGCCCGACCATGAGCACCGTCAGCATCGAAGCCACCATCAATGCCAAATGGTCGGAGGGCCACAGCTCCTACAGCCCTGGCAGCCCCGAAGAACTGGCAATCATCGGTATAGAACTGTTGGTCAAGGAGCTGGGAACGAAGGCGGCCCTGAACTTTATCCAGCAAGCGTTCGAACGATACCCCAGCAGCATTGAAGCAGTGGATTGAAACACACCCGCAGGCCTTGACCTGCGAGTGTTCGGCAAGACCGATTACTTCAGACGCGCCAAGCGCTCGGTCAGCAGGTCAAAAAAGCCCTGAGCGTCGCCATCCTGCACCCAGTAGGCATTTTTGGGTGCCTTCAGGCCGTCGTACCAGTCAACGATGGTCTGTCCGAAAGTCGGCCCTTCACGGCTGTCCACCACGACGTTGACTGAACGCCCGGTAAACAACTCTGGCTTGAGCAGGTAGGCAACCACCGTGGCATCGTGCACCGGCCCGCCCGTCATGCCGTAATGCTCCATATCACCTTTGACGTATTCGTTGAGAATGTCGCCGACGATCTTGCTGGCCTTGTTGTTCACGGCAGCGATCTGCTTCAGGCGTGCTTCGCTGGTGAGGATCTTGTGGGTCACATCCAGCGGCAGGTAAGTGAGCTTCACACCGCTCTTGAGCACCACTTCTGCGGCCTGTGGGTCAGCGTACAGGTTGAACTCGGCCACCGGGGTGATGTTGCCGCCATTGAAGTGCGCACCGCCCATGATCACCACTTCCTTGATGCCCTGGACAATTTCGGGCTCCTGTATCAATGCCAGGGCCAGGTTGGTCTGCGGGCCAAGCATGGCAATGGTGATGCTATGGGGCTTGGCAGCCTTGAGGGTATCGATCAGATAGTTGACGGCGTTGCCCTTGGCCAGCCCCTTCTTCGGCTCATAAACCTCGACACCCGACAGGCCTTCCTTGCCATGGATGTTTTCCGCGTAGATGGGCGTGCGCATCATCGGCTTCGGCGCACCGGCATACACCGGCACGTCTTCGCGCCCCGCCCATTCCCGGGCCAGGCGAGCGTTGCGCGATGTCTTGTCCAGACGCACGTTGCCAGCGACGGTGGTCAACGCGCGGATATTCAGCTCTTCGGGCGAAGCCAGGGCAAACAACAGGGCAACCACATCGTCGGCCCCCGGATCAGTGTCGATGATCAGGTCGATTTTTTCCGCCGCCTGGGCGCTCGTAGCAGTGATCAGTGACAAAAGCAGCAGACTCCGGAACAGTTGACGCATTTTCTGAGCATAGCGGTGCATGGCGCATTCCTTGTGCAGGGTTGAGAAGGTTAGAACGTTACTCCGGCAATCAACACGATGTTGCAATACGGGGAGCATTCTCCCGTGCGAATAATCGCCCGAGCTTGCTTGCTGACCGCCTTGAATTGTTCATGGCTGACCAGCTCCCGCGCCCCCAGCGCGCCATCGGCATGCAGTGCCTCCAGTGTCGCCAGGGCCGCAGGTTGTTTATCGAAAATCTCTTCAGCGAGTACGTGGCTTTCCACCTGCATTTCGCTGAGCAGCACTTTCAGGGTGCTGACAAAATCCGGGATGCCGTGGGTCAGGGCCAGGTCGATCAACTCGACCTGTGGGGGCACCGGCAAACCCGCATCACCGATGACCACCTTGTCGCCATGGCCAAGGGAAGCGATCAGTCGCGACAGCGCGATATTCAACAACGGCGTCTTTTTCATGATTTGAAAGCCTGTACTTCCAGCAAGGTGGGAATGGAGGGCTGCGCCCCCGCACGGGTGACCGACAACGCGGCGGCGACCTGACCAAAACGAATCGCCTCGACCTCGCTTTTGCCGTCAGCCAAGGCTGCCGCGAAGCCGCCGACAAAGGTGTCTCCGGCCGCCGTGGTGTCCACCGCCTTGACCAACGGCGCCGGGAAGTGCTGGAAACTCGCGCCGTTGGCGAACATCAGACCCTGGGCGCCCAGGGTCACGATCACCTTGCCGGCACCGGCGGCGAGCAATTGCGTCGCGGCCGCTTCGGCGGTTTCCAGAGAGTCCACCGCCAGCCCGCTCAGCACGGCGGCTTCGCTCTCATTGGGAATCAGATAGTCGATACAGGCGTACCAGTCGGCCGGCAAGGGCCGGGAGGCCGGCGCCGGGTTCAGGATGACGGTCTTGCCCAGTTCCCGACCGCGCTTGAGTGCATGCCCGACGGTCGCATCCGGCACCTCAAGCTGGCAGATAATGACGTCGGCGCTGCGCAGCACCTCATCGAACCGGTCCAGGACATCAGGGGTAAGCACGCCGTTGGCCCCGGCGACGATCACGATCGCATTCTGGCTGTTGTCGTCGACAACGATCAGCGCTACTCCGCTGGAGCCGGCCACGACACTGACCGACTGGCAATCGATGCCTTCGGCCAGCAGCGCCCCGCGCAGTTCCTGGCCGTAGGCATCACTTCCCACGCAACCGACCATGGACACCTTCGCTCCCAGGCGCGCCGCTGCCACGGCCTGATTGGCGCCCTTCCCGCCCGGGATGGTGCAGAACGATTCACCAATCAGCGTTTCACCGCCCCTGGGCAGACGCGGTGCACGGGTCACCAGGTCCATGTTCAGGCTGCCTACTACCACTACTTTTGCTGGCATACGTCTTCACTCATCAATTCGGTTCAGCGGTATTGGGCGAATGTACCTGACAGCGGTGCAGTCGACTCTCGCAAGACAATGCTGGGCGTCACGATGCGCTGATCGGTGGCCAGCCCCGGCGTTGCGATCCGCCGCAACAGCACTTCAGCGGCCATCTCACCGAGCTGCAGGATCGACTGCCCCACCGTGGTCAGCGCCGGATAGACATAACGGCTCATCTGAATGTCATCGAAACCAATGACCGACAGTTCACTGGGCACGCGCACGTTGCGCTCGGCGGCGGCGCGCAGCACACCGATTCCGATCATGTCGTTGGCCGCAAAAATCGCACTGGGCGGCCGTTGTTCGAGCAGCCTGGCCGCCGCCTGATAACCCCCGGTGCTGGTGAAATCGCTTTCGAGCATGCGCTCGACGGGCAGATCGACCCCGGCTTCTTTCAGGGCGCGGCAGTAACCGGCCAGACGCATCTGCGCCACGCTGGTGTCCGCCGGGCCACCGATAAAGGCGATATCACGGTGGCCAAGCTCCAGCAGGTGCCGGGTGGCGAGGTAGGCGCCGTGCTCATGATCGATGCGCACCAGGTCCGCGTCGACACCGTCGAGCCCACGGTCGACGATGACCATGGGCGTACGCACGCTGGTCAGCCCCTGGGCGAGACCGGCATCGCCGCCGGCGGAAGCGACGATCAGACCGTCGATGCGTTTTTCCAGCAGCACCCGCAGATAACTGCGCTGCTTGTCCGGGTTGTCGTCGGAGTTGCACAGGATCACGCAGTAGCCGTTGCGCTCACAGTAATCCTCGATCCCCCGGGCCAGTTCGGCAAAGTAGGGATTGAGGCTGTTGGGCACCAGCAAGCCAATGGTTGCAGTGGTCTTGGCCTTGAGCGAGCGGGCCACCGCGCTGGGCACGTAGTCGAGCTGCTCGATGGCGGCCTCGACCTTGCGCCGCACCTCTTCGCTGACCGGTCGCGTCTTGTTCACTACGTGGGAGACGGTCGTGTAGGAAATTCCCGCGAGCGCCGCCACATCCTTGATCGTCGCCATGGTTCAGGCCCGCCGACTGGCGCGCTGACTGCGGTAAGTGTCGAGCACCACCGCAACCACAATCACCGCGCCGGTAATGATGCGCTTGGTCGGTTCGGTGGCGCCAATCTGCGCCAGGCCCGCGGCCAGCACGGAGATGATCAGCACGCCAAAGAAGGTGCTGATGACCGAACCGCGCCCGCCCATCAGGCTCGTGCCGCCGATGACCACAGCAGCGATGACCTGCAGCTCGAGCCCCGAACCGGCGTTCGGGTCGGCCGCTTCCAGACGGGAAATCTGGAACAGCGCGGCCAGACCGGCCAACAACCCCATCAGGCTGAACACCAGAATCTTGTAAGGTTTTGGATTGATACCCGCCAATCGCACGGCTTCTTCATTGGTGCCGATACCGATCAGATAACGGCCAAACACGGTGCGGGTCAGCACAGCCTGGGCGATGAAGATCACCAGCAAGGCAATGATGAATGACGGTGAAATACCGAAGGCGATCGGATTGGACAGCCAGGCGAAGGAATCCCCGATGTAGGCCGTCCGCGAGCCGGTCATCTGATACGCCAGGCCTCGGGCCATTTCCAGCACGCCGAGGGAAACGATAAACGATGGGATCCGCCACGCCACGGTAATCGAACCGGTAACGGTGCCGGCCAGGGCCGCCACGGCCATGCCCAACAACGCCGCCGGCCCGACGCTCCAGCCCCAGCCCAGCACCGCCACGCTCACCGTCGATGCGGCCAGGGCCAGCACCGACCCGACCGATAGATCGATACCGCCGATGATCAGGATGAAGGTCATGCCGACCGCCAGCACCATGAGGTCTGGAATCTGGTTGGCCAGGGTGCTGAAGGTGTCATACGAAAGAAAATGGCTGCTCAGGACCGAGAACAACGCGATCATCGCCAACAAGGCCCCGGCCAGTCCCAGGTAGGTGCCCAGGCCATAGAAGTTGCCACTCGGTTTGCCGACGGCCGATACGGTTTTCATGAGAAGTCCCTAGGCGCTGCTTCGTTGAGCAACGCATCACGTTTCTGATAGCCGGCGAATGCGGCGGCAAGCAAGTCATCCTGGGTCCAGCTGTCGCGCTCGAAGGTGTCAATCAGGCGGCCGGCGGACAGCACGCCGATCCGGTCACAGATCAGCATCAATTCCCGCAGGTCGCTGGACACCACGACCAATGCCTTGCCCTGGCGCGTCAGCTCACCGAGCAGCGCATAGATGTCGAATTTGGCACCGACGTCGATGCCTCGGGTCGGCTCGTCGAACAGCAATACCGAGCAATCGCGTTCCAGCCAGCGACCGATCACCACCTTCTGTTGATTGCCGCCCGACAGTTCGGACACCAACTGTGTCGGACTGGAGCTGCGAATTCGCATGGCGTCGATCTGCCGCTGCGCCAACGCGAACTCTTCGCTGCCATTGACGAAACCGGCGCTGGAGATTTCCGGCATGTTGCCCAAGGCAATGTTGGCGGCGATGGATTGAGTCAGTAGCAGGCCTTCGCCCTTGCGGTCCTCGGTGATCAGCGCGATGCCGTGGGCCACCGCATCGGACGGCGAGCGAATGCTGACGACATTGGCCGGCGAACCCAGCGCCACCGTGCCGCTGTCGGCCGCATCGGCGCCGAAGATCAACCGCAACAGCTCGGTGCGCCCTGCCCCGATCAACCCGGAAATACCGAATATCTCACCGCTGCGCACCTCGAAGGACACATCGCGGACCTTGTCCGAACGGCTCAAGCCGTTGACGGTCAACGCCGGCGCGCCGATCTGGCGCGGGCCCAGGTCGATGTGCTCACCCAGCTCCCGCCCGACCATCAGCGTCACCAACTGCTCGCTGTTGTAGTTGGCCATCGGCTCGACGCAGACCAGGTTGCCGTCGCGCAGTACCGCAATGCGCTGGGCCACCCGAGCCAGTTCTTCGAGGCGATGGGAAATATAAATGATCGACACGCCCCGCGCCTGCAGACGAGTGATCTGCTCGAAGAGCATCTCCACCTCACGAGCGGTCAGCATCGCAGTCGGCTCGTCGAGAATCAGCACATGGCAATCGCCGATCAGGTTGCGGGCGATTTCGACCATCTGTTGGTGACCGATGCCCAACTCACTGACCAGTGTGTCAGGGTCGATTGCATCGAGCCCCACCTGGGCCATGGCCTCGACCGCCGCTTTGCGCAGTTGCTTGCGACTGATCCAGCCGCCACGACTGGGCAGGTTGTGGAGGAACAGGTTTTCGGCCACGGAAAGTGTCGGCAGCAGGTTGAGCTCCTGCATCACCATGCGCACGCCCAGCTCTTCAGCCTGGGTACGACTGCCAGGACGATAATCCTGTCCCTGGAATTGCATCTGCCCGGTGGTCGGCGTCACCAGTCCGCCGATGATCTTGGACAGGGTGCTCTTGCCGGCGCCATTTTCGCCGGTCAGCGCCAGCACTTCGCCGCGCATCAACGTCAGGTCGATGTCGCTCAGTACCGGTTGGGCATAGGTCTTGCCGATGCCGCTGACCGAAAGGACAGCGTTCGGGTCGCGAACGGACATAAAAAACTCTCCAATACGCTCGCCAGCAAGGGCGAGCGTCGTTGTGTCGCCAGGATAACTACTGGGTCACCAGCTCGACCGGAGTTTCGATAACGCCGTTAGTGCCGCTGTCGACGGCTTCGCCCTTGAGGATCTTCAGGGCCGTCTCGATGCCGAAAACAGCCTGTTTGGCGGCGAACTGGTCGGCAGTCGCCAGGACGCGACCGTCCTTGAGCATGGGCTTGATGGCGTTGATGTTGTCATAACCGACCACTTTTACCTTGCCCGCCTTGCCCGCAGCGCGGATGGCCGATACCGCGCCGACCGCCATGCTGTCGTTACCGGCCAGCAGTGCCTTGATGTTCGGGTATTCGCTGAGCATCGAGGCGGCAACCTGATTGCCCTTGTTGATTTCCCAGTCGCCCGATTGCAGGGAAACGACCTTGATCTGCGCCGCCTCCATTGCATCCTTGAAGCCGGCGGTGCGTGCCTGGGCATTGGTGGTGGTGGACACGCCTTCAATGATACCGACCTCATCACCAGCCTTGAGCTGCTTGGCCAGGTACTCACCCACCAGGCGCGCGCCCTTGCGGTTGTCCGGGCCTACGAACGGCACAGTGATGTTTTTGCTTTTGACCACGTCCGGATCGAGCTGGTTATCGATGTTGATCACGGTGATACCGGCGTCGACGGCTTTCTTGATCACCGGCACCATGGCCTTGGAGTCGGCTGGTGCGATGATGAGGGCATCGACCTTGGACACGATCATCTGCTCGACAATGCGGATCTGGTTGGCGGTGTCGGTTTCATCCTTGATCCCATTGGAGATCAGGTCGAAATCGGCGGAGTGTTCCTTCTGATAGGCCTTGGCGCCATCTTCCATGGTCAGGAAGAACTCGTTGGCCAGGGATTTCATGACCAGGGCAACCTTGGGTTTTTCCGGGGTCTGGGCAAATGCCGAAGAGAAAGGCAGCGCAGCGGATGCGGCCGCGAGCATGGCGACGGCGAGAAGGCGTCCAGCGAATGGCAACTTCATGGGTTCACTCCGATTTTATGATTATTTTGAGCAAAATCGTTGCACGGGAAGTCGTTCCACAGGCCGTCGCCAAGCATCAACGAAGGCTGCGCAAACGTTTGCGTGAAGGGAACTATGGTAAAGCTTCCGGGTTTTGTCAACGTGCGGATTTCACCGCAAGGCTGGGGATCAGACGGTCGTGTTGACCAGCGCACCCGAACCGGAGCCCTTGGCCAGCTCTGTGATCAGATGGCCAGTGACTTCCAGCAATGCACCGCTGGTGTCGGCAATCTGGCCTTGTATCGCCATGACCGCAGTGGTTTTGGCTTCGGGTGTCGGATAGACCTGCTTCTGCGCAGCAGACAACTGCTGTTGCTGTTCTCTGAGCTGCTGTTGCAGCTCTTGCATGCGTTTGAGCAACACCTGCACGGCAATGCTCTGGGTGCTCCCGCTCTTTTCGGTCTTGCCTTCGGACGCAGGGCTCATGCTCGTACGAACCTGGCCTGGCGCCTGCGTTTGACCAAGGGTCTCATCGGCTGCCTCAGCGCTCGCTTGGCTCAAGGCCTTGAGCGTGGCCGCGGACTGGCCGCCGATGGTGACGGCAGCTGCATTTGGAAAGCCGACGGAAAACGACATAACAAAACTCCATGGATAAGATTCCTACGAAGGCCATCGACTGCTTGAGCGGCTTCTTTAGCTTAATTTTTCCTACACCAAAACGGAAAAAGCGTTGTCAGAGGATTTTCTTGAATTTTAAGCAGTTGCGTAAATGCCTACGGTTAAATACTGTACGCACGTACAGCTCAATAAGGATAATCCTGTGGCAACGCCGTCCGCTGCAACTACCCCCTTAGATTCCTATACCCGCCTCGGCCTGCGGGTCTCGAAAATCATCAACTCCCCCACCGCACAAAAAGCCAAGGCGGCCCTGATCTTCCGGCTTCCCGAGGAGCCGGTGGATGAGTGGGAGCGCCTGCTGGAAGAAATCGACGAGAACGACAATGTGACCCTCGCCTATCGTGACGATGGCGGTGTGCAGGTGTTCTGGGTTGTGCCGAAGGAAGATTGAGCCTGATGAGTGTTCGTTGTTTTGCTTTATTGCTTGCGATTGTCGCCATGGGCGCGCAGGCCGATGCGCCCCGTACCTTCAGCGAGGCCAAGAAAGTCGCCTGGAAACTCTATGCCCCCCAATCCACCGAGTTCTACTGTGGCTGCAAATACTCAGGCAATCGCGTGAACCTGGCAGCCTGCGGTTATGTGCCGCGCAAAAACGCCAATCGCGCCGCGCGTATCGAGTGGGAGCATATCGTCCCGGCGTGGCAGATCGGGCATCAGCGTCAATGCTGGCAACAAGGCGGGCGGAAGAATTGCACCCGCCACGACCCGGTCTATCAACGGGCCGAGGCCGATCTTCATAACCTGGTGCCCAGCATCGGGGAAGTGAACGGCGACCGCAGCAACTTCAGCTTTGGCTGGCTGCCGGCGCAGACGGGCCAGTACGGCTCATGCCTGACCCAGGTGGATTTCAAGGCCAAGAAAGTCATGCCCCGCCCTTCCATCCGCGGAATGATCGCCCGGACGTATTTCTACATGAGCAAACAATACGGCCTGCGCCTTTCGAAACAGGACCGGCGCCTGTATGAAGCCTGGGACAAGACATACCCGGTACAGAGCTGGGAGCGCCAGCGCAACCAGAGCGTGGCGTGCGTGATGGGGCGTGGCAACGAGTTCGTGGGCCCGGTGAATTTAAAGGCCTGCGGTTGATCTCGCATGGGTAAACAGCGCCAATCAACTGTGGGAGCTTGTTTGCTCACGATAGCGGCATGCCCGTCAACGTCGACGTTGGCTGAGCCACTGCTATCGCGAGCAGGCTCGCTCCCACAGGTGTTGTGGCTTACCTGACTGTTCTGTTCTGCGGGGTTTATTGAGCGCTCGGGTAATCCACCACCAGCGACTCGATGTTGCGCTTTTTCGCTCGAACCAGGGCGGCGTTCAATTGCTCCTGCTTCGCCTCGGCTTCAGCCTTTGAATTGAAAGGCCCGACCAGAACCCGGTCCTTGCCATTGTCTTTCACCACACTCGATACAAAACTGTGCTCGATGAGCCAGGCGGTCAGGTCGCTGACCGCTTGCGGGATTTCGCCCCGGACCTCGACGCCCCATTGCGGCGCAGCGGCGGCGCTCGGTGCAGTGGTTGCCGCCACCTTTGGCTTCGGTGTGTCGACGTCACGCCCTTCACCGCATCCTGCCAGCGCCAATACCGCGATTACCCAAGCCAATTTGCGCACAACGTTTTACCCCGGAAGACATGGAGCGGGGATTTTAACACTCAAGCCCGTCAATAACGCCGTAAACAGCGCTCAAAACACGAGAAACCTGCACGGCGTCTCTGTATAGTCGCACCCTGGGAATTAATGCTGCGTCTGCGCGTCAGAAAGAGGCACCCACATTGTGACACTTGGCACTAATCTATAAGCAGTACCGACATCTGCACTGCCTGAATCAGGTGCCCTATAAAGCAATCAAGGAGAACACCATGCTGATACTCACCCGCAAAGTCGGTGAAAGCATAAACATTGGTGACGACATCACGATCACCATTCTGGGCGTTAGCGGCCAACAAGTCCGTATCGGCATCAACGCTCCGAAAAACGTTGCGGTGCATCGCGAAGAGATTTATCAGCGCATTCAGGCGGGCCTTACCGCTCCTGACAAGCCGCAAACGCCCTGAGCCCTGTAGCAGTCCGTAGCCAGCCCTTCTGCATCGTCGCAAGGCTGGCTAAAGATTCATGCCGACTGTCCCTCATCATCCCCGCTTCATCTCGCCTTTGATTTTTTCGTTCATCCCGTCAAACCGATACTAATGACATGGCTCATAGCATGGCTGTCAGACGTTTCGTTTTAATGGCGATGAAGCAGGTATTCGTGACGGCTCAACCCAGCCCCACGCCGCGAGCCATTCCTGTGGCAGCGACCACCATCAGCACCAGCAACAAAGCTTCAATGTGACTGATCCGCGCAAACCGGCCGGCTTTCGAAGGATCGATCGCACGCCCTTTGCCCAGTGCCATCCGCCATTTGATCAGCGCGATCATCGGCGCGATTTCAAGCAACAGGATCAGCACGAACAACGTCATCTTCAGGTGAAACAGCGGTTGGTGCAGGTAATAGTCCGTGCCTTTTTCAAACCCACCAAAAGCACGCATCCCGCCGGTCACCAGCAGGACCACCGCCGATAGCCCCCATAGGTTGTCCGCCATCAAGACATTTCGAACCGCGTCCGCACCGCCCGCCAGGCGTCGCAACGCCGTGCCACGGGTAAGTACCGCCCAGAACCCCAGGGCGAAAGCCAGAAGATGAATTGCCGCAAGAGACCAATGAGCCAACATGGAAGATTCCTGTCAGAGGATGTCGAATCGACCTGACAGTACTAGCTCATAAAACAATGATTGCCAGGATAGGCATACAAAAAACTGTGGGAGCGAGCCTGCTCGCGATGACGGAGTGTCAGACAACATTGTTGTTGGCTGATACACCGCTATCGCGAGCAGGCTCGCTCCCACAGGGGTATTGCGAACGCTAAAAGATTTTAGTCAGCCAAACGCCAGGTCGTCCCGCCCTTGCCGTCTTCCAGCACCACGCCCATGGCGGTGAGCTGGTCGCGGATGCGGTCGGATTCTGCCCAGTCCTTGTTGGCCCGCGCAGTCAGGCGCGCCTGGATCAACGCTTCGACCTCGGCGGCGTCCACGCGACCTTCGGCACCGGCCTGAAGGAAATCATCCGCCTCGAGCTGCAACACACCCAGGACGCCGGCCAGTTCTTTCAGACGCGCCGCCAGACCCGCCGCCGCGTTGAGATCGCTCTCCCGCAGACGATTGATCTCGCGCACCATCTCGAACAGCACCGCGCAGGCTTCCGGCGTGCCGAAGTCGTCGTTCATCACTTCAGTGAAGCGCGCGACGAAGGCTTCGCCACCGGCGGCCGGGACCTTCGGCAGGCCCTTCAACGCATGGTAGAACCGCTCCAGGGCGCCCTTGGCGTCCTTGAGGTTGTCTTCCGAATAGTTGATGGCGCTGCGATAGTGACTGGACACCAGCAGGTAACGCACGACTTCCGGGTGGTACTTGTCGAGCAAGTCGCGGATGGTGAAGAAGTTGTTCAAGGACTTGGACATCTTCTCGCCGTTGATCCGGATCATGCCGCAATGCATCCAGGCATTGGCGTAGGTCTTGCCGGTGGCCGCTTCACTCTGAGCGATTTCGTTTTCGTGGTGCGGGAATTCCAGGTCGCTGCCGCCGCCATGAATGTCGAAGGTCTCGCCCAGGCAGCAGGTCGACATCACCGAGCATTCGATGTGCCAGCCCGGACGCCCGGCGCCCCACGGCGACTCCCAGCTCGGCTCACCCGGCTTGGCGGCTTTCCACAGCACGAAGTCCAGCGGGTCCTGTTTCGACTCGTCGACTTCGATGCGCGCGCCGATGCGCAGGTCTTCGATTTTCTTGCGCGACAGCTTGCCGTAGCCCATGAACTTGGCGACGCGGTAATACACGTCGCCATTGCCCGGTGCGTAGGCATAACCCTTGTCGATCAAGGTCTGGATCATCGCCAGCATGCCTGGGATGTGGTCCGTGGCACGGGGCTCCAGGTCCGGCTTGAGGATATTGAGGCGCGCCTCGTCCTCGTGCATGGCCTTGATCATGCGCTCGGTCAGCGCATCGTAAGGCTCGCCGTTTTCCCGGGCACGGTTGATGATCTTGTCTTCGATGTCGGTAATGTTGCGCACGTAGGTCAGGTCATAACCACTGAAACGCAACCAGCGGGTCACCAGGTCGAAAGCGACCATGCTGCGACCATGGCCGATGTGGCAGTAGTCGTACACGGTCATCCCGCAGACGTACATGCGGACCTTGTTACCGTCCAGCGGCTTGAAGACTTCTTTGCTCTTGGTGAGCGTGTTGTAGATCGTAAGCACAGGGTTTCCCTTAAGACTTGATCACTGACCCCAGGAATCGCGCAAGGTCACGGTACGGTTGAATACCGGAGCACCGGGTTTCGAGTCCTTGATATCCGCGCAGAAGTAACCTTCGCGCTCGAACTGGAAACGGTCTTCCGGCTGTGCGTTGCCCAGCGAAGGCTCGGCACGACAACCAGTGAGTACTTGCAGGGAGTCAGGGTTGATGTTGTCCAGGAAGCTGGCGCTGTCCTCGGCCTTTTCAGGGTTCGGCGAACGGAACAGGCGATCGTACAAGCGCACTTCGCACTCGACGCTGGCAGCGGCCGGCACCCAGTGGATCACGCCCTTGACCTTGCGACCTTCCGGGTTCTTGCCCAGGGTCTCGGGATCGTACGAGCAATGCAGTTCGACGATGTTGCCGTCGGCGTCCTTGATCGCTTCGTCGGCGCGAATCACGTAGCTGCCGCGCAGGCGCACTTCACCGGCAGGCTCCAGACGCTTGTAGCCTTTTGGCGGCTCTTCCATGAAGTCTTCACGGTCGATGTAGATTTCCCGCGCGAACGGCAGGACGCGCACGCCCATGTCTTCTTTCGGGTGGCAAGGCAGTTCGAGGTTCTCGACTTTGTCATGCGGGTAGTTGGTGATCACCACTTTCAACGGACGCAGCACGCACATGGCGCGTGGGGCGCTGTGGTCCAGGTCGTCGCGGATACTGAATTCCAGCATGCCGAAGTCCACCACGCCGTCGGAACGGTTGGTGCCGACCATCTCGCAGAAGTTGCGGATCGATTTTGGCGTGTAGCCACGACGACGGAAGCCCGACAGCGTCGACATGCGCGGGTCATCCCAGCCGTTGACGTGCTTTTCGTCCACCAGTTGCTTGAGCTTGCGCTTGCTGGTGATGGTGTAGTTCAGGTTCAGGCGGCTGAATTCGTACTGGCGCGGCTGAGCCGGCACCGGCAGGTGCTCCAGGAACCACTCGTACAAAGGACGATGGCTTTCGAACTCCAGGGTGCAGATCGAGTGGGTGATGCCTTCGATGGCGTCCGACTGGCCGTGGGTGAAGTCATAGTTGGGGTAGATGCACCATTTGTCGCCGGTCTGGTGGTGATGGGCGTGACGGATGCGGTACATGATCGGGTCGCGCAGGTTCATGTTCGGCGAAGCCATGTCGATCTTCGCGCGCAGCACCCGTGCGCCGTCCGGGAACTCGCCGCCGCGCATGCGGGCGAACAGATCCAGGTTCTCCTCGACGCTGCGATCACGGAACGGGCTGTTCTTGCCCGGCTCGGTCAGGCTGCCACGGTATTCCTTGGCCTGCTCGGGGGTCAGGTCGCACACGTAGGCCTTGCCGGCCTTGATCAGCTCCACCGCCCAGTCGTGCAACTGGTCGAAATACTGCGAGGCATAACGCACCTCACCGGCCCATTCAAAACCCAGCCATTTAACGTCGCTTTCGATCGCGTCGATGTACTCCTGGTCTTCCTTGGCCGGGTTGGTGTCGTCGAAACGCAAGTGCGTGACGCCGCCAAACTCCTGGGCCAGGCCGAAGTTCACGCAAATCGACTTGGCGTGACCGATGTGCAGGTAGCCGTTGGGCTCCGGCGGAAAACGGGTGACGATCTGCGTGTGCTTACCCGAATCCAGGTCCGCCTGGATGATCGGGCGCAGGAAATTGACCGGCACGGCCGGGCCGGTCTTGGAATTCGAGGTAGGGTCGACAGTGGGCTTGCTCATAGGATCCTTGAACGTACAAGTGCGCGGCCGGGTGCGGCCTGATAAATCAAAGCCCGTATCATAGCCGATGCTGTCAAGCACCTGACAGGCCAGGTCGGTAAACGATTGAATTTAATCGACGACCTGATGAAAAACAGCCTCGAAAAACCCGCTCGGCGCGCTAAACTGCCCAGCCTGGCCGATTACAGCCAGACCGGTTGCGGGCAGCAAAGCCCCGAAACCCACGAATTCCTTGAAAGAGTAGCGATCATGACTCAAGTCAAACTGACCACCAACCACGGCGACATCGTCCTGGAACTGAACGCCGAGAAGGCACCGATCACCGTTGCCAACTTCGTTGAATACGTCAAGGCCGGCCACTACGAAAACACCGTCATCGGTAACTTCATGATCCAGGGCGGCGGTTTCGAGCCAGGCATGAAAGAAAAGAAAGACAAGCGCCCAAGCATCCAGAACGAAGCCGACAACGGTCTGGCGAACGAGAAGTACAGCGTCGCCATGGCCCGCACCATGGAACCGCATTCGGCTTCCGCGCAGTTCTTCATCAACGTGGCCGACAACAGCTTCCTGAACCACAGCAGCAAGACCACCCAGGGCTGGGGTTACGCGGTGTTCGGCAAAGTGGTTGAAGGCACCGACGTGGTCGACAAGATCAAAGGCGTTTCCACCACGTCCAAGGCCGGCCACCAGGACGTGCCAGCAGAAGACGTGATCATCGAGAAAGCCGAGATCATTGAGTGATACTGCTGATTTCAGATTTGCATCTGGAAGAGGAGCGCCCGGACATTACCCGGGCGTTTCTGGATTTGATCGCCACACGCGCCCGCTCGGCGCAAGCGTTGTACATCCTGGGCGACTTTTTTGAAGCCTGGATCGGCGACGATGCCATGACGCCGTTCCAGCGTTCCATCTGCCAGGCCCTGCGCGAATTGAGCGACAGCGGCACGGCCATTTTCCTGATGCACGGCAATCGTGACTTCATGCTCGGGCAAGCCTTCTGCAAAGCGGCCGGCTGCACCCTGCTCAAGGACCCCAGTGTCGTGCAGTTCAACGGCGAGCCGGTGCTGCTGATGCACGGCGACAGCCTCTGCACCCGCGACGAAGGCTACATGAAGTTGCGGCGCTGGCTGCGCAACCCGGTCACGCTGTTCATCCTGCGTCACCTGCCGCTGGGCAGTCGCCAGAAACTGGCGCGCAAACTGCGCAGCGAAAGCCGCACGCAGACGCGAATGAAAGCCAATGACATCGTCGACGTCACGCCCGAAGAGATCCCGCGGATCATGCAGGAATACGGCGTGAAGACCCTGATCCACGGCCACACCCACCGCCCCGCCATCCACAAGCTGCAACTGGGCGAACACGCCGCCCGGCGCATTGTGCTGGGGGATTGGGACAAGCAAGGCTGGGCGTTGCAGGTGGATGAGCAAGGATTTGCCTTGGCGCCGTTTGGTTTTGGCAATGCGCAGTTGGCGTTGCCAAGCCATTAAAGAACCCATGAGATCCCTGTGGGAGCGAGCTTGCTCGCGATAGCGATGTGTCAGTCGACATCAACGTTGACTGTCATGCCGCTATCGCGAGCAAGCTCGCTCCCACAATGGATTGCATTTCACCTCTGAATCAATGCCCCGCCGACGCAGGCCCCGCCTTCGCCGCAAACGGCGGTTTCGCCAGCCACACCAGCACGATCAAGCCCATGAACGCCCAACCCAGCAGCGTGAAGTAATCCACGGTGGAGAGCATGTACGCCTGGCTGTTGAGGATCTGGTCGAGCTGGGCATAAGCCGGTGTGCTCGCGCCACCGAGATGGTTAAGCGCCTCGCGGGTGGCCGGCTCATAGGTGCTGATGCTTTCACTCAGATAGGCATGGTGCTGGTCGGCCCGGCGTATCCAGATCCAGGTGGTCAGCGATGCGGCAAAGCTACCGCCCAGGGTGCGCAGGAACGTTGCCAGTCCCGCACCATCCGCGATCTGTTGTGGCGGCAAGTCCGACATCAGGATGCTCAAGGTCGGCATGAAGAACAGCGCCACGCCGATCCCCATGAACAACTGCACTAGGGCGATGTGCTGGAAATCCACTTCGTTGGTGAACCCGGCGCGCATGAAGCAGCTCAGGCCGATGGCCAGAAACGCCAGCCCGGCCAGCAGGCGCAGGTCGAACTTGTGGGCGTATTTGCCAACGAAGGGCGACATCAATACCGGCAGGATGCCAATGGGCGCCACCGCCAGCCCGGCCCAGGTGGCGGTGTAGCCCATCTGGGTCTGCAACCACTGCGGCAGGATCAGGTTGATGCCGAAGAACCCGGCGTAGCCCCCCACCAGCACAATGGTGCCGATGCGAAAGTTACGGTAGGCGAACAGCCGCAGATTGACCACCGGATGGCGGTCGGTCATTTCCCAGATCACAAACACCGCCAGGGCAATGACCGAGATCAGCGCTCCGATAATGATGAAGTTCGACTCGAACCAATCCAGGTCGTTGCCTTTGTCGAGGATCACCTGCAGCGCACCGACACCGATGATCAGCGTGATCAACCCCACGTAATCCATTGGCTGGTGGCTGGTGACCACCGGCCGCGCCTTCAGTTGCTGGCGCACCACCATCACGGCGAAGATCCCGATGGGCACGTTGATGAAGAAGATCCACGGCCAGCTGTAGCTGTCGGTGATCCAGCCGCCGAGGATCGGCCCGGCAATCGGCGCCACCACCGTGACCATCGCCAGCAACGCCAGGGCCATGCCGCGCCTGGCCGGCGGATACACGGCAATCAGCAAGGTCTGGGTCATCGGATACAACGGCCCGGCCACCAGCCCCTGAAGGACACGAAAGCCAATCAGCTCCGGCATCGAAGTCGAGATACCGCACAGAAACGAGGCGAGCACGAACAGCAGGGTTGCCCACAAAAACAGCTTCACCTCGCCAAACCGACGGCTGAGCCAACCAGTCAGTGGCAGCGCGATGGCGTTGCTCACCGCAAACGAGGTGATGACCCAAGTGCCCTGCTCCGAACTGACACCCAGGTTGCCGGAAATGGTCGGCAAAGCGACGTTGGCAATGGTGGTGTCGAGCACTTGCATGAACGTCGCCAACGACAGCCCGATGGTGCTGAGCAACAGGCTGGGCGGCGTGAAGGACGCGTTATTGCTCATTGCGAAATCCTATGAAGCAGAGGTGGCGAAATCCCTTAGGGCAAGACACAAACCCTGTGGGAGCGAGCTTGCTCGCGATAGCGGTGTATCAGTCACCACCGATGCTGGCTGGGCCAATGCCATCGCGAGCAAGCTCGCTCCCACAGGTTCATGCCCATAACTGACTAGCGCTGGGCGGTCTTGCTGGCAGCGGCACTGTTTTCGTGGATCAACCGGCTGATCATCGCGTCGGCGTCGACCAGTTGCCGGTCATAGACCTGGGTGCTGAAAGAGGCTTGTTTCGGTGGCTGCTGGGCCAGCACCGGACCACTCTGGTCGCGCAGGTTGACGTCGACCTGGGTCGACAGGCCGACCCGCAGCGGATGCTTGGCCAATTCCTGGGCGTTGATATGAATACGCACCGGCACCCGCTGCACGATCTTGATCCAGTTGCCGGTGGCGTTCTGCGCTGGCAACAAGGCAAACGCGCTGCCGGTGCCGGCACCGAGGCTGTCGACGGTGCCGCTGTACTTCACGTCGCTGCCATAGAGGTCGGTTTCGATGTCCACCGGCTGGCCGATGCGCATGTCCCGCAGCTGGGTTTCCTTGAAGTTGGCGTCAATCCATAACTGATCCAGCGGAATCACCGCCATCAGCGCCGTGCCCGGCTGCACCCGCTGGCCCAACTGCACCGTGCGCTTGGCGACGTACCCGGTGACCGGCGCGATCAAGGTGCTGCGGGCGTTGGTCAGGTAGGCCTGACGCAATTGCGCGGCGGCCGATTGCACGTCTGGATGGGAAGCCACCACGGTGTCATCCACCAAGGCACTGGAGGTCTTGAGTTGCTGTCTGGCGTTGGCCAACGCATTCTGCGCCGAGGTCAAATCGTCACGGGCGTGGGACAGTTCCTCCCGGGAAATCGCCCCGCCGGCCGCCAGGTTCTTGCGTCGGTTGTAGTTCTCCTGGGCCTTCTGTACTTCGGCCTCCTGGGCTTTGACCTGGGCGCGCATGCCATCGACGTTGCTGTACAAGCCACGCACCTGGCGCACGGTACGGGCCAGGTTGGCCTGGGCACTTTGCAGCCCGACCTCGGCGTCGTTCGGGTCGAACTGCACCAGCACCTGGCCTTCACGCACCAGATCACCGTCGTCGGCACCGATGCTCACCACAGTGCCGGTGACCTGCGGCGTGATTTCCACCACGTTGCCGTTCACATAGGCATCGTCGGTGCTCTCACTCCAGCGGCCATACAGTTCGTGCCAGGCCCAGACGCCCAGGCCACCCAGGACGACAATCAGTGCCAGCCCCAGCAGCATCAGCTTGCGCTTGCGCGGGTTGCTGCTGTCCTGGGCAGTTTCAGAGGGTTGGGTAGTTTCGGCAGTAGCCATGACAAGTACCTCGAATCAGTTGTGCGACGTGGTGGAGGCCGGCGCGGCCGAAGCCAGGGTGTCGGCCTCGAAGCCACCGCCCAGGGCCTGCATCAGTTGGATCGACAGGTCGATCTGCTCGGCATTCAGGTTCGCCAGTTGGCGCTGGGCCTGGAGCAATTGCTGCTCGATGCTCAGCACGTCCAGGTAATTTCCGATGCCGGAGCCATAGCGCTGGACCACGGTGTCGTAAGAGTTCTGCGCGATATCGGTAGCGTGTTGCTGCGCGGCGATCTGGCGTGCGATGTCGTGCAACTGGTTGATGGTGTCGCTGACATCTCCAAGGGCCTTGACCAGACTCTTGTTGTACTGCGCCACCGCCATGTCGTAATCGGCATCCCGGGCATCCAGGTCCGCCCGCAGTCGCCCACCGTCGAAGATCGGCAGCGACACCGTCGGCGCTACGTTGAAAAAGCGGCTGGCCGAACCGAACATCGCGTCCCCCAACAACGACTGCACCCCCGCCGCCGCGCTCAGGTTGAGGTTGGGGTAGAACTGAGTCTTGCCGGCTTCAATGTCCTTGCCCGCCGCCTCGACTCGCCAACGACCGGCGACCAGATCCGGACGACGGCCCAGCAATTCGGCTGGCAGGTTCGACGGCAGGGCAACGGCGCTGGCTTGCAGCACGTGAGGGCGAGCAATTTCATTGCCGCGGTCCGGCCCCTTGCCCAACAGCACCGCCAAGGCGATTTTTGCGCTTTGCAGGCGTTTTTCTGCGTCGATCCGACTCGCATCGGCGCTGGCTTCCAGGCTTTCGGTTTGCTGGAACTGATATTCACTGTCGATCCCGGCGCTGAGGCGGCGCTTGCCCAGATCGAGCATTTGCCGAGTGCGCTTGAGGTCCTCGGAGGCCAGGTCATAAATGATATGGGCCTGCCCCAGATCGCTGTAGGCCCTCGCCACGTCAGCGGCGAGCGTCAGGCGAGCGGCCTGCCGGTCGATCTCGGCGGCGCGGGCCTCGCCCAGGGCCGCTTCCCAGGCCGCACGCTGGCCGCCCCAGAGGTCGAAGTTGTAATTGAAATCCACACCCAGCGAACGCAGGGTGCTGTACGCCCCGCCCTGCCCTTGCGGGTCCTGGTCACGGGCCAGCCGCGAACGGCTGACACTGGCGCTGGCATCCAGGGTCGGCATGCGCGCCGCATTGGCGGCGTAGGCAGCGGCACTGGCCTGATGCACCCGGGCGCTGGCGATCTGCATGTCCGGGCTGTCGCGCAACGCTTCGTGGATCAGACCGTCGAGTTGTGGATCGCCGAGGCTTTTCCACCAATCGCTTTTCGGCCAGGAAGCGGGCGACAGCGTGACGCCGTTGAGAGATTGCCCGGCCTTGAGGTTTTGAGCCTCAAGGCGGACGCCTTCGGTGTTCAGGCCGCTGTAACTGGCACAACCGGCCAGGCTCATGGCCAGCAACACCAGGCTGATGCGGGTACGCAAGGTTTTACGACTCATTTGTCCCCCAACCGCAACACGGTGATGGGATCACCGGCGGCAAGCAGAATTTTCTTGAGGATTTGTTCGAGGATTTGCAACTCCTCGCGGCTGATGGCGCCCGCCAACTGGTTCATGGCATCGGCACCGATAACAGGCAGACGATCGGCCAGGGCCTGGCCGGCTTCGGTCAGCACCAGTCGCACCTGCCGACGGTCATCCGCCGAGCGCTGGCGGATCAGAAAACCTTTCTGCTCCAGACGATCGACCATTCGCGTCATCGAGCCGCTGTCCAGGGACAGGTACCGACACAGCTCGACCGGCGTGTCGATGCCGTGCTGGGCCATGATGATCAACACCTTGAACTGCGCGGCGGTGATGCCGACGGGTTCCATGTGGGTGTCGATGATTCGGTCTTTGAGCAGCGCGGCACGACCGAGCAGCATGCCGAGGTGGCAATTGTGGAAATCGTCCGGGGTGAAATGTTTCATCTGACCACCTTTTACTGCCTAGGCAGTGAATGTATGTCGAGATGTTACTGCCTAGGCAGCAAATGTCAAACAAATAGTTAGCTTGCTATGCACAACCCGACAAACGCAGATAAAAAATGTGGGAGCGAGCCTGCTCGCGATAGCGTCGTGACAGTCAACATTGAGTCGGCTGATACATCGCTATCGCGAGCAGGCTCGCTCCCACAGGGGTGGCGCGAAGGCTTAGAAATCGCGCTTGTAGAAGATATCCAGGGAGCTGGCGACGCCGCTGGCGGCTTCCAGGTACACCCGTTTGCTGAGTTTGTAGCGCAGGGCGATGGTGTTGGCCGGTTCGAACACGCCGACGCCGTAACGCAGGCTGAGTTTTTCCGTCAGATTGCCGCTGGCCACGACACTGGTGGTATCGCCGCTGCCCTGGGTGTCGAGCTGGAAATCTTCGATGCCCAGATTGTTGGCGAGGCTGGTGGTCACCCCCGCACTGCCCATCAGCCCCAGGCCCAGTGCCGCCTGGGCGAGCATGTTGTTGTCCTCGCCCGTGGTGCTCAGCGGCCGGCCGAGTACCAGATAAGACAACGCCTGCTCCTGGCTCATGGCCGGTTCAGAGAAGATTTGCGTGGTCGGCTGTTCGGCACTGCCGCTCAAACGAATGCCGGCGATCACGTCGTCGGTCTGGCGAATCGCTTCGATATCCAGGTACGGCTGGTCGATCGGCCCGGCGAACAACAGCCGCGCCCGACGCACCGTCAGCCGTTGCCCATAGGCCCGGTAGCGACCGTCGTTGAGCCAGAGTTCACCGCGGGTATCCATGTTGTCGCCGATGTGCACCTGGCCCTGGACGTTGGCCGTCAGGCCGAAGCCCGAAAACGCGAGCTTTTCCTGGCCCACGATCACATCGATGTCCATCGCCATGGCCATCGGTGTCTTGCCCTCCTCGGTCTGGTGGCCGACGATCACCGTATCATCCGACACCTTGACGGTAGACGGCGGCAGTTCGCGCACGGTGATTTCGCCTTTGGGCACCAGGACCTTGCCGGCGATGGAAAGCCGCTCGCCCTGCAGCGTGATGGTCAGGTCCGGCGCCACCTCCAGCACCGCGTAAGGTTCGACGGTGACCGGCAATTGCGAACCCTTGAGCGCCAGGTCCATGCTCAGGGCTTCGCCCCAGCCGATGTCCCCGGTCAGGCTGCCTCGGCCGACCTTGCCACTTTTCCAGTCACCGTTGAGGCGCACCGTTTCACCGGCAATCGTTGCGCGCATCTGCAAGTCTTCGAGGCTGACCGGCAGTTCCGGGCCGGACACTTCGCCATCGCTGATCAACAGGTTGCCGTTGACCTGGGGCGCCAACAAACCACCCGACAGCGTGCCGCTGCCATTCAGGTGACCGGTGAGGGTTTCCACCATTGGCAGGAATGGCCGCGCCACGGACAAGTCCAGGCCGCTCAGGCGGAATGAGCCGCTCAGCGGTTTGCTGGCCGGCAACGGGTTGATCTGCGCCTGGAGCATCAGTTCGCCCAGCTTGGCCCCAACGAAATTCAGGCTGGTGTCGATCCGCTTGGGCGTCAGGCGACTGTCGAGGGTCAAGGTCTGGTAGGGGAAGTCCAGCCATTGCTCAGCGTCGCGGTCCTTGTCCCGGATCCGCAAAGTGCCGCCGCTGGCGTCCACCAGAATGCGTCCGTTCGGGCCGCTGGCCGGCAGGTCCAGTTGCAGGTCGGCGTTGAGTCGGCCCTGCCAGGCAAAATCCTTGGGCATCCACTGGGCCAGGCTTTCGATGGGGAATTGCTTGAGGTGATAGCGCAGCTTCGGCTCCGGTATCAGGCGCTGATCCTCACCACACAGGCTGGCCTCGCCGGAACGCCAACAGTGGGCCCCCAGGTTGAGCGTGCCATTGGCCAGGCGCTCCAGCTTGGCCGGGGCTTGCAGGCGCCAGGCCTGGCCGCCAGCCTGCACACTGCCGCTGCTGAGGCGCCCGCGCCAGTTGCCTTGGTCGAGCACGCCATCGAGCGCCAGGGCCGTTTCCAGCTGTGGCCCTTGCAGGTCGAGGGTCAGTTTTTGCTGCCTGATGTCGCCCTGCCCGCTCACCGTCAGGACACCGAGCGACGTATCGCCCGCCCGAATGCCGCTGGCCTTGAGGTCAACCTTGCCGCGCTGCGCGCTGTCGAGGGTCGCATCCAGGTTCAGGCTTTGCAGGCGGTTGTCCTGCAACGCCAGTTGCGTGCCTTGCAGATCGAGCTTGCCCTGGGGGGCCTTGAGTGTCCCGGCCACGTTGAGGCGACCGACCAACTGGCCGCGCAATTGCGGCCAGAGCTGGGCCAGGCGCGAGAGTTTGATATCGATCTGACCACTGAGTGTTTCTTGCAGGCTGCCCGTACCGTTGATGCGGTTGTCACCCAGGCGAATGTCCAGCGCGCTGAGGTTCCACTGCTCGCCAACACCGTTGGCCTTGGCCTGGAACAGCGCCGGTTGGCCGCGCAACTTGCCCTTGAGGTCCAGGTCCGCATCAAGCTCCAGACGGTCATTTTTCATCGAACCCTTGCTGCGCAACGGCCCGGCCAGGGTGCCGGGCAGCTCCCCCAGCCAGTACGCCGGGTTGATGGCCGACAGTTCCAGCGCCGTGTCCCAGGCGATGCCGTCGGCAAACTCCAGGTTCAGATGGCCTTCGGCCTTGCCCTGCCCGGCGGCGAGTTTGAGTTCCGGCAAATGGATCGTCGTCAGGTCGCCGCTGAACGGGCTGTCCAGGCTGAACGCTCCGGCGGGACCGTCCAGCGCCGCCTGGAAATTGCCCAGGTACTTGCCATCGGTATACGACACTTCACCGTTGAAACTGCGCAGCGTCACTTGCGGCTCGTCGATCAGCGGATAGAGGCGATGCCAGGGGAAGTCCAGCCAGGCGATTTTCGCCTCGGCGCTCAGGCCTTCGCGCCAATCCAGCTGGCCGGTGAGCTTGAGGTATTGCTGATCACTGGCGTTGAGGTCCAGGCCGGCGATCTGCGCACCGTTGGCGTCCACTTTGCCTTGCAGCAGCAAGGCCACCGGGCCTTTTTCGGCGGGCAACGTTGCCTTGCCAAGCAACTGGTAGCCGCTATTCAGATCGCCTTCGCCCGTCAGCTCCAACTGATTGAGCATCAGGGTATCCGGCAGATCGGCGCCGGCCCTGAAGCCGTCAGCGGTGATGCGTACCTTGGCCGGCAGGTTGTCCGCCAGCGGTTGCAGCTCACCGACCAACCGGCCTTGCAGATAACCACTGCTGTCGGCGTTAAGGTTGAGGGTTTTGAGCAGATTGCCATCAATGTTCAGGTCCAGCGTCCAAGGTGTGGCGCCTGGCGCCGGCAAGGTCAACCGGCCCTGGGCCTTCAGCGGCCAGTCGCCGCCGGGTTGCAACAAACCGGACAGCGTCAGGCTCAGCTCGTCGCGCTGCAGCTGCACCGAGTCGATCTGCAGACCCTGGGCGGTCCAATGCGCGGCCAGTTGCAAGCCCTTGAGCTGTTCGCTGCCATTGAACAACAGGCTGCCGACTTGCACGTCGCCCAGTTCCAGGGCAAGCGGCAGGTTCAGGTCCGGCAAGGTGATCGGACCGCTGCTCGGTTCGTCAGCGGACGGAGGAAATTGCAGGCTGACCTTGTCGGCCTTGAGCTGATCGATGCACAGGGTCATGCGCGCCAGGCATAGCGGCGACCAGGCGAAAATCACCTGATCGAGTTCCACTCGGCTGCTGTCCTGCTGCCACAACAGGTGGTCGGCACTCCACTGGCCGCCCAACCGTCCCTGAAAATTATCCGTACTCAAACCCGGCACAACACCAAGCGCCCAACGACTGCCCCATTGCGTGCCGAGCACGATGCTCAGGGTCAGCACGACCACCAGCAGCAACGTGCCGAGCGCCAGCAGCGCTATTTTCAAACCACGATTCACAACTCGGGCCCCATGGAAAAGTGCAAGCGAATGCCGCCGTCGTCATCCAGCGCATGGGCGAGGTCGAGGCGGATCGGCCCCACCGGCGACACCCAGCGCACACCGACGCCGACACCCGTCTTGAGGCTCGGCAGCTCAAGGCTGTTAAAGGAGTTGCCTTGGTCGACGAAGGTCGCCACCCGCCATTTTTGCGCAATCGAATACTGATACTCGAGGCTGCCGGCGACCATGTAGCGACCACCGATGCGATCACCTTCGGAGTTTTCCGGTGACAGGCTCTGATAATCGTAACCGCGCACGCTCTGGTCGCCACCGGCGAAGAAGCGCAGGGATGGCGGGATGGATTTGTAGCCATTGGTGGCACTGCCACCGACCTGGGCACGGGCCAGCAGACGATGCTTGTCGAACACAGTAGTCAGGCCCTTGACCATGGCCGTGCCATATAAAAGATTGTTGTCCGACCCAAGCCCTTCCTTGGCGACCTTGGTGTCGAACTGAATGCGATAGCCGTTGCGCGGATCGATGCGGTTGTCACTGCGCAGGTAGGAATAGCTCACGCCCGGCATCAGCAAGGTGCTCAGGCCCGAATCGTCGCCGAGCCGATATTCCTCGCGCTGCCACTTGAGCGACACCACCCGTTGCCAGCCACTGGGCAACTTGCTGTGCCATTCGGGGCCCACGGTCAGCAGCTTGCTGAGGCTATCGGTGCCGGACAGCTCTTCATATTGATAGCCACCGGCGTAGCGCATCTTGTCGGTCAACGGCGGGTCCAGCGGTACGTCGTACCACAGGCCAACGTTCTGCCGGGGCGCCGACACTTCGGCTTCCCAGCCATAACTGTGGCCCTGGGGATTGACCCAGTGGCGCGTCCAATTGGCCTTGGCCCGCGGGCCGACGTCGGTGGAGAACCCCAGGCCCAGGCCCATGGTGCGCGGCTTGCGGGTCTCGAGCTTGACCGCCACCGGGATCACGTTATCGGTGGCGGCGGTCGGTGCCGCGTCCACCCGCACGCCTTCGAAATATCCGCTCGATTGCAGGGCCTGGTTGAGTTCTGCGATGAGTTCCGAGTCGTACGCCTCGCCCGCCTTGAACGGCACCATGCGCTGCAACAACTCTTCATCAAAGGGCGTGTCACCCTCGAAACTCACCGGGCCCAGGGCGTAGCGCGGGCCGCTGTCGTAGACCAGCTCGATGTCGGCCACGCCGGCCTGGGGGTCCACCAACAGCTTCTGGCTGACAAATCGCCCGCTGAAAAATCCGTAGCGCGAGGCCTGATTCTGGATGATCCGTTTGGCGTCTTCATAGCGCCCATGATTAAGCACCGCGCCAGGTTTGAGCGCGGCGTTGTCCGGTACACGAAAAGCCTTGAGGGAAGCGGCCGGGCCATCGATGCGCACGGTGACATTGCGCAGGTGCACGGGCTCGCCAGGGTCGATGGTCAGGATCAGGCGCGGGGTCTTGCCGCCCTCGACCTCGCTGTCGATCTGCGGCTGGTAGTAACCCAACGCCTGGGCGGCTTTGCGCGCCTGTTCTTCGGCGCCCCGACTGAAACGCAGCAAGGCCTCTTCGTCACGATCGCCCACGCCGCCGATATAGCCTTCTACGTTAGCCTTGAGCTGGTCGTTGGACGGCTTGACCCGTACATCCAATTCACTTTGTGCCAGTGCCGCGCAGCTGAGGGACAGCAAGAGCGCACCACTGGTCATTCGTCCTGGGAAATTCATGGCGCGGATGCTATCACGAGCTTGGAAGCCTGATAGAGCCGGACATGTCTCAAAAGTTTCCCCGGATTACGCCGTTGCGCTCTGCAATACCTGCGGGTTGGCGTGAAAGAAGACATGTTCGCGGACAGGTCCTACCGCAATCTCACCGATTTCCTCATAACCCTGACGTTTATAGAACTCCAGGTAACGTGGGTTGCCGGTGTCTAGCACCACGCCTTGGGAGTTCTCGTCCACCGCACACCAGTTATGCACCGCCGCCAGTAACTGTTCGCCGAAGTGTTGGCCTTGGAACTGTGGATGAACTCCCAGCAGGGGCAATACATGGACAGAATCCGACGGCAGGCAAGCCGTCACTGCGGCATGGTAGTCCAGGTAACGCCGGGTGCAGCGAAAGCCGGTGCTCAACACCATACGCAGGCGCCAGGCCCAGCTTTCAGTGATACCCAGGCGGCGCTGCGGTGGAGCAATCAGTGCGATGCCGATCAGGCGGTCGTTGACCAGCAAGCCGATGGCCGGCAGATCCTGGAGAAAATGCTGTTTGACCAACTCACGCACCGTGGCCCGTACCCGATGTTCATAACCGGGCCGCTCGGATTCGAACAGGAAGCTGAAGGTCGGTTCATGACGATAGGCCTGGTAGAGCAATGAACGTGCCTCGCGGGAATAACCGCTGTCGAGCATATGGATGTCGGCGATGGCGGTGGCGGTTTCTGGCATGACGGTCAATCTCCTGGGCGAGGCTCGGTGAGGCCCCGCTCTTATTGAGTACGAACCCGATTGGGCTGTGATCGTTCCTACATGCACAGGACATTAGCAGCGCATTTGTCCTACTGCCACGCTGGCCGTGCTCCTACATGTCAGCTAGCATCGCAGTTTTGCCAGGACAGCCGACCATGAAGATCGTCTCCTTCAACATCAACGGGCTGCGCGCCCGCCCCCATCAGCTGGCGGCGCTGATCGAGAAGCACCAGCCGGACGTGATCGGCCTGCAGGAAACCAAGGTCCACGACGAGCAATTCCCCCTGGCCGAGGTGCAGGCCCTGGGTTATCACGTGCATTACCATGGACAGAAGGGCCACTACGGCGTCGCCCTGCTCTCCCGCCAGGCTCCACTGACGTTGCACAAAGGCTTCGAGAGCGACGATGAAGACGCCCAACGGCGGTTCATCTGGGGCACCTTCGCCGATGCCAACGGCGTGCCGGTGACCATCATGAACGGTTACTTCCCCCAAGGCGAAAGCCGCGACCACCCGACCAAGTTCCCGGCCAAGGAGCGTTTCTACAACGACCTGCAACAACTTCTGGAAAGCCGTTTCAGCAACGACCAGCCCGTAGTGGTGATGGGCGACGTGAACATTTCCCCGGAAGACAGCGACATCGGCATCGGCCCGGACAACATGAAGCGCTGGCTGAAAACCGGCAAATGCAGCTTCCTGCCGGAAGAGCGCGAGTGGATGGCCCGCCTGAAGAACTGGGGCCTGGTGGACAGCTTCCGGCACCTGAACCCGGACGTCACCGACCGCTTCAGCTGGTTCGACTACCGCAGCCGCGGTTTCGAAGACGAGCCCAAGCGTGGCCTGCGCATCGACCTGATCCTCACCTCCCATGGGCTGCTGCCACGCGTCAAGGATGCCGGGGTGGATTATGAACTGCGCGGCATGGAGAAACCTTCGGACCATGCGCCGATCTGGCTGCAGTTGAGCTAAATCCAGGGCATACATAAACCTTGTGGGAGCGAGCCTGCTCGCGATGACGACGGCACATTCAAAATCAATGTGGCAGTTGCACCGCTATCGCGAGCAGGCTCGCTCCCACAAGGGATCTTCGGCGAACTGCGGCTGACAAGTCGCACGCCTGTCACTTTTCAGTAACCTGACTGACTTAATCTTCCGGCACGTTCTCAGGTTCAGAAGGTGTCGGCATGCGGCTGCGCGTTGTTTTTTTCATGGGCCTCTGGCTGCCGCTTACGGCATGGGCCAGCGGCCTGCCGATTCCCGAACACGGCCCCGCGCTGCGCCTGCAGGGCTCGAACACCATCGGCGCCACGCTGGGGCCGGCGCTGGTCAAGGCGCTGATGGTGGATCAGGGGCTGCTCAAGGTCCGCACCGAAATCACCGACCGTGAGAACGAGCAGCGTATCGTCGGCCAGGCCGCCGATGGTCGGCGGGTGGAAATCGACATTGCCGCCCATGGTTCCAGCACCGGATTTGCCGCCCTCAAGCACGCCAGCGCCGAACTGGCGGCCTCTTCGCGACCGATCAAGGACAGCGAGCTCAAGGAGTTGGCACATCTAGGGGACCTTATATGGACGCCTCCCGAAGCTCAATGGGGTAGTCATGCTGACGTATAGGTAGGAGCAGTCTTATATCCGGCCTGTTTGTGCAGGCCGACAAGCC
>LNAP01001081.1_pt1 | contig 29468 bp, 17 predicted proteins | sample 602601 | NCBI WGS metagenome assembly LNAP01 (sample SAMN02440304, study PRJNA202911) | soil metagenome | biome: Subtropical and temperate rainforests or woodlands; isolation source: soil samples (1 kg each in a 20% v/v slurry with milli Q water) were... ... | reverse complement strand
GCTCGGCGGCTCGCTGCGCGGCAAGACCGTCGCCGTGCTCGGCCTCACCTTCAAGCCCGACACCGACGACATGCGCGACGCGCCGTCGATCCCGCTCGTGACCGGCCTGATCGACATGGGCGCGAAGGTGAGGGCGTTCGACCCCGTCGGCATGGAGCAGGCCAAGGGTGAACTCCCCAGCATCACCTATTGCGAGGATGCCTATTCCTGTGCGCAAGGCGCCGACGCGATCGTCATCGTCACCGAGTGGGTCCAGTTCCGCGCGCTCGATCTCGACCGGTTGAAGGCGACCATGGCTCAACCCGTCGTCGTCGATCTCCGCAACATCTACCGTCCCGAAGAGATGGCTGCGGCCGGCTTCGTCTACGAGAGCGTCGGGCGGCCGTCGTTTCAGGCCTAGCAGACCTCCAGCGGAGCGACTGGCTTTCGCGACTTTTCGTCGCCCGTCGCGAGGCGGGCGGAGTGGCCTCCGTTGCGATATGATCCGATCGCACGCCTCGTCGCCGCCGTGGAGACCGTCATGACTGACGACACGCACACAATTCGCAGCGGCTCACTCACGGCGACCATCAAGGCGCACCGCGCCGAGCTGTGCTCGTTGAAGGATGGCAGCGGTACCGAATTCGTCTGGCAGGCCGGTCCGGCGTGGCAGCGCTACGCGCCACTGCTGTTTCCGATTGTCGGGCGCCTCGCCAATGACGAGATGCGGCATCGGGGCAGGACCTACCAGATGACCCGCCTGCTGGCGACCTATGCGATCGACGATCGAGGTCTCGATCTCTCACTCACGGTCATCAACACCGGCGGCGAGACATTGCCAGTGTCGCTCGGTGGTCATCCCGCCTTCAAATGGCCGAAGCTCTATCGGAAGCCCGCCAGGCACTAAGGGTCTGTTGCGGACATTACGCGATGAGCGCGGAAGTCAGCTAAGCGTCAAGGTTGCATGTGAGAGTGCAACCGTCATCAATGGCGCAGACATGCCGCTAATATCGATCATCTCGGTTACCAGCGCTTCCTGGAAGAAGGAAACGACATTACTACCTCCGCCGGCATCGGGGCAAGCGACGGGGAGAGAGAACGCTGCCCGATGTGCCGCAAATTGTGGCCATCGTCAGAATCTTGAGGGCGTCGGATCCTGCGGCTGCGGCGAGCCATAGCCAATGGACCCTTGTTCATTGAACATAGGGATATGACCAATTTGATATCGGTAGCAAGATCCCGCTTTTGAATTTGCGAGTGCGAATCTGCATTTGTTGTAACTTAAGAACAGGGGCCGTGAGGCGGCGATACGTCTGCTGGCTTGCGGTGATTGCGGCGGCGATCATCTTGAATAGCGAGGAGGCATCGTGATGAGCGAGCAAACGTGTGATGTGGCGGACATGTCGTCATGGCCACGCAGGAATCACGTCCGGGCCTTCTACTCTGGCCACAGCCTTAGCGAGGGAGTTCCGGAGGTTGTCGCGCAGATTGCGGGCTCACTGGGCCATCAACTTGATTTCGAGACGCAAGTCCTGGGTTACTCGCTGTTGCGTCAGCGCACTAAAGGGGAAGTGCCTTCGGCTTCCGACTGGCCGGGCTATCGATCCGGTCAGAACCGCGAAGGCGCTGGCCTGGATGTCGCCGAAGAGCTGCGCCAACCGCGGCGGCTTGCACCCGGCGACACTTATGACGTCCTCGTCGTGACCGAGCGTCACGATCTGCCCGCCATTGCGCGCAAGGAGCGCACAGCTTTCTATCTGACTGAAATGACGAAACACCTTTTAGCGGGCAATCCCGACGCGGAGGTGTTCCTCTATCAATCCTGGCTTCCCGTGAATCTCGAAGCACCGCTACGCTGGATCGACTACGAGCGGGCGGTCTCGCCGATGTGGGAATGCATTGCCAGCCGCGCGAATCTGGAGCTGCAACCGCGCTGCGATGGGCCGCGCGTTCGCCTGCTGCCCGGTGGAAGTGCTCTAGCCGAGCTCGCTGCGGCGCTGTGGGAAGACAGCGTGCCGGGCGTTGCGAGCCTTTCTCCGGCTGGGCGCGTGCGCCTGCTGTTTTCAGACAACGTGCACATGAGCGATTTCGGTCGCTACTTCATCGCGCTGGTGAACTATGTGGTCCTGTTCGGCGACCGTCCTGACGGCGCCGTAATCCCGACAGGATTATCGCAGGCGACAGGTCGGCACCTGCAAGCGTTGGCATGGCAGTTTGCCGTCTCCTACGGCCAGCGGGCGAATGCCGTCGCGGGTCGAGATATGGCAGCTTGCCGAGCTCTGATGCAGAAGCAAATCTGTCCGGCCTATGCAGCCTTTCGGCACGGCAACGGTATGCCGATGCTCGCCACGCTCAAGCGCTTGGTCAAAACCTATTCTTGCCGGCGGGACTACGCTAATGCGCGCGATCACGAAAATCCCTTTGCTTCGCTCGAGGACGAATGAAGCGTTTTGGCGCATGCCATCAGCGGGTCTGCCTTGTCGAGGGCTTCGTTCAATGGACCCATCAACACCTTCGCGTTGGCGCCAAGCAGCAACGTGTCATGATTGCCGGGAATCATGACCGTCTTCAATCCACCTGTGATCACGCTGTCCCATCCGTAGTAGGGCCCTCCGCCGCCATAGATGTAAGGGACATTCTCGGCCCGGAAGAGAATCGCTTTTCCATGCCATGGCTGAGGTCGGTAGCACGCTGCGGCCTGGCCAAAATTGTCGGTAAGCTGGCGGTCTCGCAGCGCGTGTGGAACGGGCTTGTTTCCGCGGACGTACATCCTGATTTGCAACCGCTCGCGCGCCACATGAGCGTGCTCGCGTCTTTTGCGGACGATCTCTTTGATGTAGCCGAGGCCCTCGTTACGCAAACGTAGGAGCATCCGGTCCAACGAGACCGTGCGCATCGGCATCTGGGGGTGGAAGGTGTCAAAGAATACGAGGAGTGGAACTTCTTCACCTAAAGCCGTCAGTTGTTGCGCCATCTCGAAAGCAACGACACCGCCACCCGAATAGCCCGCTAACAAGTAGGGACCGTGTGGTCGCAACGCGCGGATCTCCGCAATATAGGCCCGGGCCATTTCCTCAATCGACTTATGCGGGCTGCACTTGCCATCGACACCACGGGCCTGCAGCGCGAAGAACGGCTGGTCATGGTGCAGTCCCCAGGAGAGGTCGCGAAAATTAAGAACGTTGCCCCCGGCGCCATGAACGCAGAACAATGGCGTCCGATCGCCACCGCGCGCGATTTCGACCAATGATCGAGGCACTGTCGGAAGCCCCGCGGAATGTATATCCTGTGTTAGCCGAGCTTCGCCGGCCTCATGATCGATGGTCGCCGACGTGACATGGGACAAAGGCAGTTCCTGGCCGCTCCCCTGTGGGAGCACACTGAGACCGTCTGCTGAAAGATCGATCGCGGCCAAGCCCTTGGCCTCACGCAACAGCGCCGCGGTCGCAGCAATGGTCGGCGCTTGGAACAGCACCGAAAGTGGCAGTTCGACTCCATGCTCTTTGCGAATCCGGTTGAAAAGCCGCATCGCGATCAGCGACTGCCCGCCCAGTTCGAAGAAGTCATCTTCAATCGAGACCCGCTGAACGCCGAGCATGTCTTGCCAGATAGACGCCAGGTCGCGCTCGATTGCATCTCGGGGGGCTCTAAAACCGACATCGCCACCGGGGCGCAAGAGGCCTGGAGTTCCAATGGACCAATTGGCTTCCTCCGCCGGTGTTCCGCGGCCGCCGTGGTCCAACCGGTCGAGCCAGAGGTCGAGGTCGAGGGTGGAGGCGGCGATCTGCGGCGAGAGGTCGTAGGCGAGAATGCGATCAAGCGCTTCAAGACCTTCCGCAGTGGTCATGCCCTCGCGCAGGAAGCTTTCCTCGGCTGTCTCGGGGCCATCCGGCCGTGATGGCTTGGGGGAGGCCGGTATGGCAGCAAATGCCTTGACCCGGCGCATGGTGAACCGTTCGATCGAGACCAGTTCGTTGCCGTTTTCGTCGAGCAGGGTGACATCGAAGATTGTGCTTTTGCCGTCCGCGGCCTGCAGACGCACATGGCTGGAGAACGTCGCCGGCACCGGTTGCCTCACCAGCACGCGGCCATAAGAGAATGGCACGTAGAAATCATCATCGCTTGCAAATCCCGGGATTAGCTTTTGGGCTGCACCGGTCGCCATATCGAGCAGCGCCGGGTGCAGCGCATAGGTTGCAAGATCGGAGGCGAAGACGGCCGGCAACGCGAGATCGATCAGCGCTTCGCCCTCGCCGAGATTGATCGCCCGGAGGTTAGCCCAGCGCGGGCCGAAATCCATGAAGTTCTGGACCAACCGTCCGTTTATCACCTCGACACGCTCGCGGCAGCGTCCGCGAATTGTTGATAGGGAGTGCCTTGGAGCCGATGGGGGATCGGCATAGGCGACACGCGCCGTGACGTATGGCTGTTCGTCGGACTCGCCGTAGATTACGAGGCTATGATCGCCTGCGCGATTCAATCTGATATTGAGCGTGCGCGCCTCGCTAGGCCCGACGGCGCATGGCTGGAGGAAGATGAGGTCGCTAATATCGATGGGCCGGTCTTCGGGCCGGTAGGCAAGCGCCGCGCGAGCAAGCTCCAGGAAGCCTGTACCTGGAATGACCGCTTGGGCGTTCCTAACGACATGCTCGCCCAACGGCCAATGTGTTTTGGGATGCAGCAAGGAATGAAACACTGTCTGCTCGACATCGTCACGGACGCAGTCGCCAAGGAGAGAGCCGGCGCAGGCGAGATCGCCACCAGTCGTGCCGTGACGCTCGCGGACCAAGGTCGCAAGCATGCCTACCTCTTTCCAGGCATTCCAATTAATGCTGACGATACGTGTACGGCTGCCCCGAGCCGTGCGGGCCTTCGCCACCGCGTCCAGAACAGCGTTGGCGGCTGTATAGTCGACCTGTCCGGCCAGCCCGAGAATCGAACTGACCGAAGAGAAATTGATCAGGACATCTAAGTCGCCATCGCGGAACAGTGATTGCAGGACCAGGGCACCCTTGGCCTTGACCGAAAGCACGGCCGATTGGGTCTCGGGCGAGCGAAGCGCGATCAATTGATCTTTGAGGACGCCGGCGCAATGGAAGACACCGTTGATGCGGCCGAAGCGTCGCGTTGCCTGGGTGACCACATCGGCCATCGCATTCCGGTCGGTGACGTCGGCGGCGGCCAGCATCACCTCGGCGCCGAGCGCCCGCAATGCCCATATCTTCTCGATTTTCCGCGAGGTGCTGTCGTTCGCGCCATGGTCTCGGACCCAGCGCTCCCACGCCGATTCCTCGGGCATCGCCGACCTGCCGACGCACACAAGACGGGCTTTGGCGTGCAGCGCCAGATGCTGCATTAGTTCGAGACCTATGCCGCCCAGTCCGCCCGTGACGAGGTAAACTCCGCTGGGCCGCAGCCAAGTGCGCGCGCCCGGTGCGGGATCCAGCACCAGCCGATCGAAACGCTGCACCCATCGCCCACCGTCGCGCAGGATCACAAGTGGATCGCGCTTGCTGCCGTAGAGCTCGTCGACCAGGCGATCGGCCAGGAGCGCTTCCTCGTTGGATCTGGCCGGCGGCATGACCACGTCGACGACCGAACATGATGCGCCTGGCATCTCGCGGGGCAACACGCGGCAGACGCCCCACAAGGTGGACTTTTCGGGATGTAGCTCGTGTTCGCCGGGAAGCGCCTCGATTGCAGTTCCGATCGCAGTCAGCCGGATTTGATCGACCTCGAAGGTCAAGGCTTGCGCCAAAAACAGCAGGCTGTAGAAATTGCGAACCGCACCGTTGTCCCAAGCAGCAAGGTCGCCATCAGCGGACGAGCCGAAGAAACGCATTGGCCTTGGAGCGAGTGCCCAGAGGTGGACAATATGCCCCGGCAGCGCGTCCTGCCTTCGTAGCCCCTCTAGCAGTCTGGAGTAATCGGCGGCGCTTGTTGGATCGATCGTGAAGCTGAGTGCGCCGCGCTCTGCAAACTGGGGCGCGGCTGTGACCGTGGCAACCCGTGCGCCGGATGCGCGCAGGCGTTTGACGATTGCGGTAGCCAGCGGTGAATTGTCGGTGATAACAAGCCACGGCTTGCGAAGCTCTTCTTCCGGAAGCTGCGCGGAGGGCGCGGAACGCACGAACGCGGGCGCCGAGAACCATCGGCCCAGATCGGGCTGCCGCGTCAGCGAGGTGCTGTGTGGGGCCTGTACGCCCTTATCGATCCAGTACCGCTGCCTTTCGAAGGGATAGGTTGGCAGCGGCACTCGGCGTTGTGACGTCCGCGCGAAGAAACTGGAGGGATCGATCTCGATGCCGGCGACCCAAAGTCGGCCTATCGCCTCCTTCAGGAAGGCAACGTCCGACGCCGCTTCGTTGGGATGACGTAGCGAGGTCGTAACCACCGCGGCTTTGCTGGGCTGCTGCCTGCAAAGGCTGGCAAGCGTGCGGCCAGGTCCGACTTCCAACAGCGCTCGACTGCCGCTCCCCAGCACCACCCGGGCGCCCTGGTCGAACCGAACAGTGTTTCGCAGATGACGGACCCAATAGGCCGGGTCCATCGCTTCGGCGTCGGTGATCCAGGTCCCTGTCAAGTTCGAAACGAACGGGATCGCCGGCTTCTGGAACCGAATAGTTCGGCAGAAGCGCTCGAACTCCGACAGGATCGGCTCAAGCATCGATGAGTGTGCGGCGACGTTGATGTGAATGCGAGTATGTTCGATCTGCTCCGCAGCAAGCTCGGCCTCGAGCTGCGTGATCGCGTCTATCGGGCCTGATGCGACGCAAAGCGAAGGTCCGTTCACAGCAGCCAGCGAAAGGTCGTTTCCAAGTCGCGACCGTACCTGCTCCTCGGATAATGCGACCGACAGCATCGCGCCGCGAGGTAGCGTCTCGAATAACTTACCGCGCAGCGCAACCAGCGCCATCGCATCCGGCATCGTCAGCACGCCCGACACACAGGCGGCGGCGTACTCGCCGGCGCTGTGGCCGATCAGAGCAGCGGGGATCAGGCCCCATGATCGCAGCAGCATCGCCAGGGCGTACTCGACGGCCAACAGTGCAGGAAGCGCCAAAGAGGGAGCCTCCAGCTGCTTGTCCGCCACGGCCACGGCCTCGGGAGGTGGAAACATCAAGCTGCGCAGATCGACAGTGAGGCGGGGTTGAACGACCGCAAGGCAGGCATCCAATGCGTCGCGGAACACCGGTTCCTTCTCATAGAGTTCGGCGCTCATGCCGGCGTATTGTGCTCCACCGCCGGGGAAGAGGAATACCGTCGAAGTGTGTTCGCGCGCGGCCTTACCCGTGAAGACGCGCTGCGGATCGCAGGCCTCCAATTGATCTGCCGCCGAGGCCGCGTCGCGCGCCACCAAAGAGCGACGAACCTCGAAGGCCTCGCGACCGGCCATCAGCGTGAATGCGACCTCATCGAGCGGCTGTCTCGGGTTCGTCCGCAGATGGTTGGCCAGATTCCGGGTCGCTGCGTCGAGGGCCGCGTTGGTTCGCGACGACACAAGAAGCAATTGCGGTCCGGCATCCCTAGGCGTGTGCAGTGGCCTGGGCGGGGCCTCTTCCAGGATGAGGTGGGCGTTGGTGCCGCCGGCGCCGAGGCTCGTGACACCTGCAATCCGCGTCCGGCCAGGAGCCGCCGGCCACGGCCGCAGGCTGGCGTTGACGAAGAATGGCGAGTCGGAAAAACCGGCCTGCGGATTGGGCGTTCGATAGTGCAGCGTTGCCGGCAATTCGCGCTGCTCGAGCGCGCAAACGGTCTTGATCAGGCTGCACATGCCTGCGGCCTCGCCGGCGTGGCCGATGTTGGATTTGACCGAACCGATCGCGCATGACTGGCGTTGGACGTTGGGCCCGAAGGCCTGGACTAGCGCCGTGATCTCGATAGGGTCGCCGATCATCGTGCCCGTGCCGTGCGCCTCAATATAGGACACCTCTTCGGGCGCGACACCGGCGAGATCAAGCGCCTCGGAAATGACCCGAGCCTGCCCGCTGATGCTGGGGGCAAGGTATCCCACCTTGTCAGAGCCATCATTGTTGATTGCTGAGCCGCGGATCACCGCACGGATACAGTCCTCATCGCGCAGGGCATCCGAGAGCCGTTTGAGAACGACACAGCCGACGGCGGATGCCATTACCGTGCCGCCGGCCTGGGCATCGAATGGACGACAGTGTCCGTCGGGAGAGAGGATTTCTCCCGGCCTGTACAGGTAGCCTTTCTGCTCTGGGTAAATGGTGGAGGCGCCGGCCAGCGCCACGTCGCATTCGCCGTTGAGCAGACTCTGGCAGGCGAGATGAACCGCAACGAGCGATGAAGAGCAGGCCGTTTGCACATTCATGCTCGGACCGACCAGGTCGAGTTCGTAAGATACACGCGTTGCGAGGAAATTCGGATCGTTGCCGGTGTGTCGCAGTAGCCAGGCGCCGATTGAGCGCAGGATCTCTTCATTGGTCGTGAGGTTGTAGGTAAAATATTCGCTTGCGCCTGATGCGGCAAAGACGGCGACGGGGCCGCCGATCTTTCCGCCGACATAGCCAGCATCCTCGAAAGCTTCAGACGAGCATTCTAGAAACAGGCGATGCTGCGGGTCGAACACGGCGGCGTCGCGGGGGGAGATGCCGAAAAATGATGCATCAAATTGATCGATGCCATCTAGATAGCCGCACGCCTTGACGTAGGAAGGGTCGCGCAGCACCTCGGGGCGCTCGCCGACGGCAAGTAGCTCCTGCTCGGTGAAGACACGAACGCTTTCACGACTCTCGCGGATGTTCTCCCAGAATTTTGTCACGCTGGGTGCGCCGGGGAATCGTCCGGCCATGCCAATGATCGCGATTGAAGACACTTCGCTGTCGCTTTTGCCTCCAGCTGACATCACTTGATCATGCACTGGGCTCGCTCCGAAGGGGGCTTAAATCAGCTGCAAATGATTGAATAGTTTAAGATGAAATACGGATTGACTGGCGAGGTGCCATGCAATGCCGGCCGGTTGCAATCGTTATGCATTTGTCACACTCCGTCCATAGGACGCGATTAATAAACTCGATATTTTTTCAAACGGCGGAAAGTAAGGTAAATTCACCGACGACGTTTTCGCCCCCCCCCCGGCGTACCGACCGTAAATCAAGCTCGTTTTAATTGCTTGCGGCCATGTCGGCTATAATGGATATATTGGGCCTGATTTAATGTGATTTCTGGCAATTAATATACCCCGCTGAGGCTGCGCTCTCTTTTATTCGCGATCCAGGCGGCCGGCGGCGGTGACCTTTTGGGAGTACCATGCCTCAGGACAGTTATCCTCTCTCGCCGCTCCAGCAGGGTATGCTGTTCCATCACCTCGAGGCGCGTACTCCGGGCGTGGACGTCGAACAGCTTGAGATATGGCTCGACGAGCCGATCGACGCCAACCTCTTCCCCGAAGCTTGGGCCATGGTCGCGAAACGACACCCGATCCTGCGGACTCGGTTCCGTTGGGAAGGCCTGAAGGTTCCGCAGCAAGAGGTCGTGGGCGAGGTCGCGGTGCGGTTCGAGACGCGCGACTTGTCGGGGATGACGGCCGGGCAGCAGGAAGAGGCGCTAAGAAGTTTCCTGGCCGAGGATCGATCGCGGGCCTTCGCTCTCGACGTTGCGCCGCTCTGGCGCGTGACGGTGCTGCATCTCGCCGCCGATCGCCGCCGACTAGTTTTCACATATTCGCACGCCATCCTGGACTCCTGCTACGCCTTCGTCGTGAAGGAGGTGTTTGACGTTTATGCAGCGATGGCGCGCGGCGCGCAGCCGTCGTTCGAGCAGCGTCTGGCTTACCGCGAGCATATCGCCTGGCTTCAACGGCACCTTGCAACGAACGCATCGGCCGCCGAGGCGTACTGGCGCAGCTTTCTGGCCGGCTTCCGCACTCCGACCAATCTCGAAACGCTGCGGATTGCTACTTCGGATGCGCGGGCCGCCGCAAGTCACGCCACGCTGGAATTCGCGCTATCGCTTGCCGACACTGGGAAACTGCATGATCTCTCCGCGCGGGCCTCACTGCGGACGTCCGTCCTTGTCGAGGTTGCCTGGTCGCTCGTGCTTTCGGCGTTTTCGGCCCAGGAGGATGTCGTTTATGGACTGACCAGGGCCGGCCGCCGGTCGTCTATGGAAGGCGCAGATCGTGCTATTGGGCTGTTCATCAATACCGTGCCGATCCGGGTCAAATTGCCCTCCGAACTGCCGATGCTGGAGTTATGCCGCCAACTGCGTGAGCAGCACCTCGAACTGCGCCAGTTTGAACACACGCCGCTCGTCGATATCCTTCGCTTCAGCGAGGTGCCTCGCGGACAGTCGCTTTTTGACACCATAATCGTCTTCAATTCGCAAACGGACGATGCGCGCCTGAAGTCGTTCGGTCCGGAATGGCGGCGTCGGGACTTCGCCCTGCACGACCAAACCAATTTTCCACTCAACGTGATGGCCTATGACGGCCCTCAACTGACCTTCAAATTGTCATACGATACGAACTCTTTTGAGCCGGTCGCCGTTGAGCGCATCGGCGATCTGTTTCAGGCGATCCTTATCGCGATTGCCGACCGGCCGGAGGCTAGGCTCGGCGACCTGCCGCGGCTGCCGTCGCAGGACGTCGGTTCGATATTCGGGATCTGGAACAACACCGAGAGACCGCTGCCGGAGCCCCACTGTGTACATGAGGCGTTTGAAGCGCAGGTTGATCGTACACCTGACAAGGTGGCGCTGGTCGACGGTTCCCGCTCGCTGACCTACCGCGAACTTGATCTGCGCGCAAACCATGTCGCCCAAGCACTGATCGCTAATGGTGCGAAACCGGACCAGATGATCGGAATCTACGTCGAGCGATCAGCCGAAATGATGATCGGTATGCTTGGCGTCCTAAAGGCCGGTGCAGCCTATGTGCCGATGGATCCTTCGTACCCCGGTGAGCGGATCGCGCTCATGATCGAGGACTCCCGCGCTGGCGTGGTGGTCACGACGGCGAACCTGGCCAGCGCACTGCCGCCGCACACCCACGCTCTGTGCGTTGACGCGGGCAGGGAGGCGGGGGAGGCGGATCGGCCGCACGTGGCGGTGTCGGGCGAAAATCTTGCCTATGTCATCTTCACATCCGGCTCCACCGGACGTCCCAAGGGGGTGATGCTCGAGCACCGCAACGTCACCAATTTCTTTGAAGCCATGGACCAGGCATTGGGGACGGAGCCGGGCGTGTGGCTCGCGACCACCAGCATCTCGTTCGACATTTCGGTATTGGAGCTGTTCTGGACGCTGGCGCGCGGCTTTAAAGTGGTCATCCAGCATGAGCCCGAGCGGCTGCCGCGCGGGGCGGCAAGCACGGCATCGAGCGCCAGACCGATCGATTTCAGCCTGTTCTACTTCGCCGCCGATGCGGCCGAGGGGGGCGGCGGCAAGTACCACCTGTTGCTCGAAGGCGCCAAGTATGCCGATGAGCATGGCTTCTCCGCCGTGTGGACGCCGGAACGCCACTTCCATCCCTTCGGCGGCCTGTATCCGAATGCCGCGCTGACCGGCGCTGCAGTCGCAGCTGTTACCCGGCGCATAGGCATCCGGGCCGGGAGCGTGGTGTTGCCGCTGCACAACCCGATCCGTGTGGCGGAAGAATGGTCCGTCGTCGACAACCTTTCCAACGGCCGCGTCGGACTTAGCTTCGCGTCCGGATGGCACGCCCGCGACTTCGTCCTGCATCCGGAGAATTACAAAAACCGCCGCGAGCTGATGGCCAGCGGCATTGAGACCGTGAAAGCGCTCTGGCGCGGCGAGACGGTCAAGGCGGTTGGTGGCGACGGCCAGATTGTCGAAATAAAGACTTTTCCGCCTCCGGTGCAGCGCGAGCCCAAAATGTGGGTGACCGCGAGCTCGCATCCGGACACTTTCGCGCTGGCCGGACGGCTAGGCGCCAACGTGCTGACAAACCTACTGGTGATGAAGTCAGAGGAACTCGTCGAGAATATCGCGGTCTATCGCAAGGCTTGGATCGACGCCGGCCACGACGGAGCAGGGGTCGTTACCCTCATGCTGCACACCTTTGTAGGTCCCGACGCGGCAGCGGTCCGCAGCAAGGTGCGAGGTCCGTTCCTGGAATACCTCAAGACCTCAACCGACCTCATCTCCAAGATGCGATGGGAGTTAACGGCATTTGCGAAGGGCGATGATCGGCAAGCAACGGCCGCGCAGCCGATGAACCTCGCGGAACTCGACGCCGAGGAACTCAATGTCATCATGGAGCACGCGTTCGAGCGATACTTCAAGACTGCGGGCCTGTTTGGATCACCGAGCTCGTGCCTGGCGATGATCGATAAGCTGAAACAGTTCGGCGTCGACGAGATCGCCTGCCTGATCGATTTCGGTGTTTCGGCCGACGATGTGCTGGCGAGCCTTTCCTATCTGGACGAGTTGCGTCGCCTGGCCAATCCGTCCGTCACAGAGATCGCAACCGAGCCCGATCAGGATATTGCTTCGCAGATTCGTCGCCATGGCGTTTCTCACCTTCAGGCCACGCCGTCGCTCGCGAGCATGCTGGTATCTGACGACGCTTCGCTCGACGCGCTGAGCTCGCTGCGCATGCTGCTCCTGGGCGGCGAGCCGCTGCCGCAGACATTGGTCGAGCGATTGAGACAGCGCTATCAGGGCGAAATCCGTAACATGTACGGCCCCACGGAGACATGTATATGGTCAACGATCAGTCCAGTGAGGGATGCGGGTGACGCCATTACGATCGGAAGACCGATTGCGAATACCAGGGTGTATGTCGTCGATCGAGCCTTGCGATCGCTACCAATCGGCGTCCCAGGTGAGATCGTGATTGGCGGCGCAGGTTTGGCCAGGGGCTATCTCGAACAACCGCAGCTGACCAAGGAGCGCTTCGTCCCTGATCCTTTCAGCGGTTCTGGAGCTCGTCTATACCGGACCGGGGATCTCGGGCAGTGGTTGCCCGACGGCACGCTTGCGCACCTCGGACGTCTCGACCATCAGGTTAAGATCCGCGGCCACCGAATCGAGCCGGGCGAGATCGAGGCTGCATTGAACCGCCATCCCTCGGTGCAACAGAGTGCGGTAGTGGCCAGACCGGACGCGACTGGCGTGCAGCAGCTCGTCGCTTACATCGTCGCGTCCACCCAGGGCGGTGCTCCAACAATTGGTCACTGGGGAACGATCTGGGATGAGACCTATCAGCACGGCGGCGACTCCGAGACCGCCGGGTGGAGGAGTAGCTATACTGGCGACTTGATTCCCGAAGCGCAGATGCGCGAATGGATTGAGTGCACGACCGAGAGGATCCTGCAGCTGCGGCCCCGCCGGGTATTGGAGGTCGGCTGTGGGACGGGGATGATTCTCTTCCGTGTCGCGCCGAACTGCGAGCTTTATCACGGCATCGATCTGTCTGCCGCAGCCTTGGCGCGAGTAAAGGCCGAAGCTGAGCGGCGAGGTCTGGCCGGCGTGGTTTTGGAGCAACGGGCCGGCGACACGCTGGCTGCCGTCGAGGGCGGCCCCTTCGACACGATCGTCATCAATTCGGTCGCCCAATATTTCCCGAACGTGGCGTATCTCATGGACGTGCTGGCGGTCGCCCTGAAAAAGCTGAGTCCAGGCGGCGCGATTTTTGTCGGCGATGTGCGCCACCGCGCGCTGCTGGAGGTGATGCTCTGCGAGATCGAATTGCAGAAGACCACAGCCGACGCTTCGGCAGGCGAGCTTCAGGCCCGGCTGCGCAAACGGCTCGAGGAGGAGCCCGAACTGGTGTTGGATCCCCAACTGTTCTCGTCCCTTCGACACTGGCTTCCTGACATCGAGAACGTGCAGGTCGAGCTCAAGCACGGCCGCGAGCCGAGCGAGATGACTCGCTTCCGCTATGACGTGGTGATCAGAAAGCGCGGCGGGATACCGCGAAGGCCAATAGTCACGGGCAGCCGGAAGGCGCCCGAGCCGTGCACGCTGGAGAGCTTGAGGACGATGGTGCAGTCCGAGGCGACCGCGCTGCGCATCATCGGCATCCCCAACGCCCGGGTCGCAGCGCCGCTGGCCGCGTTGCGCGCGCTGCAGGCGCGCCTCCCCTCCAATCGCCTAGGAGAGATCGGCCCGTCATCGGGCATCGATCCAGAGGACGTGCGCGTGCTCGATGCGAATTATGAGGTGGCCATCGAGTGGTCTGCCGCAGGACCGGGATATTTCGATGCCATCTTCAGACCCGCACAAGTGACAGGAGAGATCGGCGCGGCAGCAGAAATTGCGGTGACGGACGATGCTCCCGCCGCGGCTGACGTGTCCGCCTACGCAAATCGCCCCGCGCTCCGCGTCGTCTCTGGGACGAATGTTCTGCCCTCGCTGCGACAGCATTTGCGCGGCATGTTGCCGGAGTACATGATTCCTTCGGCATTCGTGCTGCTAGAGATGCTGCCACTGACTCCTAATGGCAAACTGGACCGCCAAGCCTTGCCAGAACCGGATGGTGTGCGTCATGAGACCGCCACACCGTTCATTCCGCCTGCGACAGACGTGGAGCGCAAGCTTGCAGCCATCTTCCAGGACCTGCTGAGCGTCAACGAGATTGGAATCGACGACAACTTCTTCGAAATGGGAGCGAATTCCCTGATGATGGTGCGAGTGGTTGAAAAGATCCGCGCGGAGTTGGGACTGAAGATGTCGGTGGTTAGTGTGTTCCAGTATCCAACGTTGGGCAGCTTAGCTGCTGCGATCGCCAGTTCCGGGACCGATCCCGGTCTCGTTGCGGGGGCGCCGGAGCAGAGCCGGGGACAGCTTCGCAGGGACATGATGCAGCGCAGACGCGAAACACGTGGCAGCTCCAAGGCCATCCAGAGACTTGAACATCATTGATGCGCAGCATCCGATGCCGCGGTGGCTGACGCCCCGCCAGAACCAGCCGAGTTGCGGAAAGGCAATTCGAGTCGGGGAACAACGATACCCATTGCAATCCATGCCGTCGATCGTGCGGGCGAGTTGCCTACAGACTACAATGCGCACAAGGGGCTTATTTCGATGTCAGCGGTTGGCGCTAAGGTCGCACCGCGAGACGACACAGGCCAAAGATTGAACCGGGTTTGCCGGAGGCCATTTGGTCCAAGTTATGCCCGCCATGGCGGGTTGTTCATGCTCGCTGTGTGATCAAGAACCACCTGAACCGCACGGGCGCGGACCTCGGCGAGAACTTGTTCGTCGTCTTGCTTGTCGTGACCCCACCTTCTCAAGTGGATCCTCGGGCAATCCCGTGGCGGTCGTGCGGCGCATGATCGTGACTTACGCCGAAGAGCAACTGCAGAAGCCAGCAGACGAAGCCGACCGAATCGCCGCCGCAAGATTCGGCTTAACTCGTGAGCAGACCTTCGGGCGCGAGTAGCCGCACAAAGGCGCCGCTTCGTGCAGCTCGAGCCAGCCTTTCTCGATCGCGTATTTGATGCCTGCGCCGACCCCGGCTCGGTTGAACCTGGACAGAACCAGGGCATCGATCTTCTCGATGTGGACACGGTCATCCTGGACCAAGCACCATCCTGGGCTTGAATAGGTGCGGATCCCGAGGTCAGCGCCGATCGCCTTCGGCACATTTTCGCCAAATTCGCATTAACAACTTGGTTCGGGGCAGGCTCATCGAGGAGCACTGCATGTTTAGAAGAGTAGCTGTTGCGTCGATTTTCATTGGACTGAGTTGTTTTGGTTCCGAAGCCCGCCCAAGCCAGACCGTTCACCCGCGCGAATGCAATGTGACGATGCCTTGCGACTTCTCGTCGTCACCACGCCAGGAGACGAGCATCAGGCACCCTCGGCTTGTGCAAAGGACCGCTGTCATGCGCAGCTCTTTCGCTAGTCCTGACGCCGCGGAAGGCCAAATCGTAGGAGGCCGTCCCACCGGATGTCCGCGGTCTTTCTGCGGCTGCGGCGCTGCGATTCGCGTGTTCGGCCGCATAGTTCCAGAGCTGAACCTCGCCTCAAACTGGCTTCGCTTTCCACGCACGTCACCGGCCCCTGGAATGGTCGCGGCCCGGCATGGGCATGTCTTCGTCCTGGAAAAGCACGTCGAAGGAGACCTGTGGATGGCATACGATGCCAATTCCGGCGGCCACGCGACGAGAATTCACGCCCGCTCACTACGGGGGTATACCGTCGTCAATCCTCACGCAGCGTAACTCGCTCAGCGAGTGGCGGAGCGTCGCTCTGCCGCTCGCTGATGGTTACTTTACGTGCATCTTCTCGACGATCGCGTAGAGCAGCACAAAGATCGGCAGGAATACGAAGAACCAAATCGCCGTTTGATCCGTTCGGGCAAATTCGCGGTTTGGGTTGCTGTCGGTCGCGTGAGGCGTTGTCGAATGCGCCCGAACGGGCCGCCGCCGTCTCGCGAACCGACCTAGCAGGCGGCGAACCGCCACTTCCGGGGGAGGCTTGTCCATAGCTACGCTTAAAGCGCTAGCATCAGTGGAAATTTGCGCACGAGCTCGAGGTCGACGTAGCCGGTGCTATTGATCCATTCGTGCGGACAGAACGCGAGCGAGGCGGCATCGATCTCCAGGCCATCACGTCTAATAGCGTCGCGCGTGCCCATGCGGCCAGCGCCTTCCTTGTCACCGCTAGTTGGATCGACGCGAAGGGCGTCATACACGGCTGTATCGTTCGTCAAGGCAATCCCTCAAGATGAATTAAACGGACTTCGTCAATGCGAGAAGATTATCGGAAGACCGATTTTGAGCAATGAGGATCGTTGCTGCGGGTGCGAACACCAAACCGGTTTTTCTAGCCCGCTGTGCGCGTGCTGTTGTCAGCGCTTCTCTCAGCGGCGCCGAGCAGCGGCAGCGAGAGCTGCAGGTCGAACGCAGCACCACGTTGTCGGTCTGCAGCGCCTCTCGTACATAGGCCCGCTCCCTCAGGCGGGAGCCACGGCCCACCTGTGAGATCGAACGATTATGCACCCAGCCTGCTGGGGACCGACGCTCTGTTCGCGCGAGTTCGATGAGCCCATACCGCTTGCCCGACGGGAAGCCGCTGCAAGACCCCCGTACACTTGTCCTAGGGCTGTTTTCGCCAGAAAGTGTTACAGGGGCAGACGGAAGCACTGCCTTGGCAAAATAGACAAAACCTCCTACCTTCCGACAGTTATTGTCCCGCTGCCCCATTTTGCAGAGCCGCATCTGCAGGAAATTATCGGAAATTTCTTGAAGTCTCGTTTTTCTGCTCAGCCGAATTTCAGGAGCCGAAGATGCAGGATTTTCTGCACCAGCTTTCGCACCTCATATCTTGGAAGATTACGTTAGTAGGCATCGCGCTCTTCTCATTTCGGCTGGTCATATTGACCGCTTTGGAAAAGTTAAATCCCGCCCACGTTGTCGAATATTGTAAAGTACTCCCCAGAGACTTCCTTGTTGCGCTCGTATTTTTCTTTTTTGTCTTACCATCTGCGGATTTTCTCGATCGGCGGATCGTCTACCAGCCATCTCTGCCTGAGTGGATATCCGAATGGCCGTTAGCACTCCGAATTCTTCTGTACCTTGTTTTGGCGGACTTTGGACACTATTGGGTTCACCGATGGCTGCACACACCGATGTTATGGCCATCTCATCGGTGGCATCACTCACCGACGTACATGTATTGGCTGGCCGGTACACGCGGCTCCGTCATCCAGCAAACCTTGGTCAATATCCCATACATTGTAGCAGCTGCTTTTGTTGAAGTGGCTCCGTGGTGGCTTGCATGGGCAATTCTACTAAAGAACGTGGCCCAGAACGACTTCATGCACATTAACTTGTGGTGGGGTCATCGGTGGCTGGAGTGGATTATTGTGACGCCCCGCTATCATCACATTCATCATAGCGTTGACCCAGCTCATTTCCGCGGAAACCTGGCAGCGCTGTTTCCAGTCTGGGACCACTTGTTTGGCACGTTCATTGATCCAGATAGAGTTTCGAGAAACCTAGCTTTCGGCACCGGTGAGTCAATTGCACCAATCCGGCTTGCTATCGGAATATAGATGGGGTTGCGAACGGCGTACCGAGATCCGTTTCGGGTAGCTGTGGCGGCGACCAAACCCGATGGCGGGCGGCGGCCTCGGCATCGAGGCGTTGCGCTTTCAGATTAAGATGGCAAACGAGGCAGAAAGATCAGAACGGCCTGGGCGAGGGCAGCTCCGATGATCCCACCGACGACTTTCTGACAAACCTCGAAAATCGTCGTCTCGTGGTCAGGTGTCAATGATTGCAGAATCCCAAGCGCGACGGACACGCTTATTGCCAGAAAGCAAGAGAGCGTGAAGCGACCGGGTAGTAGAAAGGAAAGCAGAAATCCAAGAAGACCATACGCGCTGAACCGCTCAATGCGACGATCCAATACGTTTCGGCGTGACCGAATAACGCGGGTCGACCCGCCAGTCTAGCCAATGTGGCATAGACAATCAGAGCGAGGCAAATTCCCATCGCAGCGATTAGGCGATTTGGGTTCATGCCCCGACAGATTAAACCATTGGTCGGCTGCAGCGCAGTAAAGCTGAGAGCATCGTTAAGACGGAACTCGGTCTGCGTCGTCACTTCGAGCGGCGCGCCGTCGAAAGATCATCTGGAATGTTCGGGAACGGCGGTATTGTTTGAACTTGAACATATGATCTGGTGCCTTTCTGCAATGCGGCCAAGGCGCAGGATTTGGTCGAGCTGTTGCCGGCATAATCGAAAAGAGATCGTCCCTTAGCGTACTGTCCGTCTAACGCTTGCGGGCAAGGCAGGGGCATGACCTTTCGCAACGTGAATACTTCGATCGGATGACGACCGCCTGGCGAAAATCAGTATTATTGACCCCCATCAAGGAGCCCATCGGAAAATTCGTTGCGGGAGCCCGCGTGAAACAAATTGAGTTCGACGGTCTGCCAACAAACAGCTTGTGGACGATGTATCATGAGATCAAGGAAGCATTACGGGAGCGCATGACGCGCGAAAAATCGCTTCTCGATGAGCGCATCCGAGTTCTGAATGGGCTGAAGGCGGGGCGCAGGCCCTATCCAGCCGTTCCTGTAAAGTATCGAAATCCAGATCGTCCAAACGAAACGTGGACGGGACGCGGGAAGCGCCCTCGATGGATGTGCGCAAAGTTGAACGCTGGACATCATCTAAGCGATTTCAAAATCTAGGTGCACGGAAGCCTCCGATACGACTCACGGTGAGTGCCGCGGAGGCCGGCAGGCGAAGCGCGGGGCACTGAACGCATGGACAGCGCGCGATCGGCAGCGGCTGATGAACCCGTCGCCCGAGGTCGAACATGCGACCGAGTTGCTGGCGATTTGTGGAGCTTCTGCGAGACCGTGACTGGGTCGTCGGTGTAGAGCTCCTCCTGCGCCGCGCATAAAGCTCCGTGAGCTTCGATGTAAGTGGATCGAGCGCCGGACTTCGCCGCCTCGACACACTATCGTCTCACCGACGCGGGAGTTGCGGAGTTGAAGAAGGCTCGTCCTTGATAACCTCCGCCAACGCAATCGTAGATTCGTGGATTTTCGCAGCAAGGCATGCAAGGATTTTGACATATTTTCGCGTCTCGGACGGGAAAGCCGATGCGCCTTGCATTGCCATACCGAGGAATTATTCTCTGCACGTCGCTGGCAGCGTGGATGTCGGTGATGTTGTTTTATTAGTCCGCCAGAGTGCCCCCTTGTCCGCCTATCCCAGAGGGGCATTTCCCTTCGGCTCTTGCAAGAATTTTGGTAATTGCCCACGGGCCTCGCGATCACGCGGGGCAGGGCGCTCGGACGGATCGCGGCCGAACTTGGATTGCAGCTCGACGAGATCGGTGAAGACGTCGGCTTGGCGGCGCAGCTCATCGGCGACCATTGGCGGCTGGCTGACTATGGTGGATATCACCGTGACCCGAACGCTGCGACGTTGGACTGCCTCGACCAAGGAACGGAAATCGCCGTCACCCGAGAACAGCACCATCTGGTCGATATGCTCGGCGAGCTCCATGGCGTCCACGGCAAGCTCAATGTCCATGTTGCCCTTGACCTTGCGGCGGCCGGAGGCGTCGACAAACTCTTTCGTCGCCTTGGTGACGACCGTGAAGCCATTATAGTCCAACCAATCGAGCAAGGGACGGATCGAGGAAAACTCCTGATCCTCGATGACCGCGGTGTAGTAGAACGCCCGCAACAGCGTCCCGCGGCTCTGGAACTCCTTCAGCAGGCGCTTGTAATCGATGTCGAAGCCCAGAGTTCTCGCCGTCGCGTAGAGGTTAGCTCCATCGATGAAGAGCGCGATCTTGTCAGTGGAAGAAGGTGACATCTGTTCACGCCTTCGGTGGAGCAAGTTCGGGTCAAGTAAGCATCCCGGAGATCCGCAACGCAAATGTTTCGGTCGCATGCCACATAAATAGCGACTGGAGATCGTCGAGTAGCGCCAAAAGCTTTAAGCATCAACTATTCTAGAGGTGTCCAGCTGTGGAACCCTGCTATTAGCCGAAAGTTGTTCTATCAGATTTCTAATGTTTCCTGTCTATTTCCAAGCGCGTATTTGAGGGTGTCCCGCGATGATCGCTGGCGATTTTGCTCTCTTTGATCTTTCGATTTATAGGCGCGCGCGTGCCTGGCGGTGGTCCGTTATGGACCGATCAGGGGCGCCTGTTCTTACCGGGAGCGAGCGCAGCAAGAGTGCTGCGCAATATATGGCCGCAAGGGCTGTCTTCCAATTGCTGTTGACTGCTCCATATCGGAACCGAATTTCTCGCGCGGCTTAAGGCTCGTTGGAGCACCTCACCTTTGGTTCGCCTTGGGCCCAAGGCAGACAATCATGCGGCCGCAGCAAACGAGTCCCATGGGCCAGGCATTCCCTTCAGCTCTACTCCGCAATCGAGCTTTTACGATGCTCAAAGGGGCGTGTCTGACTGGCGCGTCAAGGCCAATCATCCAAGTTGGATTGCTCACATTGAGGAGAGCATACTGTGCCGGGTGGTTGAAGCGCTGGCGGTGCCGACATGACCGAAGCTCAACCTTGCTTGCGACAAGTTTCCGGCGAGTGATGGCGATAGAAAACCATTGGCGCTCGTTCTCTGATCCGTTGATTTGCTTGTCATCCTGAATGCCCAACACGACGCCGAAACTGCGATTGATGGCATTCACCGGCTGCTCCATCAAATGGACAATCACGGAGCCGCAATCGGGCAGCACTGGGAGGCGGTATGGGCGGCGCTTCCGAGAGGGCGGGGATGGGTCTGATGCGAGCTCTATGGACGCTCCAGCGGCTCAGGTGGGCACGCTGGCGCAGCATGTCGCAAGCAAATCTGGGACGAGTAGTCGTCGACGCTATGAGGGCTCGCCGTCACTGAGGGCGCGCCGCAGCTTATCGAAGTTAATTTTGGACGGAACATCACGCCCATCTTATCGCGCAGATCAAGCGCCTGACGCGCGTCAATCCATCCTGAGAGCGCCATATCTAGGCCATGGCGGCGCCCCGCCGTTGCCTTTAAGCACCTTCAAAAGCCTTTCGGATATTCCTCGCTCTATGTTGCAGGGTCTCTTCCAAGGGATGAATTTTATGCTGTTCTCGATGCAAGCGAACAAATTGATCCGTCGGGCCCTTTGCTTGGCGGCAGTGGGCATGACGCTTTCCGCATGTACGTCTGCTTCGCTTCAGCAGAACACTCGTCCTATCGCGTGGGACGGAACTGGCCGAGATCCGAATTTGCCGGATGTCCGGCAGCGCAGCCATAGCCTCGCAGCGACCACGCTGAAGAGAGATCCGATCGCGGAAGAGGACGCGTTGCTTGCCAGCCTCGAGCCAAAGTCGCCGGAGTGGTTTTCTGCTCAGCGGAAGATAGAAGCCGATCGAGATAACCGGCTCGCCGCCAAGTTGGTCATCTGCCGGGGATGCTCGGTGTCCGGGACCAAAGCCGAGCCGTCCCAGGCTGCTGGTCCCACCGATAGCCGATTGTCCGCACTCCGTTAAACCTCGGCGGATACCAGTCGTCGACATGCTGTCCCAAATCATCGGGGCATGTTGTCGTGGTCGCGCGAGCGTTGATGAGAATTTCAGAGCTCTTCTTGAGGTCGGGCGACGCTGTGCACCTGCGTTCTTTCGCCTCGATCACAGACGCCGCGCGGCTGCGGGCCCCTAGGAGCTTCAGTAAACAAACATCAAGCCAGCTAACGCACCTTGGCGCCATACCACCCGACACTCGAACGGCGTCAGGAGGTCGTTGAAGGACAGATGGAGCGCGGTCGAAAACAGCGGAGTGTCCCTCCATCGTATGCAGGCCCCGAAGATTGACAAGTTCAGCATTCTGCACGGGGTGACGACAACGTCGCCGGGCAGCGTGAGCAACACAGTCTGATTGACGATCTTACGTGTTACCTGCCGGCGCTCAGTCTCCGTCCATTCAAGAGACATTCGGGAGCCCCCTCGTTAATACCGCTGGGAGTTTTCGCTCTTGTCGGCCTTTTGGATGGCCCGCCACCGCGAGGCAGCCTTGTCTTCAGCGTCAGCGACTTGCTTCCGAAGCGTGACGACGTTGGCCATTAGTTTCCGAAGCCGAAACTGTTGAAGCCGTTGTTGTCGGATTCGAGCCTTCGATGGCGAGAAAGAATTAGAGCTCATCTTGAAATCGCGCAACGTTTTGAGACCTGCGCTCCTTCGCCTCGACGCCGGCGCGTGCGACGCTAGCGACGACGAACGCTAACAGGGAGATGTAGGTGAAGCCAGTAATGCCGCTTGAAATCAGCTTTCGCATGCAGTGGACCTGATGGCCGTAGGTGGAAGTCGACGCGCCGAATATGATGGCGCGCCGACTTCGCCTGGGTGGACCCGGACGGGGGCAATGTCCGGTGAACGCAAACTAACGCGCGCTCAGATATCAGCAATCGAACTCGCGAATTAAGCTTGATATGGCCACCGCGGGTTAATCGTCGGAACCGAAAGCGCGCTTCCCGCCAAGCTTCTGAAGCGCCTTTTCCAGCGTTCGATCTGTTTGTTGGTATCTCCTAGATGGTTCTTGAGGCCGTCACCAGGTCGCCGTTACTGGTTTATCGATCATCTTGGCCGACCTTTGAGGATCTACTACTCTGTGCAATGCGAAATCGCCGGCTCAGTGCGGGTTTTGCCAAGAGGTGAAGGCGGAAGCGGACAGGGATCGAGACAAACACCATCTGGACTAGCCAGGCTCTTGCCAAGAGGTGATGTTCGAAATGGTCGATGAGGCGGATACCCATCATTATGGCCACTGAAAAGCAGATCAGAGCCAACCGCGAGAATGCCAAACGGAGTACAGGGCCGAAAAGTCCGGCCTACTATTGACCCCCGAAGGGGCCAGCCAGATTCACCGGCTGGCAGCGCTGGAGATGGCACAGGTCCAATCACAGTTGCTGCGGGTTGCGGCTGTGCGGAAAGACTTGCTCGCAAAGTTGGATCTAGAGTCTCTGTCCCTTGAACAAGTAAAACGGTTAGCGGCATTGGAACGCTACGAATCTCGCGCCAACAGCCGACGCCATCGAGCAATAGGCCGGCTTCGCGACGGAACAGATAGATGACGGAGCTGAGGGAGCATGGGCGAAATTTGGCAAAGCGAACCCAATTTGAGCGACCAACGGCACTGATAAAGAGTAAGTTGCCTCATCAAGAGCGCCGGAGTGACAAGTTCGGGATGTCTGGAGATCGATTGTCATGACTGACGACACGCACACGATTCGCAGCGGCTCACTCACGGCGACCATCAAGGCGTACGGCGCCGAGCTGTGCTCGTTGAAGGATGGCAGCGGCATCGAATTCGTCTGGCAGGCCGGTCCGGCGTGGCAGCGCCACGCGCCACTGCTGTTTCCGATTGTCGGGCGCCTCGCCAATGACGAGATGCGGCACCTCGGCAAGACCTACCGGATGACCCAGCACGGCTTTGCGCGTGACAGCCGCTTTGCGTGGGTGGAGCGCGGCGAGAACCGTTGCACACTGGCACTCGAAGACAGCGAGGCGACGCGCGCACTCTATCCGTTTGCGTTCCGTCTGACGGCCAGCTATGCGATCGACGATCAAGGTCTCGATCTATCACTCTCGGTCATCAACACCGGCGGCGAGACATTGCCGGTGTCGCTCGGTGGTCATCCCGCCTTCAATTGGCCGCTTCAGGCTGGCGTGCCGAAGGAGAGCTACGCGTTGACGTTCACGACCGAGGAGCCGTCTCCGGTCCGCCGGGTCGAGGGCGGCCTCCTGCTCGCGGCAACGGATCCGAGCCCTGTCCAAGGCACGGTGCTGCCCCTGTCGGAATCCCTGTTCATCAACGACGCGGTGATCCTCGATCCTGTCAACAGCCATGCGGTCCGCTATGCGGCCGGGACGGGCGCTGGTCCCTGGCTCAAAATGTCATGGCGCGGCTTTCGCGAGCTCGGCGTCTGGTCGAAACCCTCCGGCGCGCCGTTCCTCTGCATCGAGCCCTGGCGCGGCTATGCCAGCCCCGCCGGCTTCGACGGCGAGTTCAGCGACAAGCCGGGCCTGATGCATATCGCGGCCGGCGCCAAGGAAGAGCTGTCGTATCGGATCGAGGTGGGATCGTCCTGAGACGGCTCACGCGCCGGCGCTGCGGCCGTTCAGCACGACGCCTGGTGCAGTGACCGGCTCCGCGCGTGTGGTCGTGGCCGTCGAAGCGGTCAGGCGGTGCGCGAGATCCTGCGCATGCCGCTCGACCAGGTGCCATGTCGCGCGCGCTACGAGATAGCTGAGCGCCGCCGTGACGGCATAGACGATCAGCAGCGAGACCAGCCCGTCAGCAAGCGGCCAGATCTGGCGCAGGCCAAGGATCACCGCGAAGTGCGACAGATACATCGAATAGGAATTGCGGCCGAGCGCCTCGATCGGCTGCCAGCGGATCGCGAAGCGGATGCAGCCGGCCACACCCGCGCCGAGCGCGAGGTTGATCATCAGATAGTTGAATTCATGCGCGCCGGACGCGCGATTGGCCATGAAAGACAGCGCGATGAAGGCGGCGTAGATCGCGGCGTCCGACTTCGCAAAGCCGTCGCGCAGCGAGAAGAACAGCGCGCAGCCGACAAGGAAGACCGGCAACTGGTTCAGGAAGCTGATGTGCAGCGTGCTCCAGACGAAGGATTCATTGCCCGGTCCGTAATAGGCCGAGAACAGCTCGAAAGCCCACGGTTTGAACAGGTCGACATTGACGAGATGCAGCGCGATCGCCAGCGCAAGATAGAGATGGCGGCGCGATCCGAATGCCGTGATCACGAAGGGGAAGACGAGATAGAAAGTCATCTCCGCGGCGATCGACCAATCGCCCGGCACGACGCTGTTGACGCTGTCAGGCCAGAAGCCGTGCAGGAAAGTCGCGGTCAGGATCACCTGCAGCGGGCCGATGCCGTTGGGAGCGTTGGCGTTGGGCCCCGTGCCGTTGACGACGAGGTAGAGCGGGATCGCGAGCCAAAACAGCGGCGCGATCCGCAAGGCACGGCGGATGTAGAATTTGCGCGTGGGGTTCGCCTCAACGCGCCGCGTCCACATCAGGCACATCGTGATGGCGCTGACGAAATAGAACACGTTGACGCCGGTCCAGCCGCACATGAAGGCGTAGTCGACGGCGTGGATGTTCGAAGGAAAAGATTGCGAAACGTGGATCGCCACCACGCCGAGGATGGCGAGACCGCGCAGGAAGTCGAGGCTGTGGGAACGACTGAGGCGCGTTGCACCGTCCTCGATTTGACCGGCGGCCAACCGGGCCTGCCCCTGCATCACGCCTGCTCCTGATTTCGGGCCTGCGGGGACAATAGAGGTGCGGCCTGCTTTTCCGAAGCCAAACGCGTTCTTTACGTTAATCGTCGGTTGCGTCCGGGGTCGAATGTACGGAATTGGCGGTCTCGAGGTAGCTCGACGGCGCTCGCGCGAGCCAAGCCTGCATGATGATGCGCGGGATGAGAATTGTGGGGCAATTCATACTTAATGCTCCCAAGCCATGACCAATATTGTTTGGCCAGCACAACACGCCTAGTATTCTGGCAGGCAATCTCGGGGGCTCGAATAGGTCGTGAATGTTCGTTCACAGGACAGCGCGCTGCGCGGCGACTTGAATTTTCAGGCCGGGTCGCAAGCACACAGGACATCCAACAACGTGACTGATTCCGCCCTTCGGGAATTGCGTCCCGCTGGCCGCGAGCGGCTGATCGTCGTCGAAGACGATCCGGTGACGCGCACGATGCTCGTTGGTTATTTCAGCGAGAACAATTTCGACGTGGTCGGCGCCGGCTCATGCGCGGAATGCCGCCAGGCGCTGCGCGCGCGCACCGATCTCGTCTTCCTCGACGTGCAGTTGCCCGACGGCGACGGCTTCGAGCTCGCCAAGGAGATCCAGGCGACCAGCAACGCGGGCATCATCTTCGTGACCCGCCGCGACACCGACGTCGATCGCATCCTCGGCCTCGAGATCGCCGGCGACCATTACGTCACCAAGCCGATCAATCTGCGCGACCTGCTCGCGCGCGCACGCAGCGTGCTGCGGCGCCGCTCGATCGACCGCAAGGCGGCGCGCAATCACAATTCGATCGCCTTCGGCGACTGGATCATCGACCTGACCCGGCGCGAGCTGCTCGGCAGCGACGGCAAGCCGGCGGCGTTGACGCGCGCCGAATTCGACCTGCTGGCCGCGCTGGTCGGTGCCGACGGCAGGCCGCTCAGCCGCGACTACCTGATCGAGGTCGTCAGCAACCGTCAGGCCGAGGTCGACATCCGCACCGTGGATGCGCTGGTGGCGCGGCTGCGCCGCAAGCTCGTCGGCAGCGGCACGCCCGTGATAGCGACCGTCACCGGCGTCGGCTACAAGCTCGCGCTGCCAGAGGCACGCCACGACAAGCTGAAGGATTTCCGCCTGCTCGTGATCGACAGCCATCCGTTGTTGCCCGCGAATGCCGACATTCGCGGCGCGATCGAGACGCTGGCCGGGCGATTGACGGGCGCCGGCGCGAGCGTCGCGCGCGAAAGCCCGCTGTTTCCGGACTTCCGCGAGGCCACGCGCCTCTATATGCGCATGTTGATGAGCTTCCTGGGCGCCTTCTTTCCGCCCGACGTCCTCGCCGGCGCGCGGGCCGGCGCGGCGCAGCTCTCACCCGAGGACAAGAGCCTTGCTGCGGAGCGGCTCCGCGGCATGACCAGCACCCATCAGGCCTGGGTGTTCGACGAGGGCGCGCGCGCCAGGCTGCGCGCGCAGTGGCGGCAATTGTTCAGGACATTCGATGCGGTGATCTGTCCGATCATGCCGACCCCCGCCTATCCGCATGACCATTCGCCGGAGCAGGAGAAGCGCCGGATCAATATCGACGGCAAGGACCATGTCTATCCGGACCAGCTTGCCTGGCCTGGCATCGCCACGCTGACGGGCTTGCCGGCCACGGCCGTTCCGCTCGGTCTGTCCAAGGACGGCCTGCCGGTCGGCGTCCAGATCATCGGCCCCTTTCTCGAAGACCGCACGCCGCTGAAGCTTGCCGAGCTAATCGAGCGTGAATTCGGCGGGTTCACGCCGCCGAAAATGTTCGACGATTAGTGCTCCCCGTCGGGGTGAGGAGCCCTTGCGACCAAGCAATCCAGATTGCATCCGCGGAGACATTCCTGGATTGCTTGCTGCCCATAAATCAATCGCTAACCAAACAATCTTTTCCCGGGCGATGCGCCAACCGCACATCTGACGTTTATCCGGCTGGCAATTGTTCGCCCCTAGACATTGCAGGTCACGGCAGCCCCTCCTCAGAGAGGAAGTCGCGAGGACGCGTTGCCAAATCCGGAGTGCTTCTGAGCCTGGTGAAGGCGACCGCTCAAATCCAGCAAGAGTGATTGCGTGATAAAGGACACAATCGAGATAGGTGCGCTCCGCGATCCCTATCATCGCGCCAATCCGGACGAGACGCTGCCCGAGAGATGGCGCACTCCGATTGCCATAGCGATCGGATGCGGGCTTCTGGGCATCGTGCTCCGTTACCTCGCGCGGGAACACGCGACCGCCGACGCCGCCGAGTACATAACCTGGTATACCTTTGCGCGAGATCACGGCATTGGCGGGCTGGCCGAGGCTTTCACCAACTACACGCCGTTTTACAGCTACCTGCTGCTGATCGCTGCCCGATTTGACTGGCTGGGCCAGCCGCTGTCCCTCGTGAAGATGATCTCGGCAATCTTCGAGGTCGGCTGCGCGGTCGTCGTGGCCCGGATGGTCTGGCGCGTTACAAGCGTGCCGTTGCGCGCGTCCCTGGCCTTCTGCGCGGTGTGGCTTGCGCCGACGGTGCTCTTCAACGGGGCCATGTGGGGGCAGGCCGATTCGATCTGGGCTTTCTTCGCGCTGATCTCCGTGGCGATGTTCATGCGGGACCGAAACGGCGTTGTGCCATTCGCAGTCGCCTGCTCGGTGAAGGCCCAGGGCGTCTTCCTGGGGCCGTTCGTGTTGGGCATGATCCTGCGTCGCAGGATCCATTTGACGTGGCTTGCCGCTATACCGGCAGCCTATGCGGTCCTCGCCATTCCGGTCCTCGTCGCCGGCAGATCCCTGGTCTCCGTGCTCGGGGTCTATCTCGACCAGGCTCACACCTTTCACCGCCTCACGATGAATGCAGCGAATGTCTGGGTGTTCGCCGGCGGAACGCCGTACGCGGTCGGAGTTGCCGCCGGCCTCGTGCTCGCAGCGGCGAGCGGACTTGCCCTGTCGATCTTCATCGCGCAGTCCAAGCGGACGGGCCCGGAGTTCATTCTGCTCGTCGCGTGCGTATCGCTCGTCCTGATGCCCTACCTGCTTCCGAAGATGCACGAGCGCTATTTCTATGCGTTCGAACTCGCGTCCATCGCCCTGGCCTGCCTCAATCTGCGGTATCTGCCCTTCGCGGTGATCGCCCAGGTGGATGGCGTGCTATCCTATCTCGCATTCGAGAGCGGGATCGTCATGGGCCTGCTGCCGGCGGCGCTCTGCAACACCGTTCTCGTGTTGTACCTCGTGCTCGATCTCCGCCACGGCGAAATTGGATTTCGCTTTGCGAGGCTTGCGTGGCTTGGCTTCACCGCATCGACCGCGGGATTGTTCTCCTATTTGCTGTTCGCGGGTCCCGGCCTGAACGTATCCCTCGCCTATATGCTCGTCGCAGGTCTCGCCACGGCCATGACGCTGCTGCTCGTGAAGGAGACGCGCTGCGCCTCGGCCGACGCTCTCGCCGCGTCGCGTTGACTCGAGCTCCCGGCGACGACGGCGTCCGTTGCGCTAGAGCGTTTCATTTTTTGATGGAAGCGTATCCGGCATTGACGAAGTAGTTGCTGCATTCGGCGGGCAGAACGCTTCTGACGAGGTGGCCGATGTGGTCGCAGGCGTCGTCGATCGTGCGTTTCTGTGCGACGCGCATCCAATGCTTGATCTTGGCGAAGACTTGCTCGATCGGGTTGAGGTCCGGGGAGTACGGCGGCAGGTACCACAGCCTTGCGCCGGCTTTCCGGATCATCTGCCGGACGGTCGGGGACTTGTGGCTACCGAGATTATCCATAACGACG
>LNAP01000884.1_pt5 | contig 29468 bp, 31 predicted proteins | sample 602601 | NCBI WGS metagenome assembly LNAP01 (sample SAMN02440304, study PRJNA202911) | soil metagenome | biome: Subtropical and temperate rainforests or woodlands; isolation source: soil samples (1 kg each in a 20% v/v slurry with milli Q water) were... ... | reverse complement strand
CCGCGCCCACCCCGGGCACCTACACCGACACCATCACCGTGACCGTGAGTTGGTAATGAACGGGCGGTTTTTGGCACGACTGCTTCAGGGCTTGGCGCTTTGCCTGGTCAGCGCATTTGGCCTTGCCGACACCGGTACTAACGAAATCCCCATCAACAAATCCTTTCTGGTCAAAGCCGCCATCGTTAACGGCTGCATTCTCGGCTCCGGCGCCGCCGATGTGACCAGCTACGGCAGCATCAACTTTGGCCAGGTCAGCCTGTTACCGAGCAATGTCGATGTCACCAGCAGCAGCGGTGCCGGCTCCATCCTGCTCCAGTGCACCCCGGGCACCAGCCTGACCATCGGCCTCAGCGCTGGCCTCAACACCAGCAACATTGCCGCCGGGCGCTTTTTGATCAAGGGCGCCGAAACCTTGCGTTATCAGCTCTACCAAGATTCCGGCAGCACCATTTGGGGCAATGGCAGTAACGGCGGCACGGTGAAAAGCCTGACCTTTCCCGCCGGTAGCGCCACGGTGGCCTATCCGGTTTTTGCGCGCTTGTTTGCCGTCACGCCAATGCCGTCAGCAGGTATTTACAGCGATACCGTGACGGTGACCGTTACCTACTGAGCCCTAGGCGCTGCCCATAACGTGAGTAAAGGAGTTACCCATGCCCGAACGCCGCCGTAACCGGATTCTGCCCACGCTGGCGCTGTTGTTACTGTTCAACAGCGGGCGCCAGTTCGGTGTTGATCTGGCCGATAAATCCGCAGATTGAAAGTGCGCAAAAAGCGGCGGCGTTGTGGCTGGAGAATCGCGGGCAAGCGCCCATCAGCTTGCAAGTGCGGGTGCTGGCCTGGGGGCAGAGTGATTACAGCGACCAGCTCAGCGCCCAACGCGCGGTGGTGGCCAGCCCGCCTGCGGTCACTATTGAGCCGGGCAAACGGCAGATGATTCGCCTGATGAGAATGCAGGCCGCCCCTGCTGCCACGGAACAGACGTTTCGCGTGCTGGTGGATGAGCTTCTGCCGCCGGACGCCAAGGCCGATGCGGCGCTGGGGGTGAAATTTCAAATGCGCTATTCGGTGCCGTTGTTTGTTTTTGGCGAAGGCGTGGCCTTGGCCAGTGCGGCGAGCAAACCTGAACCGGGCATCCAATTGCTGCAGCCAGACCTGCGCTTTCAAGTGCAGAGCGAGGGCGGCAAGCGCTACCTGCTGCTTAACAACCAGGGCCCGGCCCATGCCCGTTTGGCTGCGGTGGCGGTCAACCAGGGCGGTAAGAAAACAGTGATTGCCGAAGGCCTGCTCGGCTATGTATTGCCCGGTGCGCGAACCGGCCACTGTGGCGGGCGACTCGTTTGCCTTGGAGGCGCGCATAAACGAGCTGGCCGATGTCCAGCCCATTTCACCGCACTGACGCCTGAGACGTTCTAGTGCGCAGCGTCAGGGATGAGCAAACGCAATCGCGACCCAGGCGATGCGACGGCTTCACTCATCTGGCGCTTTGTTTATTTGCGTTGTTACTGCCGGGTGCTGGGCCAAGGGTGCTGGCCGCCGAGTTCGACAAACCGATGCCGTGGCCATTGCGTGATGCCTTGGCGGCAGCGCCGGTAGGGGCCACGTCGACGCCCAGCGCGGTAGTGGCCGAGGCCGACAGCCCAGCGGTGAAACCGATGTCTGGGCCACTGCGCGATGCCTTGGCTGCCGGGCAAATGGCTGCACCCGCTTCAGCGCCAACGCTGCCTGCGAATGTGGCACCGGTGTCGGTGGTGGCTCCGCCGGCGGCGGATCAAGGACCTGAGCAGTCTGTCGAGGTGGTGTCGCCAGCGCCCGAAGCAGCAGCCGACACAGGCGTCTCCGGGCAGTATTCCCTTTATCTGGAGTTGGTCGTCAATGAGCTACCCAGTGATCGTGTGGTGCAGGTGAACGTGCAAGGCGAGCGCTATTTTGTCGACAGCGAAGACCTGCGTGCTGTCGGCGTGCGTCTGCCCGAGGGCAGCAGCGGTGAGCTTGCACTGGATACCATCGCCGGCCTGTAATTTAGCTACGACCAGGAGTTGCAGCGCCTGAAACTGGTGCTGCCCAGCGACTGGCTGCCGGACCAGCAGGTCGGCGCCCGCTCGATCACGGCCAGCGTGCCAGCCGAAAGCTCATTTGGTCTGCTGTTTAACTACGACGCTTATTACAACGACACCGACGACGGCAGCCACTACCTCAGCAGCTTTTTCGAGCAGCGGGTATTTGGCAGTGCAGGGGTGGTGAGCAACACCGGCGTGTACCGCCACAGCTTTAACGACCTGGGGGCCGACCAAGACGGTTATATGCGCTACGACACCTACTGGCGCTACAACAACCAGGAGACCATGACCCGCTATATCGCCGGCGACCTGATCACCGGCGCGCTGACCTGGAACAGCGCCGTGCGCCTGGGCGGTGTGCAGGTGTCGCGCAACTTTGCCCTGCGCCCGGACCTCATCACCTACCCGCTGCCACGCTTTACCGGTGAGGCTGCGGTACCGACCTCGGTAGACCTGTTTATCAACAACGCCAAGGTCAGCAGTGACCAACTCAACCCTGGCCCCTACACCGTCAGCAACGTGCCCTATATCAGCGGCGCCGGCAGCGCCACGGTGGTCACCACCGACGCCCTGGGCCGCCAGGTGGCCACCGATGTGCCGTTCTATGTGACCAACTCGCTGCTGCAAAAAGACCTCTACGACTACTCACTGTCGGTGGGCAAATTGCGTGAGGACTATGGGCTGGAGAATTTCTCCTACGGCTCCTCGGTCAGCAGTGGCACCTTCCGCTATGGCCTGAGTGATTTCTTCACCGGTGAAACCCACGCGGAAGTCGGTGAAGAGCTGCGCCTCGCTGGCTTGGGCGCGACCATCGGCCTGGGCAACTTCGGCACCCTCAGCCCCTCGGTTGCGCAAAGCCAGCATGAGGGCCGCAACGGCCAGCAGGTCAACGTCGGTTACAGCTATTACTCGCGCCAATTCGGCTTTGGTGCGCAGCACGTGCAGCGCAGTAAAGGTTATGTCGACGTCAGCATGCTCAGCGCCCTGGACCACGGCCGCGACGAACTGACCCTGGCGAAATCCACCGATCAGGTGACGTTCTCCTTTAACCCTGGCGATTTCGGCAATGTTGGCATCGAAACCATGGATGGCCAGCGCACGCGCCTGATCAACCTGTCGTGGTCGCGCAGCCTGTGGGGCAACAGCAGCATGTACGTGGCGATGAACCGCGACCTCGATGGCGAAGGGTATTCGGCCGTCATGCAACTGATCATTCCCTTCGATATGCGCTCGACCTTTAGCGCCAGCGTCGAGCGCGACACCCAGGGCAAGTTTCGCGAACGGGTCAACTACGGGCGCACGCCACCCACTAGTGGCGGCGTGGGCTACAACCTCGGTTTTGCCACCGGCAGCAGCACCTATGAGCAAGCCGACGTGACCTGGCGTACGCCCTATGCCCAAGTGCAGGGCGGCATGTACCGCGACGATGGGCGCCTGACCAAATGGGCCGATGCCACTGGCTCGCTGATCGCCATGGACGGCGAGGTATTTCCTGGCAATCGCGTCGACGATGCTTTTGTACTGATCAGCACCAGTGGCGTGGGCGATGTACCGGTGAACTTTGAACATCAGCTGGTCGGCAACACCAACAAAAACGGTCACCTGCTGGTGCCTTCGGTGCCTTCGTACTACGGCGGCCAATACGAAATCGACCCGCTTGGTTTGCCGGCCAACATGCGTGTGCCGCAAGTGGAAAGCAAAATCGCCGTGCACCAAGGCAGCGGCGCGTTGCTCAATTTCGATCTGCACCGGGTGGTCGCTGCCAGCATTGTGCTGATCGACAGCCGTGGCGAGGTGATCCCGCGTGGCAGGACGGTACGCCACTGCGCGCCTTCGTCGGCTGGGATGGCCTGGTGTATCTCGAAGGCCTGAACGCGCAAAACCAACTGCGCGTGACGCGGCCCGATGGCGAGCAATGCGCGGCGGCGTTTGCCCTGCAACAAAGCGACGAAGAAGTGAACCTGGTCGGTCCATTGACCTGCCGTTAACACCTTGCAAGGACTGCCTTATGCCCCACACGCCGCACGCCCATTACCCACTACGCTTAGCCCGACAGTTGTGGCGCCTGGTGTTATCTGCCGTGCTTTTGGTCGCCAGTGGGGCGGCCTATGCCGTTTGCACCACGGGAGGCACCAACGTCAGCATGGGCACTATCAGTTCGCTGGCGCTCCCCACCACCACGGTGGGTAACTATGGCGCCGCTGGCATCAGTTGTACCGGCGGCCTGTCGTTACTGTCGGGCTCCTATATTCGCCTGATGCTCGACACTGCCAGCCTCAACCTTACCAATGGCGGCTACTCAATTCCTTATACGGTCAGCCTGACGCAGGGTGGCGCGCCGCTCCAAAACGGCGTAACCGGCACTGCCACCGGGCTGACCGTATTGTCGTTAGGCGGCGGCAGCAACAGCATCGCGCTGTATTTCACCATTCCCATGGGCCCCAATGTGCAGGCTGGCACCTACACCGGCACGGTGAGTTTTCGCTGGTACTACGCCATCTGCGACAGCGGCGTGCTCGGCGCCTGCAACTGGGATCGCACGCCGGGGCTGGTGCAGAACTGCTCGCTGGTATTGGGGGTTCAGTTTTGTACCGACCCCACCAACTGGGGCACCGGCACTTTGACCAGTGCCACGCTGACCTTGATCGTGACCAAATCCTGCCTGATCAATACCGCCAACCTGGACGTCGACTTTGGCAGCAAAGCGCTGGTGAACCAGTTCACCAAGTTCACCCAAACCGTTAACGTCACCTGCACCAACAACGAAGGCTACAGCGTCAGCTTCGACAATGGCGCCAACTACTCAGCACCCTGGCGGCGCATGGCCAGCGGCGCCAACCGCATGAACTACAACCTCTACCAGCCCAATACCACCGTCATCTGGAACGCGGCGCAACCCATGACCTACCTGGGCACGGGAACGGCGCAGAACTTCACCTTTGATGCCGCCGTGGACCCGACGCAAAACAATGTGCCGGCCGGCAGTTATCAAGACAGCGTGATAATGACGCTGAGTTACTAGAGGGCGGTGCGCGCAGCACACCCTACGAGCTGCCGTATACTCCCGCGCTATTTGCTGCACTGGAGACCACTGATGAGCCTCGCCCCGATTCGCCATTGGGTGTTTGATATGGACGGCACGCTGACCATTGCCGTGCATGACTTCGCCGCCATCCGCCGCGAGTTGGAGATTCCGCCCGAAGACGACATTCTCCACCACCTCGCCGCGCTCCCCGCTGACGTAGCCGCTGCTAAACATGCGTGGTTGCTGGACCATGAACGGGAACTGGCGGTGAATTCCCAGCCGGCGCCGGGCGCAATTGAACTGGTGCGCGAGCTGCACGAGCGCGGTCACCAGCTTGGCATCTTGACCCGCAATGCTCACTCGCTGGCGCTGCTGACCCTGGAGGCGATTGGCTTGGGTGATTGTTTTGCTACAGCGGATATCCTCGGCCGCGATGAAGCACCGCCCAAACCTCATCCTGGTGGTTTGCTGCATTTGGCCGAGCAATGGCAGGTGGCACCTGGCGACATGGTCATGGTCGGCGACTACCGCTTCGACCTAGACAGCGGCCGCGCGGCGGGCACCCGTACGGTGTTGGTCAACGTGCCGGAAAACCTGTGGCCGGAATTGGCCGATTGGTATGCCGAGGATTGCCACGCGTTGTTGCGCTTAAGCCGCGGCTAACCGGCAAACCCCGTCGTCCCCGCGCCGGCGGGGACCCAGAGTTGAGCATGGGAATACCGCTCGCCAAACTATCTCCACGCCTGGGTCCCCGCCTACGCGGGGACGACGGTAGTGGTGGGGGACTTGGGGTTAAAACAAGAAATACCGCTGCGCCATCGGCAGCTCATCGGCCGGTTCACACCAGAGCAGTTGCCCATCGGCTTTCACTTGGTAGGTCTGCGGGTCGACGTCGATCTGCGGGGTGTAGTCGTTGTGGATCAAATCGCTTTTCTGCACGCTGCGGCAGCCTTTAACCACGGCAATCTGCTTTTTCAAACCCAGTTGTTCAGGCACGCCAAGCTCAAACGCGGCCTGGCTGATAAAGGTCAGACTGGTGGCGTGCAGCATGCCGCCGTAGCTGCCGAACATGGGGCGGTAGTGCACCGGCTGTGGCGTGGGGATCGAGGCGTTGGCATCGCCCATCAAGCTGGCGGCAATCGCGCCACCCTTGAGAATCAGGGTGGGCTTTACGCCAAAAAACGCCGGGCGCCAGAGCACCAGATCCGCGAACTTGCCCACTTCAATCGAGCCCACTTCATGGCTGATGCCATGGGTGATCGCCGGGTTGATGGTGTACTTGGCGATATAGCGCTTCACGCGGAAGTTGTCGTTACCGGCACCATCGCCGGGCAACGCGCCGCGCTGTTTTTTCATTTTGTCGGCGGTCTGCCAGCAGCGCGTAATCACCTCGCCAACGCGGCCCATGGCCTGGCTGTCGGAGCTGATCATCGAGAAGGCGCCGAGGTCATGCAGGATGTCTTCAGCGGCAATGGTTTCGCGGCGAATACGGCTTTCGGCAAAGGCCACGTCTTCGGCAATGCTCGGGTCGAGGTGATGGCAGACCATCAGCATGTCCAGGTGTTCGTCGATGGTGTTGCGCGTGAACGGTCGCGTCGGGTTGGTCGAGCTGGGCAACACGTTGGGCAGGCTGCACGCCTTGATAATGTCAGGCGCATGGCCGCCACCGGCACCTTCGGTGTGGTAGGTGTGAATGGTGCGGCCTTTGAATGCGCCCAAGGTGGTTTCGACAAAGCCTGATTCGTTCAGGGTGTCGGTGTGAATCGCTACCTGCACGTCGTATTGGTCGGCGACGTTTAGGCAGTTGTCGATGGCCGCCGGCGTGGTGCCCCAGTCTTCGTGCAGCTTCAGGCCGATGGCACCGGCTTTGACTTGCTCAATCAACGGCTCCGGCAAGCTGACGTTGCCCTTGCCGGTAAAACCAATGTTCATCGGGAAGGCATCGGCGGCCTGCAGCATGCGCGCCATATGCCAGGGGCCTGGCGTTACGGTGGTGGCATAGGTGCCAGTGGCCGGGCCGGTGCCGCCGCCAATCATGGTGGTGGTGCCGCTCATTAGCGCTTCTTCGATCTGCTGCGGGCAGATGAAGTGGATATGGGTGTCGATGCCGCCTGCGGTGAGGATCATGCCTTCGCCGGCAATCACTTCGGTGGCGCCGCCGATGGCGATGGTGACGTCGGGCTGAATATCCGGGTTGCCGGCTTTGCCGATGGCGGCGATACGTCCGCCCTTGAGACCGACGTCAGCTTTGACGATGCCCCAGTGGTCGATGATCAGCGCGTTGGTGATCACCGTATCGACCACATCGGCGGCGTTCAATTGGCTCTGGCCCATGCCATCGCGGATCACTTTACCGCCACCGAATTTCACTTCATCGCCATAGGTGGTGAAGTCTTTCTCCACCTCAATCCACAGCTCGGTATCGGCCAGGCGCACTTTGTCGCCAACGGTGGGGCCGAACATATCGGCGTAGGCTTGACGGGAAATTTTCATCTTCGAAGATCCTGTAGGGTGCGCTGTGCGCACCACGATTAACCTTGGTGCGCACAGCACACCCTACGAATGTGTGCGGCGTTTACAGAGCGCCCATCACCCGCCCAGCAAAGCCAAACACGCGGCGATGGCCAACCAACTCAACCAGTTCCACATCCCGCGATTGCCCCGGTTCGAAGCGCACGGCGGTGCCGGCGGGAATGTTCAAACGCATGCCACGGGCCACGGCGCGGTCGAAGGTCAGCGCGTCGTTGGTTTCAAAAAAATGGAAATGCGAGCCCACCTGAATCGGCCGGTCGCCGCTGTTGGCGACGTTTACTGTGGCAGTACGCCGGCCGACATTCAGTTCGATATCGCCAGGCTGGATCTGGTATTCACCGGGAATCATGGCGCGCTCCTTTCAGGGGTGACGATCAGTTGCATAAAGGTCAAATCCAGCCAGCGGCCAAACTTGCGGCCTACCTGCGGCATCTGCCCGGTGGTGATAAAACCCAGGCGCTCGTGCAGGCGAATCGAAGCCGCGTTACCGCTCTCGATGGCCGCCACCAGCACATGTTTGCCACAGGTTTTGGCGCACTCGATCAGCGCTTGCATAAGCACCGGGCCCAGGCCTTTGCCACGTTGATCGCTGCGCACATACACCGAGTGTTCAACGGTATTGCAGAAGCCATCGAACGGCCGCCAGTCGCCAAACGAGGCATAGCCCACTACCTCATCGGCCGCATCGATGGCCACCAGAATCGGGTAGCCCTGTTGTGCGCGTGCGGCAAACCAGGCCTCGCGGTTGGCGAGGTCGACGGTGCTGTCCATCCAGATCGCGGTGGTGTTGAGCACCGCGTCGTTGAAGATGTCGCGGATGGCGGGCAGGTCTGCCGAAACGGCGTCGCGAATAATCATGGGAGTCTTCTTATGCAGGCGGTTCTTAGGCAATGGGCTGGTGCACGGTCACCAGTTTGGTACCGTCGGGAAAGGTCGCTTCAATCTGAATTTCGGCAATCATTTCCGGTATGCCTTCCATCACCTGTTCACGGGTGAGCAGGGTGGTGCCGAAATGCATCAGTTCCGCGACGGTGCGGCCATCACGCGCGCCTTCCAACAGGGCGGCGGAAATATAGGCCATGGCCTCTGGGTAGTTGAGCTTTACCCCGCGCGCCAAACGGCGCTCGGCCACCAGGCCGGCGGTGAAGATCAGCATCTTGTCTTTTTCGCGTGGGCTCAGGTCCATCGGTTACGTACTCCAGATTCGCGGCGCCAGCGCAGCGCGGCCCAGCAGGGCCGGACGCAGCAGGCGCCAAAGGTCGATCAGCCAGGCCCGCGCATGCAGCGCCTCGTTAGCGAGACAGCGTGCCACAAGCAGGCCCGGCAATTGGCTGAGATCACCGCGTACCCGTGCATGCGGCCCGGCACAGAGTTCGCGGCAGTGTTCGAGTAATTCGCCAGGCAACTCGCCGGTAACCAGCAAGGTGGCAAACACCGGGTGGCCGTCGAGGCCAATGGGCGAGTTCAGCAGCCCATCGCCACCCACCACCCGTTGGCGTTCGTGCCAGAGCAACTGGCCGTCGCGGCGGATATCCAGGTGCGCCTGGAAATGGCCCTTGTCGAAGCGCTCACCGGCTGCCGGGCGACCAAGGGCGACCATATCCCAATACAACAACTTGGCATCGCCTTGCAGTTCGATACAGGTACTGAGTTCGGCTTGGGCAGCGGAGTAAACAATGGTTTCCTGCGGCAGCCATTCCAGCGTCGCGCCTGCGGCCACCTGCAATTGCACCTGCTGATAAGCAGGCCCCGCCGCGCGGTACCACTTGGCCGCGCCCGGGCTGGTGAGCTGCGCCCAGGCCTGTTCCTGCACCTGCACGTCGATGTTCAAACGGTCGCCACCGGCAATGCCGCCAGGTGGGTGGACGATGATGTGCTGGCACACCTCGGGGCCTTCGGCATACAGATGCTTTTGCACCCGCAGCGGGCCTCGATGGCGGCGCATCACCGGGCGCGTGCTGTCACCTTGGCGGGCATAGGCCAGCTCCAGCTCGGCGTGCCAGCTGGGGGTAAACAAAGCAGAAGGGACAGGTGCGTTCATCGGCGGCTTAACTGAATTCAGGTTGTCGCAGGCTAGAGCAATAGCCGTGCCTCTTGCGCCAGAGTAGTGCGGTTGCCGAGCCGGATATGGCAAAAGCAGCCATTTTGTTGCCGCAGTGATCAGGTTTTGCCATCGACGCGGGCCTCTGATGTGGTGGATTGTGTGCGCTACTTTGGTGCGAATAAGGGCTCGGTGGTCAGAATGGTGCAGTGCTTGAGGTCGGTGGCTCAACTACCGCGCTTAACTGGCCCTCTCGGTGGTAATCCGCTGCCCCGTACAGTCTGCGCACCACCATCAGGGGATGCCTGACATGTTGTTGATTCTGGCCTTTGCCGCTGGGTTGCTGCGTGGTTATAGCGGCTTTGGTTTTGCCATGGTCTTGGCGCTGGGGCTGTTGACTGTAAGCCCGCCCGCCGTGGCGATACCCGTGGTGTTGCTGCTGGATTTACTGTGCAGCATCAGCCTGTTGCCGGAAGCGGGCAAAACCTTTCACCGAGGTATCGGCCTGCGTTTGATAGCCGGCATGTTGCTGGCGGTGCCGCTAGGTTCGCTGGCCCTGGCCCGTTTACCGGAGCAGTGGATGGCGCCCATGGTGGCGCTGTTGTGCTTGGTCGGTGGGCTGCTGGTGCTGGTGCGCGAACCGACCGGTGCGCGGCCGGTGGCGGTGGGTTGGGCGTTGCCGGCGGGGTTGGTCTCCGGGCTGGTGACAGCGATGGCTTCGGCAGGTGGGCCACCGGCGGTGGTTTACCTGCTGCGCAGCGGTTTGCCGGCCGCCAATGTGCGCGGTACGGCCATCGTGTTTTTTGCCGTCAGTGATCTGCTCGCCTTGGGCAGCATGTGGTGGTTGCAGGTGTTGAATGCCGAGCATCTGCACCTGGCAGCGAGCCTGCTGGTGCCGGCCTTGTTCGGCAATGTGCTGGGGCAAGTGTTGTTTCGGCGCAGGCCCATGGCCTTGCATATGCTGATTGGCAGTGTGTTGGTGGTGCTGTCGGCGGCTACGTTGGCGAAGACAATCTGGTAGGCGGCGCTGATCGCCGCGAGGTCGTGGGGTGTGCTGTGCGCACCGTTGCGCGCACTGAGTTTACGGCACCATCCAGGTATCGCCAGGTTTGGGTACGCGAAAATGCTGCGGATCTACCGCTTGCTCCTGCAACGCTGCCGCCAAATCTGCCGGCGGGGCAAACTGGCCTTCGTCGGTCAGGCGAAAGGTGCCGAAGTGAATCGCCAGGCTGTTCTTGGCTTGCAGTTGCCGATGCGCCTGTACGGCATCGTCGGGATTCATATGGTGGTCGCGCATAAACCAGCGTGGGGCGTAGGCGCCGATGGGCAATAGGGCGAAGCGCATGGGGCCGAAGCGCTCGTTGATCAGTTTGAATTCCGGGCCCAAGCCGGTATCGCCGGGGAAGAGCAGCGGCCCGCCCGGCGCCTGCACTACAAAGCCCAGCCATAGGGTGTGGTTGGTGTCGGCGCGGGTACGCGATGACCAATGTTGCACCGGTACACCATGCACACTTAGCGTTGGGCTGATGGGCAGCTCCTGCCACCAGTCGATTTCCACCACATCGCTAAAACCGGTTTGTTTGATCAATTCGCCGTTGCCCAACCCACTGACCACTTTGGCCTGGGGAAAGCGCAGCGCCAGTTGCCGCAGGCTTTCCAGGTCGAGGTGGTCGTAGTGGTTGTGGCTGACCAGAATCAGGTCAATCGCTGGCAGTTGGCTAATGCTCAGGCCCGGCTGTTGAAAGCGCTTGGGGCCGATAAAGGTGAAGGGGCTAACGCGCTTGGACCACACCGGGTCGGTGAGAATATTCAGGCCCTGGGTCTGCAACAGTACGGTGGCGTGGTTGATATAGGTGGCTTTTAGTTCGTCACCCATTACCCGTTCTTGCACCTCGGGCGGGGTGGTCAGCGCCGGTTGTTCAACCCATGCATCGGTGCGCTCACGATTAAGCTGCCACTTGAGCAAATCGCGCAGGCTTTTCTCGGCGGTGGGTTGGATATTGTGGAAGCGTTCGCCATCGAAGTGGTCGCTGGCGGGGCCTTGGTAGGCGGAGTTATTGCAGCCGGCCAGGGTTAGTAGGCTCAGCAACCAGGTGGGGCGCAAACTGCGTGGCATGGGGAAAACTCATGCGAGAAAGATGCAGGCAAACCTAGCACGGCGGCGTCGGTTTGCCTGCGCCCTTACATGTTTTGCAATCTACTTGCTGGCGTCCAACACCACGCGGTAGCGGGCCTTGCCGGCGCGCAGATGGTCGATGGCTTCGTTCACTTGGCTCATCGGGAACATCTCCACCTGCGGCACGATGTGGTGGCGTGCGCAGAACTCGAGCATCTTCGCCATATTGGCGGGCGAACCCACCGGTGAGCCGGAAATGGCTTTCTGTGCGGGAATCAGGCTAAACACATGCACCGGAATTGCGCTGGGTACGATGCCAACAAAGTGCAGACGACCACGGCCGCGCAGGGTTGCCATCAGGCTGTTCCAGTCGAGGTCGGCACTGGCGGTTACCAGGAGAAAATCCAGCGTACCGGCAATCGCTTTCATCGCGGCAGCATCGGTTGAGGCCACGGCGTTATGCGCGCCAAGGCGCTTGGCTTCTTCCTGTTTGCTGGGGGATGAGGTAAAGGCGGTGACTTCACAGCCCCAGGCATTGAGAAATTTCAGCGCCAGGTGACCGAGGCCGCCAATGCCGACCACGCCGACGCGGTCGGTGGGTTTGATATCCAGCTCAACCAGTGGGCTGAAGACGGTGGAACCGGCGCAGAACAACGGGCCGGCCAGGCTGGGGTCAATGGCTTCTGGAATCGGGATCGCCCAGGCCCAATGCGCGCGCAGGCGATCGGCAAAACCGCCGTTGCCGCCAATAATGGTCGGTTGCACGGTGCGGCACAGCTGGTGCGAGCCTTCCATGCAAGAAGCGCAGTGCATGCAGCTGCCCTTGTTCCAGCCGATGCCCACGCGTTGGCCGAGCTTTAGGCCGCGCACCTGATCACCCACGCGCACCACCTTGCCGACCACTTCATGACCCGGAATAAACGGATAGCGGGTGCGGCCCCATTCGTTGTCGATCATCGACTGATCGGAATGGCAAATGCCGCAAAACTCCACCGCCACTTCTACATCTTCGGCGCCCAATGGGCCCGGATCGTACTCATATGCTTGCAGCGGGGCGTTGGGCGCGGTGGCGGCCCAGCCGGTGAATGTCTGAACGTCGGAGGTGCTCATGCAGGGCTTCCTTTTTGTTAGAGGGCGCAGCGCAGCAGCATAACCATAGCCGCCAATTGATGAAGCAGGATAAGCCAGGCTGATGGTGCATCCATGGCCTCGGGTTACACTGTGCCGTCCGTTTTTCTGCCCGGAATGCCCATGCCCCGTCCACCGCGCCCGCCTGCCAAGCCAGCTCCCCGTCGCGTCGCCAAAGCGCCGCCGGCCGAGCCTAAGTTGCTGCTGTTTAATAAACCGTTCGACGTGCTCACTCAGTTCAACGACGAGCAGGGCCGCAGCACCCTCAAAGACTTTATTCCGGTGCCTGGCGTGTACCCGGCCGGGCGCCTGGACCGTGACAGCGAAGGCCTGTTGCTGCTGACCAACGACGGCCAACTGCAAGCGCGCATCGCCGATCCCAAACACAAGCTGGCGAAAACCTATTGGGTGCAGGTGGAAGGCGAGCCGAGCGAGGAGCAGCTACAGCAGTTGCGCGACGGTGTGCAATTGAATGACGGGCCGACCTTGCCCGCCGAAGCGCGGCACTTGGCAGAGCCGCAATTATGGGAGCGCAACCCGCCGGTGCGTTTTCGCAAAAGCATTCCTACGGCGTGGCTGGAGTTGGTGATTCGCGAAGGGCGTAACCGGCAAGTGCGGCGTATGACAGCGGCGGTGGGGTTACCGACCTTGCGCTTGGTGCGGGTGCGGATTGGGCCGTGGAGTATTGATGGGTTGGGGCTGGGGGAGTGGCGTGAGGTGACGCCTAACTTGTAGGGTGTGCTCCGCGCACCAAGCGATCCATGGGCGAATGCAACGGTGCGCACAGCACACCCTACGAAGGGATTTCGTTCGGCTCTAGAAGCCTTCCAGGCTTCCGATCACTACGGTCTTGATGATAAAGCCCAACACGCCCAAGCCCAGGGCAAGAAACAAGACCATGGTGCCGTATTTGCCGGCTTTGGATTTTTTCGCCAAGTCGTAAACAATAAAGCCCATAAACATCACCAGGCCGCCGACCAGGATGATCATCATCCACTCTTCAAACTTTTCCGGTTCCATTACAACCTCGGGTTTGGCCAATCTTAAACAGTGCGCCCAGGCGTCTGCGCCGGGTCAAGGGCGGCGATTATACGCCAGCACATGGCGTGCGGGCCTGAGGTTCGTCGCCTCAGCTGCGCAGGTGTTGCAAGGGCAATTGGGTGCTGGAAATCACCTGGTTGAGCACAAAGCTCGAACGCACGCTGGTCACGCCTTCGATGCGGGTGAGTTGGCCCAAGAGGAATTTCTGATAGTGGTCCATATCCGGCACCACCACTTTCAGTTGATAGTCGGCGTCCATGCCCGTCACCAGGCTGCATTCCAATACTTCCGGGCATTGGCTGATCACTGACTCGAAATGCTCAAAGCGCTCCGGGGTGTGACGGTCCATACCAATGTTCACGTAGGCGGTCAGGCTCAGGCCGAGTTTCTTACGGTCCAGCAGGGCGACCTGACGGAGGATATAGCCGTCATCCTCCAGCTGTTTAACCCGCCGCGAGCAGGGCGAGGGCGACAGGCCGATGCGTTCGGCCAGCTCTTGGTTGGAGATACGCGCATCGCGCTGCAATTCGGCAAGAATATTCAGGTCGTAGCGGTCTAGGTTGTTCAAGATAGCGCCCCTTTCATTTCTGATTGCGCAACATGGTGCGTTATGGGTTAAAGATTGCGCAAGTCATAACTCAATCAGCAATATTCGCAATCCTCTGTCGCGCGTGCGGGCTTATGCTTTCACCCAAGTTAAATGACCCGGACGCAAGTCCACCCGGCCCGCCCAATCAGGTGCGCCGAGCCGCCGACCCCACCGGGTCGCTACGGCCACCGGGTCCGCACTGCCCAACCAGGCGGGCGACACAGGCAGCGACACAATCGCCAGCAGCGGACGAGATATCAAGGGAGGCCCAGGCCTCCCTTTCTTTTGCCTGTAGGAAATGGAGAATTTTGCGCTGGCTGCAACTCCGTAAACGCCCGTTGTCGAAGTTGATACCAATCGGCTACAAATGCTCGCCGCTCGATAACGACGGCAGCCGCCCCCGGAGTAGAAAGTCATGAAGTCGCAGATCTGGCGCTTGGCAGGTGTAAGCGTGCTGTCCTTGGCGATGTTTAGTCATGCGTTGGCCGATGACGGGCCGGATGGCCGGCCGGGTATGGGCGGTGGTAGCCCGCAGCGCGATCAAGGCCGGGGCAATCAGAGTGGTGGCTATCAAGGCGGCCACCAAGGTGGCGGTAACCAGGGCGGCGGTCAGCAGAATCCTCGCCCGCCCCAGCAGCAACCACCACAACAACCGCAAAACCAAGAGCGCCAGTCCAACGCCGGCAGAGCCGCGCAACGTGAGCGCGAAGTGGCGGTGCAGAAACAAAATGACCGCCGCGAGTTCGTCGAAAACTACAAGGGCGGCCCGATCCCTTCCTCGCAAACCGGCGGCGGGCAGAAGCCAGGCAACCCCGGTAACGGCGGTGGCAATAATCATGGGGGCAATGGCTGGAACAATGGCCATAACAACGGTGGCCATAACAACGGCGGCTACAACAACGGCGGTTACGGCGGCGGCTACAACGGTGGTGGCTACAACGGCGGCCACAACGATAACGACAACCATGGCCGCCCAGGCAGCGGTGGTCAGCAGTGGCAGGGTTCGGGTGGCAAGCCACCGCCGGGTAATCAATGGAACGGTGGGCGCCCTGGCGGCGGTTGGGGTTCTGGGCCGCGCTGGCAGCCGGGTTATCGAGTAAACAACATTCCCGCCGGTCGTTGGCGCGTGCCCCATGGCGGTATCGACTACTACTACGCCGACGGCTACTGGTATCGCCCCTATGGCCCGAGCTATATCGTTGTCACCCCGCCCTATGGCGTGCGTGTGCGTACCTTGCCCTCGTACGCCGAGCAGTTGTGGATTGGCAGCGCGTTGTACTTTATCGCTGCCGGCACCTACTACCTGTACGAGGCCGACCGCCAGGAATATGTGGTCGCCAGTCCGCCCGTGCAGGTCACCAGTAACAATGGTTGGCAGGGCAATGGCTATGACGTAGTGGCGTATCCGGCCAATGGCCAGAGCCAGGCGCAACAGGCTCAGGATCGTTATGACTGCCATCGCTGGGCCGTTAACCAGAGCGGCTTCGACCCTTCACAAGCGACTTACGCGCCTGCGGCTAACGTAGCGGATGTTTACCGTCGTTCGCTCGGAGCGTGTTTAGCCGGGCGCGGTTATAGCGTGAACTAACCGTAGGGCGGTGGCGCGCACCACGGTATAAATCGGTGGGTTGGTGCGCAAAGCACACCCTACGTGGCGGTTTTCTTCACGATTTCCTGCGGGTCGGCGTGCACCAGCACCTCGGCCCTTGGGTATGCCGCAATAATCGCCATTTCTACTTGCTCACATAGCGCATGGGCCTCGGTCAGGCTCAGCGCGCCGGGCAATTCCAGGTGCAGTTGCACAAACCAGTGGGTGCCGGAAATACGTGTGCGCAAGTCATGGGCGCCCAGTACGCCAGGTACCTGGCAGGCGATGGTCAGCATATCTGCGCTGACATCCACCGGCAGCTCTTCATCCATCAACACCGCCACCGATTCGCGGGCAATTTGCACCGCGCTCCAGAGGATGTAGACGGCAATCCCCAAGCCGAATAATGCATCCAACTGCTGCCAACCAAACCAGGCCAACACCAGCGCCAGCAGAATGCTGCTGTTTAGCAGCAGGTCGGAACGGTAGTGCAGCGAGTCTGCACGTATGGCGGTGGAGCCGGTCACTCGGATCACATGGTATTGAAAGGCCAACAAGGCCACCGTGAGTGCCAACGACAGCAGCATCACCGCGATGCCCAACTCCGGCGAGCCCAGCGGTTCGGGGTGGCGTAAATGCTCCACCGCCTGAACCGCCACCAACACCGCACTCACGGCAATAAATAGCGCCTGGGCGATGGCCGACAAGGCTTCCGCCTTGCCATGGCCATAGCGGTGATCGTCGTCGGCAGGGCGCAAGGAATAGTGCACCGCCAATAGATTGAGCAACGACGCCGCGCCATCGAGCAGCGAGTCGGTCAGGCCGGCCAGCAAGCTGACCGAACCACTCAGCCACCAGGCCACGCCTTTGGCGACAATCAGCGTACAGGCGACTGTCAGCGAGGCCAGCGTGGCTTGGCGCAGAAGGCGCTCGTGCGCCGCGCTCAGTTTCATGCGGCCGGCTGCAGACCCAGCGCGGCCAGTTGTTGCAGGCTGCCGGTACGTTGGATCAGACGTGGATCATCCAGCGGCAGGGTGCGACCGGTTTCCTGTTCGATCAGCGCTTTGAGGCGCACGTTGTCGACCTTACCGTCGCTGCCGATGGTGTCCTGCAATTTTTGTGGGTCGATTTGTGCGCTCTGGCCTTCGGGGAAGTAGATGGCGCCGGTGGCAAAGTCGATGCCGAAGGCGATCAGGCCGGGGATGATATAGAACAGCAAACCAACGGCATCGAGGCCGGCCACTACCGGGTCGATTTTGCCTTCGATCTGGCCGCGACGATCAGGGAAAAAGATGCTGCCGCACGCGCTCAACTGGGTGAGCAAGGCAACGATCAATGCACCGCCAACAACACGGGAGCTAACGCGCATAACAACTACCTCCTTGGAAAAGTGGGGCAACTATACAAGCCGCGCACGCCGACCGCAGCAAGCGCGCAAGGCTAAGACCGCGAGTGGGCGGCGGCCGTTCGCCGTTATACTCGCCAGCCTACTCTGAACCCTGCCAATGACTTTTCCATGTCCCTGACACCACTGCCCATCGACGCCGTTTTACCCGCCCTGCGCGCCGCCCTTGCTGAACGCCACGAAGCCGTGCTGGAAGCGCCGCCCGGCGCCGGTAAAACCACCCGCGTACCGCTGGCGTTGCTAGACGAAAGCTGGTTGGCCGGGCAGTCGATCATCATGCTCGAACCGCGCCGTCTGGCCGCGCGTGCCGCGGCGGAGCGCTTGGCCAGTGCGTTGGGTGAAGCGGTCGGTGGCACCGTGGGTTATCGCATTCGCCTGGAAAGCAAAGTCAGCGCGGCCACCCGAATCGAGGTGGTGACGGAGGGAATTCTCGCGCGCCGTTTACAGGAAGATCCGGCGCTGGAAGGTGTCGGCCTGGTCATTTTCGACGAGTACCACGAGCGCAGTCTGGATGCTGACCTGGCCCTGGCGTTAACCCTCAATGGCCGCGCCTTGCTGCGGGACGATCCGCCGTTAAAAGTGTTGTTGATGTCCGCGACCTTGGAGGGCGAACGGCTTTCGGCGTTGCTCGACAATGCGCCGGTGGTGCGCAGCGAAGGGCGTATGTTCCCGGTGGAAACCCATTGGGGCCGGCCGTTTCAAGCGGCCGGCCCGTATGCCAAAGAAGGCCTTGAACCACGCGTGGTGCAAACCGTTTTGCAGGCGTTGAACGACGAGCCCGGCAGCGTGCTGGTGTTTTTGCCGGGGCAGGGCGAGATCCGCCGGGTTAACGATCAACTCGCTGAGGCGCTACAAGGCCGCAGTGACATTTTGCTTTGCCCGCTGCACGGCGAACTCGACCTTAGTGCCCAACGCGCCGCCATCGAACCGGCGCCTGCGGGCAAACGCAAAGTGGTGCTGGCCACCAATATTGCCGAAACCAGCCTGACCATCGATGGCGTGCGCGTGGTGGTGGATGCCGGTTTTGCCCGTGTACCGCGCTTCGACCCCGGCAGCGGCATGACCCGCCTCGATACCCAGCGTATCTCCCGCGCCAGCGCCACCCAGCGTGCCGGCCGAGCTGGTCGTTTGCAGCCAGGCGCCTGTTATCGCTTGTGGTCACAAGCGCAGCACGAGCAAATGGCCGCCTATGGCAGTGCCGAAATTCTTCAAGCCGACCTCGCCGGCCTGGCATTGCAGCTGGCGCGTTGGGGCGTTACTCCGCAGGAACTGGCTTGGCTGGACGCGCCGCCAAGCGCCTCCTATGCCCAGGCGCAAGACTTGCTGCTGCGCCTCGGCGCCTTGCAGGCTAACGGTCAACTGACGGCCCACGGTCAGGCCATGGCCGAATTACCCGCCCACCCGCGTATCGCCCATTTGCTTTTGCGCGGCCAGGCGTTGGGGCTCGGCAGTCTCGCTTGCGACGTTGCCGCCTTGCTCGGCGAACGGGATATCCAGCGCGGCGGCGGTGCCGACTTGCACAGTCGGTTGGCCTTGCTTAGCGGCGAAGAGCGCGGGCACCGAGGCGGGCAGGGCGGTGTGCAGCGTGCTCGGCAATTGGCCAAACAATTTAAAAGCTATTTGCGGGGCAAGCCGAGCGAGCCGATTAGCGACCCGGATCACCCGCGCTGGCTGGCGTTTGCCTATCCCGATCGCGTCGCCCAACAGCGCCGTGCCGGGGGCGGCGAATACCGCCTGGCCAACGGTCGTGCTGCGCAGTTTGGTGAGCCGGATGCATTGATGAAACAACCCTGGCTGGTGGTCGCCGAACTGGGCAGCCGCCAGGGCCAGCGTGAAGAACGAATCTACCTGGCCGCCGACCTCGACCCCGCGTTGTTCGACAGCGTGCTGCGCGAGCAAGTAACCGTGCGCGAAGAATTGGAATGGGACGAACGCGAAGGTGCACTCAAGGCCGAGCGGCAATGGCGGGTTGGCGAGCTGGTGCTGAACCGCGAACCGCTAAAAGACCTCGACGAAGCCACCCGCAGCCGCGCCTTGCTCGGCCTGGTCCGGCGCAAAGGTTTAGAGCTGCTGCCCTGGACCGCGGAGCAGCGCCAGTGGCAGGCGCGCATCGGCCTGCTGCGCCGACTCGACCTGGCCCAAGGCGACAGTAGCGAATGGCCTGATGTCAGCGACGCCGCGTTGTTGGCCGGCCTGGAAAAGTGGCTGCAACCCTACCTCGGCAAAGTCACCCGCTTGAGCCACTTCGGCAATCTGGAGTTGCACAACATGCTGCAAACCCTGCTGCCCTGGCCGCTGCCACAGCGCCTGGAAGAGTTGGCGCCCAAGGCTGTGGAAGTGCCCTCGGGCTCACGTATCGGCATCGACTACAACGAAGAACCTCCGGTGCTGGCCGTGCGGATGCAGGAGCTATTTGGCCTGGCCGACACACCACGCATTGCCGGTGGCCGTCAGGTGGTGAAACTGCACTTGCTGTCACCAGGGCGCAAACCCGTGCAAGTCACCCAGGACCTGGCCAGCTTTTGGCGCAACACCTATGCCGAAGTGAAGAAGGAACTGAAGGGCCGTTACCCCAAGCACTATTGGCCGGATGACCCGTTGATTGCCGAGCCCACCGCCAGAGCCAAACCGCGAAAGTAAGCTGTGTGGCGGCAGTTTTCGTACCGGCACACGCTACGGTTTAGTCATGTTTTTCCGGCAATAGAAACCGCGCTATCAGCGGCAAATGATCGGAGATACGCAACGTATCCACCTGCCGCACATTCGCCGCCACGCGCTCCAGCGTCGGGCTGTGGAAGAGGTAGTCGAGAGTGCGATCCGGCCCGCTGGCTTGTGGATCGTTAGGGTAGTGGGTGTACCAGGCGGCTTGGTCTGGGCCACTGGTTTCTTGCAGATTGGGGATCATCGGGTATTTGCCGGCCAGAACCTGCAGCTCGCTGTCAGAGGCGTACCAACTGCGCTGGCGTTCGGATAGGCGCTGGTATTGCCCAGGCGGCAGCAGGTTGAAGTCGCCCCCAATAATCCACGGGGTTTTCGCCGCATTCAGGGTTTGCAACTGCTGGTCGATCATCGCCACTTGCCGTTGCATGGTGTCATCGCCTTGGGAGAAGGCATCGAGGTGGGTGTTGATCACGGCCAACTGGCCGCCATCGCGAATCGGCAAGTAGTTAACCAGCAGCGCACGCTTGAGGTTGAACTGGCGGGTCAGCGGATCAGCCGGTGGCGTCGGCAGTTGCAGGCGCTCGGCGCTGCTGATGCGGTAGCGGCTCAGGGTGCCGAGTTTCATGCCTACGCTGCCGCGAATTTTCGGGTGCGGCACAAATGCAGCCTTCCAGTAAAACGCTTGGCTGCTGCACGGGTAAACGTCGGCCAGGCGCTCTTGCAGCAGCGCTAACTGGTTTTGGTAGTCGGTGGCCTTGGTGTTCTCGTGCAGCTCTTGCAGCAGGACGATATCGGGTTGTTCATCGCGCAGAATGCGCACCACTTCGTCTAGGCTGTAGGCCAGGTCTGCTGCGGTTGGGCGGGTGTCGGGGCCGCTGCCATCGGCCAGGTCGTACCAGAACACATAACGTTTGCCAGCCAGGTACTGAACGTTCCAGGTCATTACCTTGAGCGCCTGCCCAGTTTGCAGCGTGGCGGTGTTTACATCACAGCTCAGCGCTGCATCCTCACGGTCGGCCGGGTGCCAGGTAATGCTGTAAACCAGCACCGCCAGGGCAACGCCTAGGAGCACAACAAACATCAGGAGTTTTTGTAAACGGCGTGTGCGAAACAACGTCATGGGCAGGCCAAGGCGAGCCGGAGCATAACCGAGGGTGGGCTTTTAGCCCAAATGCGTGGTGGTTCTGGCGAATGTAATACGCGGCAGGTAGATTACGCCGCGGTTGTACGATCTCTTCGCTACACCCATGCCGCTCTGCTGATTTTCGATTAAGGACGATAAATGCGTTGGTCACTGTTGTTGATCGCCCTGCTGTGCCAGCTCGTCCTCGCTGACGAGCGCGTGCCGCTGCGGGTGATGACGGATCTGTGGCCACCGTTTCGCATGGAAGATGCCCAAGGCAAACTCACCGGCCTGGACATTGATGTGCTCAACGAAATCGGCCGGCGCAGTGGTCTTAGTTTCGATATCCAACGTGCGCCCTGGGCACGTGGTTTGGCCGACCTGCAGCAGGGCCGTGCCGACCTGATGATCGGTCTGGCCAAGACGCCTGAGCGCGAGCAATACATCGAATACCTGTCTTCGCCTTACTACGCCTGCGCGCCGCGCTTCTACACCGCCGCCAGCATAGCCCCGCAGGTGCGCAGCTATGCCGACCTGCAGGGCAAAGTGATTGGTTACGTCAACGAGTCGGTGTATTTCCAACCCTTTGACGCAGACCGCAGCCTGAACAAACGCGGCGTCAACAACGAACAACAGCTGTTGCAAATGCTATTGCGCGGGCGCCTGGCTGTAGTGATTGGCACCGATTGCCAGGTCGACTTCGAGTTGCTGCAGCCAGGCTATGCAGGCGTTATTGCCAAGACGCGCTATCAGCCAGAGGCGCGTACTGAATTGTTTATCGGCTTTTCCAAAGTGCGTGCGCAACTGCGGGAGCAGACGCTGATCAACACCGCGCTGCGCCAAATGCTTGCCGAAGGCTGGATCAAGCGCCAGGCCAAGCGCTACCAAGTGCAGCGCTAAGCGCCTCAGCGTTCGGCTGCTTGTGGGTCGACGTAGATCTCGTATAGCGAGGTGTCTTCCCAGTAAGTCGCCTCAATCTTGTGGCCATCCAGGTCGCGCACGAAACAGCCGTAATACTGCTCGCCATAATGCGGGCGAGGCCCAGGCGGGCCATCGCCGCTGGCCCCCGCGGCAAGCGCTGCGGCGTAAAAGACATCGACCGAGGTTTTGTCTTGCGCAATAAAGCCGATATGGCCGCCGTTGCCAACACTGGCTGGCTGACCGTCGATAGGAACCTGCACCCAAAGCTCGGGGTACAGGCGCCCATAGGCCACCGCGCCGGCGTGTTCGATTAAGCGCTTGCAGCCGAGAGTGGCGAGCACGCGGTCGTAGAACACAATGGCGCGTTCGAAGTGGTTAGTGCCGATTGAAACGTGGGACAAGATGCTGGGGTTGGCATCGGTCATAAAGCTGGCTCCAGGGACGGGCGTCCCTAGAGGCTAGCTGCAAATCAGCCGCGTGCCGATTCGCCGCTGATCAGCATAAACAGGCGAAAGGTCACCACGCTGGTGAACAACTGCAAGAAGCCGTTGCCGCAATCGATGGCGAATATCAGCAGTTCGTTGTCTTTGCCTGCCAGGTTATAGCTGAGCAGATCCAGGCTCCACAGCGGCACCATCACACACATCACGCAGAGCAGAATGCGCGCAAAGTGGCCGCTGGTAAGGGTGAAGCTGTCCCGCATCGCGGTCATCGGCGTCAGGCTGCGCAGCACCAGCAGGTACTCGGAGAAGGCCAGTTTGACCATCACGTATAAACCCGGAATCACCATCAGGCTGATGCCCAACATGATCAGCAGGGTGCTCAGCGCCGACAGCACGGCGAAACGTGGCCACAGGTTCAAGGTGAGTGCCAGCACATTGGCGATGCGTGGCTGCTCGCCGCTACTGCGCGCAGCGAGAAAGATGATCAGCGCGCCGGTGTACAGCGGATAAAACAGCAGGCCAATGATGATGCTGTAGGCCGGCGAGGTGTCCGGCCCGCTGTTGCTGGCCAATAGGTACTGGGCCAGGCTTTCCAGTGTGATCCAGGGCAGGCAGAGCAGCGCGATGGTGGCCAGGTTACGGCTAAAGAAAAACCAGGCGTCGCGGATTACGGGCAAAGGATTCATTAACAGTGGTCACAGCAGCAAAAGCGAGGGCGACACTTTAGCTGAAGGGCTGCTGCGCTCCAACGAACGAATTGTGGCGACCGGTTAGCACAATGCTTGGGCTATTTGGGATCACCTGATGGCATACTGCCCTCACTTTGGCCGCCCAAGGAGTCAGGCTGGTGAAAAGAATTGCCGTGTTCGCCGATGTGCAGGCGTCAGGCCCATGGTTGCCACTTCAACTACGCCGCGCTGTGGGCCGATATCAGCCAGCATGGCGAGATTGTTGAGGCTTACGCCTATGCCATTGACCGTGGCGACGCCAAGCAACAGCAGTTCCAGCAGATTCTGCGCAACCTCGGCTTCACGGTGAAACTCAAGCCCTACATTCAGCGCAGCGACGGCTCGGCCAAAGGCGACTGGGATGTGGGCATCACCATCGACATCATGGACGCCGCCCAGCGCGTCGACAGTGTGGTGCTGGCCTCCGGTGATGGCGACTTCGATATGTTGCTGGATAAGGTGCGCAGCTACGGCACTGAAGCCGTGGCATATGGCGTGCCGGGGCTGACAGCGCAATCGTTGGTGCGGGCGGCCACGCGTTATGTGCCCATCGAAGGGGCTCTGTTACTGCGCAATTGACGTAGGGACCGACGCTGTTACCCTCTGTGCGTTTAATTGCCTACGAGACGTCGCCCCGTGGAACGCATTGCTGTTATCGACTTTGAAACTACCGGCATGTCGCCTGGCCAGAGCTGCTGCGGCGGTGATCGTGGAAGACGGGCGCATTGTCGGCCGTTATCAAAGCCTGATGAAAACCGGCGTGTGGGTGCCACCGTTTATCGAAAGCCTTACCGGCATCAGCAACGCCATGTTGCGCTCGGCGCCGCCGGCCGATGAGGTGATGCATGCGGTTGCCGAGTTTGTCGGTGATACGCCGCTGGTGGCGCATAACGCTTCTTTCGACCAGAAGTTCTGGGACGCCGAGCTCAGCCTGATCAAACGCCAGCGCGTGCAATCCTTCGCCTGCTCCATGCTGTTGGCTCGGCGGTTATTGCCCCATGCGCCGAACCATAAGCTTGGCACCCTCAATAGCTGGGCGCGCTTGCCGGTTACCGGCAAGGCCCACAGGGCCATGGCCGATGCGGAAATGGCCGCTAACCTCACGCTGTATATGGCTGGGCATTTGCGCGACACCCACGGTATTCAAACCATCTCCCACAGCCTGCTGTGCAAGCTGCAAAAAGTGCCAGCGAAGAAAATCAGCGAAGCTCTCCAGCTGGCGCGCCATGGTTGAGTAAGCGGCGAACAGGGTAAACTGCCGGCCTCTTTGAAACGCCCCCCCGGGTTACCCACTGTGAGCCCCACATGACTTTCGCCACCCTTGGCCTGATCGAACCGTTGCTGCGCGCTCTGCAAGAGCTCGAGTACAAAACCCCATCGCCGATTCAGGCCCAGGCCATTCCCGCTGTGCTGGCCGGCCGCGACCTGATGGCCGCCGCGCAGACCGGCACCGGCAAAACCGCCGGCTTTGCCTTGCCGCTGCTGCAGCGCCTGACCCTTGAAGGCCCGCAAGTGGCCAGCAACTCGGTGCGTGCGCTGGTGCTGTGCCCAACCCGTGAACTGGCCGAGCAAGTGCACGAAAGCATCCGCGTGTATGGCCAACACCTGCCGCTGACTACCTACGCGGTGTATGGCGGCGTCAGCATCAACCCGCAAATGATGAAGCTGCGCAAAGGCGTGGATATTCTGGTCGCCACGCCGGGCCGCTTGCTTGATCTGTTCCGTCAGAACGCGGTGAAGTTCAACCAGCTGCAAACCCTGATTCTCGATGAAGCCGACCGCATGCTCGACCTCGGCTTCTCCGAAGAGCTGCGCGATATCTACGCCGCGCTGCCGAAGAAACGCCAAACCCTGTTGTTCTCCGCGACCTTCTCCGAAGCCATTCGCGCCCTGGCCAGCAACACCCTGAATGACCCACTCAGCATCGAAGTCAGCCCACGCAATGTGGCAGCCAGCAGCGTTAAGCAGTGGATTATTCCGGTGGATAAAAAGCGTAAGCCGGAGCTGTTCAAACACCTGTTGAAAAAGCACCGCTGGGGCCAGGTATTGGTCTTTGCCAAGACCCGCAATGGCGTCGACGAACTCTGCGAAACCCTGCAAGCCCTGGGCGTAAACGCCGACGGCATCCACGGCGACAAGCCGCAGGCCACGCGTCAGCGCGCGCTGGATCGCTTTAAGACGCGAGAGATTCAAATCCTGGTGGCCACCGATGTCGCCGCCCGTGGCCTGGATATCGACGACTTGCCGCTGGTGGTCAACTTCGACCTGCCGATCGTTGCCGAAGACTATGTACACCGCATTGGCCGTACCGGCCGCGCGGGCAACAGCGGTCAGGCGATCTCGCTGGTGTGTGCTGACGAAGTGAATCTGTTGTCGGCTATCGAAGTGCTGACCCGTCAGACCCTGCAACGCAGCGAGGAGCAAGACTTCGAACCCGAACACCGGGTGCCGATGACCGACCCCAGCGGCCAGGTGCTGAAAAAGCCGAAGAAGCCGAAAAAGCCGAAGACCAGCGGCGGTGGCGGCAAGAAAACCCTGGGCAAATGGACCGAAAGTGCCGAGCCGCTAGAGGCTCCGGTTAAAGCCATTCGCAAAGTGCCCAGCTTCAACACCGGGCCACGCAAGAAAAAATAACCACGGTCAGCGCTGCGCTCAGGCTTGCAGGTAGCGCTGCGCCAAGAGCTCGGCTGTGCCCCGCGAGTCGTCTCGCATATGCGGGGTCACCAGCATCATCACTTGAAACACCACCAAGCGAATTTCGCCGCTGTTGCCAAGGATGCGTTGGTAGTCGAGGGAGAACAGCAGGGTCAGGGTGATCTGTTCCACCACCAGCCCCAGTGCCTGGGTATCGCTGACCACATGCCCTTCGACTTTCAAACCGCCCAACAGCGCCGCCAAGGTGCGTTTCAGGTTGTTCAGCCACAGGCGAATGCCGCGCGCCAGTTTGGGCAAGCGGCTGGCGAGGTTGGAAAGGTCTTGGAAGAGAAAGCGATAGTGGGCCAAGCGCTCGACGATCAGATGCAGAAACAGCCAGTAATCTTCGACGTTTAAACGGGCGTCGGCCGGCGGGTCGAGCAGCGGCGCCATTTCGCTTTCGAAGCGTTCGAACAGCTCCATCACCAGCGGTTCTTTGCCGTGGAAGTGGTAGTAGAGATTGCCCGGGCTGATTTCCAGCTCGTTGGCGATTTCCAGGATTGAGACGTTGGGCTCGCCCTGTTGATTGAATAACTGCAGGGCGCATTCAAGGATGCGGTCGCGGGTTTTCATCCATTCTTCTTATTGGCAGCCAATCCATAGGCCGACGTTAACTGGCCAAGCGCCGCCTGGCCAGTGTTGTTATCAAACGCGCTTACACCTCGTGCACATAAGTACCCGGGGCGGCCTGCATGGGTGGGTAGTTTTGGTTGCCGATGGCCAGCAGCGTTTCCCGCTGTTCGCCTGAGCGCGCCTGAATCCACTCCATCCACACCGGCCACCAACTGCCCGCGTGTTGCTTGGCGTCGTAGTACCAGGCGCGCGGGTCGGAGGTCAGTTTGGCGTTTTCGAAGAAGTTGGCTTTCGGGTTGCTCGGCGGGTTGAGGATGCTTTGGATATGCCCGCTGTTGGACAACACAAAGCGGCGCTCGCCACCCAGCAGCAGGGTGGAGCGATAGACCACGTCCCACGGTGTGATGTGGTCGTTGATGCCGGCCACGCTAAAGCTGTCGACGTTGACCTTCTGTAAATCGATGGGCGTGCCACAGACTTCCAGGCCACCAGGGCGGGTCAGCGGGTTGTGTTTGAAGAAGTCCAACAGGTCGCCGTGGAAAGCTGCTGGCAGGCGGGTGTTGTCGTTGTTCCAGTAGAGAATGTCGAAGGCTGGCGGCTGTTTGCCCAGCAGGTAGTTATTGACCCAGTAATTCCAGATCAGATCGTTGGGACGCATCCAGGCGAAGACCTTGGCCATGTCGCGGCCGTCGAGCACGCCGTTTTGGTAGGAACGGCGCTTGGCGGCTTCAAGGGTTTTTTCGTCGGCAAACAACATGGCCGGGCTGTCGATTTCACTGTCCAGCAGGCTGACCAGGTAACTGGCGCTGGAGACTTTGCGCAGTTGCCGTTTGGCTTGCAGATGGCCTTGCAGGGCGGCGATGGTCAGGCCGCCCGCGCAAGCACCGATCAGGTTGACCTCTTTACTGCCAGTAATGGCGCGGGCGACATCGGTGGCCGCTTCCAGTGCTTGCACGTAACTCGACAGCCCCCACTCGCGGTGGCGGGCATCGGGGTTGCGCCAGCTGACTACAAACACCTGCAGGCCGTTTTTTAGGCAGTACTGGACGAAGCTCTTCTCTGGGCTCAGATCGAAAATATAGAACTTGTTGATTTGCGGCGGCACGATCACCAAGGGCTTGGCGTACTGCTTTTCGCTCATCGGCTTGTACTGGATCAGCTCCAGCATCTCGTTGCGAAACACCACCGAGCCCGGTGTGGTGGCCAGATTGCGGCCTACCTCGAACGCCTGCTTGCTAACCTGGCGCGGCATGCCGTTGTTATGCAGCAAGTCGTCGTAGAGCTGGCGCATGCCTTTAAAGATGCTGGTGCCGCCGCTGTTGAGCAGCTCTTTGATTGCCAGCGGATTGAGCACGCTGTTGGACGGCGCCATGGCATCGCCCAACAGGGTGGCGATAAAGCGCGCACGGGCACGGTCGTCGGCGGGCAGATCGCTTTCTTCGATCCAGCGGTTGAGTTGCTGCTGCCAGGCCAGGTAGGCCTGCAGGCTACGGCGATAAAACGGGTTGAGCTGCCAGGTGGGGTCGGCAAAGCGGGCGTCGTTGGGGTTGTGCTTGTGCAGGGTGTCGCCGATCAGTACACGGCCTAATTGGCCACCTAAAGCTAGCGCATGCTTGGCGCTATAAACCGGACGGCGCAGGCCTTGAATGGCCAAGGTGCGCACGGTGCTCAGCAGGTCACGGCCGCGCAGGCCCATCACCGCGTTTTGCGCATTCATGGGATTGGCCGGTTTAGTTGTCACCGGGGTGGAAATAGATTTGTCTCGCATGTGGCAACACTCCGTCGTCAAACCAGCAAGGGACTCAACGTCAAATTGGTACAGAGCAAGGCTTGTACCAAGGCGCGCCGGAGGTGCATTCCAGACAACCGCGCAAAAAACTGCAAGTGGGGTACCCGGCGCCCTAATGGGTCAGGCGGGCACTGTTCGAACTAGATCAGTGCGCGCTGCCGAGCTGTAGTTTTTTCAGTGATCGCGAGCCGGCGTGGGTGTCGGCTGTGGGTGCATCACTGCACGTTGGCGTTCCTCTTGTAAGAATTTCATGATGATTGGCGCCACCGCTTCGGCGCGCGTAATCAGGAACAGGTGACCGTCGTCGATCACGTGCAGTTCCGAGTTGGGAATCCTCCAGGCTAGCAGACGCATGTTGACCAGGGGGATTAATGGGTCATCGTCGCCGGCCAGCACCAGGGTCGGTTGGGTGATTTTGTGCAGCCAGAAAATACTCGTCCAACCCATACCAGCAAATAGTTGCCAGTAGTAACCCAGTTTGCCGGAGGAACGTACTTTGCTCGCATGGGCCATGGCCAGGTTGGGGTCGCGACGGAAGGCGCCGCCGTAAATATCCGGGGCGATCTGCACGCCATAGGAGGGCTGTACATAACGCCGTGGACTGGCCATGCGCCACAGCACTTTTGGTTTACCTGGCACCATCACCGCGCCGGCTGAGGTGGCGGCCAGCACCAGTTTTTTGCAGCGCTCGGGGTAATCGTGGGCGAACTGTTGCGCAAGGGCGCCGCCCCAGGACACGCCAATGGCGTTGACCTGACCGTAGTCGAGGTAGTCGAGCATACGTGCCGCCAGCTTGGCCAAACCGGGAAAGCGATAGGGCTGGCTGGGGGTGGAGGAACCGCCGACACCGGGCACGTCAAAGGCGATCACTTCGAGGTCGGGGTCGAGCGCGGCTACGAATGGAAAAACCAATTCCAGGTTGGCGCCGATGCCATTGAAGATCAGCAGCGGCGTCAGGTGCGGCTTGCCTGGACGGACAGCCGTGCGGATGGTTTGCCCATCGAGGTCGAT
>LNAP01001077.1_pt1 | contig 29515 bp, 18 predicted proteins | sample 602601 | NCBI WGS metagenome assembly LNAP01 (sample SAMN02440304, study PRJNA202911) | soil metagenome | biome: Subtropical and temperate rainforests or woodlands; isolation source: soil samples (1 kg each in a 20% v/v slurry with milli Q water) were... ... | reverse complement strand
CCAGCGAAGCCTTGTTGTTTTCGTAGGCTTGGCGAGCGCGCAACCAAGAGGTCGCCTCGTCGTGGTGCTACAGCGCAATCTCTTCGTATCGGCATCCTTCTCATCGAAGATCCCGCCGATCGAGGAAAATCTGCGTAGACAGCTCGTGCCCCTGCACATCCAGTCGAAACTCAGCCAAGGTCTCACCCAGAGTCACTGCCGGAAGATGCATGTTGAAAGTAGTGAGCGCTGTTTGTCGATGGTGCTTTGCCACCGCCCAATACGACCACCCTTGGTCCAGCCATACCACCAATTGACCACCACTCTGGAAGTGGATTGTCAGTCGACGCCCATGACTAAGGTTTCGTTTGTCGGTTGATATAACGGATGCCGACATGCCGCTGTAGTCGAAGGCAGCCTCCAGCGCCTGGTCTCTCTGCTCTGTTCGCTCCCAGTCGGACCACCAGGCACCGCGGCCTCGAGATGGCTTGTCAACGGCAATCACCATGGTGGTGACACGAACGCGAACGTCGCCCCAATCGTTCTCAGCCTGGAAATGAGATTTGATCGCGGAGATCACGTCCAGCAACATAGCACAAGCAACCGGAGTAGCCAGATATCGATCCTCGTACTCCACGGATAGTGGAACTGTGCCCTTGGGAAACAGCGTCGACACGTCACCCCGGGCCAGATGCTTCCAAAAGCGTTCACCAAAACCGGCACCTTTCCCATCCAGTTCACTGGTGATCTCGAACGAGTGCACGCCAGGGACATCGTTGGACGACATGGATATAGCACCACCAGTCAGATGTGGACCTGGCGTCGGGGCCGCGACGACGATGCCGTCGGTCAACTGTCCCCATTGAGGACCGCAACCAGAGGCAAGACTATCGTTGGTCGCCCATGTCGAATGGGAGCCATCTAAACGCTCGACGGTTGCAAGGCAATGTCCCTCACGTACCAAAGCAGGTGGACGGCCCACGCTCAACGACACCGATCCCAATGTCTCAAGACCGCGAAGGACAGCCGCGTTCTCCTGTGACAAGCCCCCCAACTCACCCGTTGAAGTGACAAGGGAGAGCGAGACGTCGTCCCTGACAGAAAGCCTGTGCATCAATCGCCTCAGCGGTGACGAGGGCAGATCCCATTCAGATGAACTTCCATTCAAATATACGAACAACCGTTTGGCATCTCCACGGTTCAATTCTCTCGATATGGCTTCATCTAGTGCCTGAAACTCGGACTTAGAGGCGGTGCCTAGCAGCTGATTTCCGGAGTCCAAAGTCAGCGAATCCAACCAGGCATCGCTCAGAAAATCCAAGGCTGCCTGCCGGTTTAGGTCGTCCGACCGGTACCTCGTATCGAATGTCAGCAGACACGTCTGGCAAGCACCATCGCACCCTGCTTCGCATTGAAGTTTGGCCTTAGCCATGCGCAACAACGTGGGAAATTCAGGTGCCACCAAGCTGGAATAACCCGCGGAGCGAACATCAAAAACCTGGATGGCGCGAGCCTTGCGATTGAGGTCGTCGCGCAGCATCTTGGTGTCACAGCCCAGCTCGGTTTCCTCGACCCCAAGACTTTCCGCCATCGCTCTCCGCAAAGCAACAGCCAAGGTGAAGGCCACCGTCGAGTCGACCAGTGGCTGGCCGTCACTGTCCTGCAGAACCACCTCCAAGACGTCGGTGGTGTACTCGCGGCCAAAGCGGATGCCTGTCTTGATCTTGAATGCGTTGTCGCTACCACCACACATCCAATTCCCATCTGTCTTCCCACCTCTCAGCCGTGAATGTGGTCGCTGAAAGAGTTTGGGCATTCCATGAGCAGGATCTTCTTCGTTCCCCATGGGCGCGGCACGTCCACACTCCAAACAGAGCGCATAGCCGGAACGGCTTGCGCCTGACGAATGGTGAAACACCGACCCCTGAGGCGTCGCCCGGAATCTGCCCAACTCGGGGTTGGGGAGAGGAACCCAGCTACCGCTGGCCGTGATCCAAGGCTGCTCGACCGGAACGTACTCCTGCAGCGTGATGTCGTTGTGGGTCTCGGCGAAGACATCCACGCTGAAACCAGCGGGTTCGAGATACTGCAGATTGTGCTGGACCCCGGATTCCAGCTCGTGTCCGCAGTCGGGGCAAAGCTCTAGCCTCTGTGCCATCACAAACGTCCCACTGGCGCCGCAGTGTCCGCAACGCCAAGCTTGCCGGATGTTCTGCAACTCATGGACCTGATCCAGGGTCGCGGGAGCATGCCAGTTCAGCGTGATACCTGCGGACTGGTAAACAAGGCCGTCGATGACCACGCTGGCACCGGGAGCGTACTCTCGCAGCGCTGTCACCGTATCCCGGCTTGGCAGTTCCCGCCGCTGGAACTTGTTGTCCTCACGTCCACCGTCAGACTTGTCGCGCTGCCTTTGAATCTCCCTGGAGTCTTTGTTGAGTGTCTCAAATGTGGTGATATCGGTCGGGAAGCCGTAACCGGGCAGAACGCCGCTCGTGGCCAACTCTCGCAACAGATACTCGCCCTTCAATCGCTTGAGCTGGATTTCCAGTGAACGCATCGGTATCTTGTCGTCTGCGTCCTTGGCACTGAGTTCTGAAACCTGCGCGTTGATCGCGTTGAGTTCCTCCAGCCACTCCCTCGCATGCCTCTGCACCGTACGGCCAGCTTCGGCCACCAATGCAGTGACTCCACGACCTTCGAAGACGGTGCGTGCGGTCAGGGACCGGACACCTGTTCGTAGGTCAACATGCTTGGCTTCATCAAAACACTCGCACCAAGCGACAAAGCGCTCTTGACGACTTTCCCCTCTGGGCAGCATCCACCATTCAAGCGTTAACTTGTTGAGTTTCCCCTCTTTGCTCTGCATACGCAGGAAGTTGGCGAGCAGCATGGAGTTGATGTGTCGCTGAACAATCAGCGGACTGGACAGCGAGATACCCGGCGTTCTCAACCTTGTGGTGAAGGGCCAAGTCGTGTTCTGGAACACGTGCTGGTCGTGGGGGTTGTTCTTGCAAACCGTCATTGCGACGGAGCGTGTCTCAGACCGACGTCCGGCGCGACCCGCTCGCTGCAGATAGTTGGCCGGATGCGGAGGCACATTGTTCATTGCCACCATGTTGATGCCGCCGATGTCTACGCCCATTTCCATCGTGGTCGAGCAGCTCATCAAGTTGATCAGCCCTTTCTTGAACATGCTTTCGTACTGCTCAAGTCGGCTACCGCTTTGCTGAGCCGAGTGTTCGACTGCGCGGAAGAAGCCTGCGCCCTCCACGATGCGTTCGTTCAAGTCCGACCACACACCCTCAACCCGAGCGCCGTCCAAAGCCGGGTGGTCTTTCACCCAAGCACGTGCCGCCTCGACGCGCTCATCGTCGTTTGAGAAGTCTCGCGCCACCACGTCACAAACAGGCACGATGATCGGTCGGCATTGAGTCACGCCATCGTGAGGAGCAGACGCTGGCAGATAGGGAGTGACGCCACGCAACGTCACATCCAGCACCCGGCGAGTCACCGGACACACCCAGGCCTGTGTGATGTTCTGGTATGCAATGTCGGTCAGGTCAAGGTAGCGACCTTGTTCAGCACCGATCTGCAGCAGCCCTGAGGTCAGGGTCAAGTCCTCCCATGCAGCAAGGAGCAACGCGTCAATGCGATCCCGCTCCATAGCCGACATCGGATCCGCCTTCAACACATAAGCAAGGATCCGGACGAGGCGACTGTTCCTGTTCTTGTTGGAAACCTTGGGCCACTTGACCAGCTTGGAAGTCTGTTTCTCGATCGAAGACGGCGAAAGTATCTGCTTTGGATAAACCCGCTCCGCTCCCCAGCGCTGCCAATTCGAAGGAAGCTGGATGGCCCAGTGCTGCCGAACAAAGAAGTCCAAGGCGATCTTCAAGAACGAACGCCACTCTTCAAGGGTAAAGCCAGCCTGCTCCACGGCCACTCGACGCGTCGCGATCAGATTCAGCTTGGGATACTGCACTGAGACCAGCCCCAAAGTCTCCAGACTATTCTGCCGTTTGGGTCGGCGACCGAACTCACGGCACAAAAGGATGCGTGCCAGCAGTTCAGGACCTTTGTTGCCCTTGAACGCTTCGTCCGAATCAGCATAAGTAGCATGCATCCACCGACTGATGTCTGCGGATTGGGACGACAACCATCTCACCATGTCTTCGTGATTGACTGCCTTGCCTGCACTGAGCTCAGCGAGCCGTGACTCTCTCTCCTGTATCTGCGTCAAGAGGATTTGGTGCAGCGGGCTACCTTCTTCGGGTAAGTGCGCTCGAAACTGGTCGATTTCCGTTCGTAGCTTTCCCCTCTCCCCTCCAGATGCCGCCGTATCAGAAACCAGCTTACGGTAGACCGCTGCGCGCAGCGCGTTTCTCTCCGCGTCTTGCTGCAGTTTTGCGGCGATGCGCGCCGTTCCCTGCCGGCTGTCGGTGAAGGTGATCATTCGCCGACCACGACGAGGCATGTCCAGCGGCGTCGCACCATCAGGACAATATTCGAGCAGCGTTGGGATCACGTTGCCCAGATAAAAGGGCGCGCCCAGTCTGGGCTTGCGAAACTGGCGAGAAGGGGTTTCACACCCCTCGCACTCTGGGCACTTGAGCGCCAAGGCGCCATCTTCGTCAATCGAGACATCCTGTACCCAGATTGGAATTGACCCTTCTATCGCCTCATGAGCCAGTTCCAACGTGTCCTGCTTCAGATACAACGGCGCTCGGGATGAGTGCCCGTTGACAATCAAGACCCTGGTTCGCGCTGAGGAGCCCAGAACAGCATCCGCATCCAGTTCGGTTTCTTCGTTGGTTTCTTCAGGATCTCGGTCCAGCAAAAACTCGTCAGGCTCATCTTCAATCGGCGCCACCAAGCGCTGACTGGCACCACTGCTCACCAGATCAGCGCTCAAAAAAGTCTGGTTGCAGTCGTTGCACGACACCAGCGGATACACGGGAGCACCACAAACACAGTGCCTACGCTCATCGGTGTAGACCGCCCCAAAAGCCCATTCCGGATCATCCAACTCTGTTTGCCGTTTGGCAGTGCACTCAGCGTGCGCACACGCCCACATGCCGTTCAACGTGTTGTGAAAAGCGTGCATGCGAAGCGGCAAGAATGCCTGGGCCGAACGCCCATCGCCAGATACCGCCCGGGTCAGAATGTCAAGCCACTGAAGTGCATGAGACTCACTGGCTTCAACCTTTGCCAACTCGAGAGCTTGCCGAACCGCAGAAAGGGGCTGAAAGCTCTGACCACTCTGGGCCGGGACGAAGAGTGATCGGAGCCTCCTTGCGATCGGATGCGCTGTCAGCCGTTTGTACATACCCGCGGAGTCTTCACTCTGCTGCTGTAAGTCACCAACGGTCGGGACCGAGGTACTCACCTCACCCACAGACTCCAGCTCGGGAATGGCTCTTTCCCCGTAAACCACTGTCACACGATCCGCACTGACCCCCGCCAAACTGGAGAGGAATTCCTGCAACTGTCGGCGGGCCGTCTCGTCCCCTGCGCCAATAGTGGCCGAGGTGGCTACAAAGTGAACCTGATCGGCGGAGGTTCCAAAGGCATGCAGCACCCGCCTGAGCAACAGGGCCAACTCGGCTGCCTGCGAACCGATGTAGTTGTGGGCCTCATCCAGAACAATCCACCGCAACTTGCTTTTGGATTTTTCCAGGATCGGCGCATCCTGAGCACGAACCAGCATGTACTCCAACATGGTCGGGTTCGTGACCAAGATCTCTGGCGGACTTGTTCGCAGGACCGTGCGGTCATGCACCTCGTTCGGCGCTTCGCGATACCGATCTGCTTTGGCCTCCTCAGGCGTCATCCCGTTGTAGAGACAGAAGCGGATGTCTCCACCAAAAGGCCCGGTCCAGGCCCTCAAGCGTTCGCGCTGGGACTGGATCAAGGCGTTGAGCGGGTACAAGAATATGGCCTGCACGCCGCCGCCCTTGTCACCTCCCGTTTTGCTCTGAGCAATGCTGCTCAGCACAGGCACCATGAAGCACTCTGTCTTGCCCGAGCCCGTTCCGCTGGTCACCACCACGGACTGACAACCTGGTCCGAGCAGAGCCTTCCAGGCAGCCAACTGATGGGAATAGGGTTTGGCGTCTGCAGGAAACCGGTAGTCCTTGGCGGACTCTCCCCACGGCTTGTCCATGCCCCTGACAACCTCAGGGTGCAAGAGCTTGCCGGACAGCTGCGACATTTTCTCGTCGGCGGTCTTCCAGCCGAAGGTGGCTTCAAACACTGGGTCTGCCAAGAAACAGCCCGCCTCACCAAAGCCCCTTGAAAACATCGACAGCAAATGACGCCGCAACGGTTCATTGGAGAACCCCAAGATACCCACGGTCGCGCGTGATGCGCGGGTACTCAACTCTGGAAGTAGCGAGGAAAAGAACTCAGGCTTCATAAATCTGGTGGTTGGAGTAGGCATCAGCGGACTACTCATGCAATTTCATAAATCGATCTATCTGGACCGGCGTACCGCAGTACTTTTCTGTCGGGTCTTCATGGCCAACAAAGCGCCCAGTTGAAGCCCCGTCTCAAACCAGATGGGATCAAAAGCTTTTATCTGTCGAAGCGCAGCCATGTGATCACTTGACTGGAGCCATCCGCCAGCATCGCAAGACTGAACAAGGAAACCGGTGAGCAGCGGCGCATTAGCGACGTCGAACTTGGCATGAATCGGCGGACTTCCAGGCGGGACCTGTGGCACCCACAGAAGTTGCCTGCCTAAACCACGAATGAAATCGATGTAACGTGGCTCGCAATGCACATTGATCGCCTCCAACAGTTCTTCCCACAACTTGAAATAAGGCCAGACCTTTTCATCTGCATGATTCCTCAGCAAGACACGCTGCAGCAGGGAGTCTTCGCCAAGCCAAAGCTGCTGCAGCAAGGCGTCTGGAGCGGATGCGAGCCTCGCAACAGATTGCTCGAAACGCGGGGTTCGTTTCCCCGTCTTTTCAAAAAGCACCAAGTCGATCTGCACCGCGAGCGCCTCAGACACTGAACCGATCTTGTCGAAAAGGTCGTCTATGACCTTTTCCACCACGCCTTGACTTCCAGCCCCTCCGAGCTGCTTTAACCAGGATGCGGAAAATCTGTCGTAAGCCTTCACCAAAGTTGATCGCGATGTGAACTCCCACATCACGCCCAACTCGTCTCTCATTCGTGAAATCAGCTCGTGAACATCAGAGGGAAACTTGAGTACCGCTGTAAGACACGCCTCTTGGCTGCGCCCGATCACGCGCCAATAGTCCAACGTACTCAGTGGAAGATGTTTGAGATGCTTGTAATGGTGAAACACCAGCTTCCATGACGCGTGATCCACGCCCTCCGTCATGGCTGCCACAACCTTCGTCAAATCACGCTCACGGTCATGTGGTGTAGACGAGCTCATGGCTCTGGACAATGGACACGCGCCATCGCCAAGCGCCTGCAGCGTTCCGAGTCGGTCAAAGGCTGAGGTAGACCACAGCGTCGGTCTTACCAGCAACGATGACATCTGGCTCGGGTACACAAGCCAAGGGCTGTGCCCTGCGGTCAAATCGACCATGCTCCAACGCCCCACAGGTTGCTCACCAGACTGCAGTTGCTCAAGGACCTGGGGCTCGACGGTGCTTTCAAGAAGCGGAATCGCATGCAGGACCAACCCCTGCAGCTGTTCGACCGACACATCGGCCAGCTGCGAACCCAACAAGGCCAAGGACTGCTGCTCTCTCTCCAGCTCAACGTCGTAACGGTTGATGCGCAGGGTTCTGATGGTCGCGGATCCCGCAACCAAGCTGACTTCCAGGCAGGCATCAAGGTGGTCGCTCTGACAGAACAATCCGTTCAGGGTCGACTCGATTTCAAAGAACCTGAGATCACCCACACCATTGCTGTCTAAGGGGATCGCAATCTCTGCTCGTCGCATTCGGTTGCCTTGGCTTTCGCCAGACAACTGCAACTCAAGCCGATACCGTTTGGGTGCGCTCGGATTTCGATCGAAAACCTGAACATGCACGTCGTGCGCACGCCTCAGGGTCAGCGTGGTCGCGTTCGGCAATACGCTTCCGTCCGACCGAGCAAAGCGTCCTCCTGTGGCCGGGAACGGCACATCAATGCACAGTACCGGCAGTGCAGGTGACCATTCGGCTGTCAACGTGACGTTCGCAGGCGGTTGCCCGTTCGCCTTCATGGCCAATTTGGCGACTGCTTCATGCCGAGCAAAGACAGGTGACAACGCAGAACTGGCATGCAGAGCGGTGACACCCCATCCATGAAACTCAACGTGGCCTTCGCACTCCGTATTGCCAGATCTGAAAGCAACGTGCGCGTCGGGTGCGACAACTGCCATGCGAAATCGCCTTTGGCGCTTGCCATCAACCAGCCACCAGGCATCCACCGGCCCACGATGGGCTTTGACGTTCACCAAGCGCTCACCTTTGCGAACCGCTTGCACCCATTCGATGTCCTTGTCGGCAATCGGAAGCGGCTGCCCCTCTTCGTCCAGCCGGTACAGGCGGGGAACGCCCTGGTACACCGGGAATGGCGACGAGTGACACCAGAGCCGGCTCCCCTTCCAAACGAACTGTTCCTCCGCCCCTTTTGGCGAGTGAGTTTGTACGGTGTAAGAGTCGTCGTCGGCAACAATCAACACGCGACCTTCAACCTTGTGCATCCAGCGCTGTTCAGGTAGCTCTTCTACAAGCCCGATCAGTTCGACGCTTGCATCGTCGATGGGAACAAGCCGGAAATGGTCGGGAGCCAGAACGTACGCCGATGCACTGGCAATCTTACAGGAACCGACGGCCAACAAGGTGAGCGTGTCGTCCACCGATTCAAAGACCCAAGGCGCGGAGTCGTCTAAAGCCTCACCGCTTGGTACGGAGGTCGGCGACACAACATCAGCACCCACGCTGCGCAATGCAAGCAAAACCTCCTGACAGGCTTCTTTACCCAGGAAACGTCTTGGGCGCCCCGAAAGCAATACCGTGCTTGACTGAGCCCCCAGCAACTGGCGCCCTTGACCCAACGGCATACGCTGCTCTCCCGCCATCTCCAGTGAGAATGACTGAGGGATCTTGGAAGGTGCGACTTGCAGTACGGAAGCCAATGCATCGACCGCTATGGTGCTTGGCATGCTCACCGACATAGAAAGCGCGTAGCTGTCTGCCTCGGCCAACTTCACTAGGGTGCGCAAGACAGTGATGGGGTACGCCGTCACCGTCTTGACGTGGCGTGACACCTCACGCACCAACCCCACCAACAAGGGATCAACGGATTGGTCGTCCACAGCGATGGGAAAGCGCTCTCGCCATTTGGGCTCCGTCTGCTCCAATACCGCCACGGGGTTACCCACGCCCGCCAGCTTGTATTCAGCCCGCAGTGACAAAACGCTCAAAACCATCTCGGACAGAAGCCTGTAAATCTCTGCGGCCCGAACGTGCTGAACCATATCTTCGCGATGGCTCTCGAAGTACCCGACCAGTTGCTGCTCACCCCAGCCTAGCATCTGCGCCTTGCGTGTAGCGCTCAACAGGAGGCGCGAAATCACTCCATCGCCGCGAGCCAGCAACTTCAGGGGTAGCCCACCATGTGCAACGATGGCGCCGAGATACTTTTTGCCGTCTTCGCTGGGACGGTGCCCCCAGGCGCGCAGCCCAAGCTCTACGATCACCGATCGATCCAGAGGGTCAACGCGGTAAGCGCCCGTCGTGAGCGACTCGAAGATGCTGGTCCATCGCCATGCTCCCCCTGCGTACTCGCGTCGCCACCACTCAGAAGCGTACAGGACGAACAACGCAGACTCCACGTTGGATTCGTATCGCCATGGCGTGCCAGCTAAAGCCGCAAAGCGTGCAGAGATAATCGCTTTTAGTTCCCGGTACTCCGCTTGTGTGGCTCTGTATCTGAAGAGCATCTGGCCATTGGGCTTTGCCATGCCGCGTGCCCGCAGAAACGCATGAAACCAATCTTTGACTGCCCGCAAGTCTTGCCTCCCTAGTGGTTTCTTAATCTTCAGATGCAATGGCAAACAACAGAGTGTATGCAGATGTACTGCCATGACTTCACCGCGCAGTCACCTTCGCTGAAGATGCGCGTTCTGCATCTTCAAGCAAACTGATCACGGCACCAACGATTTGCTCATTGGTGGCTTCGGAATCACCAAGCACAGCGAGCGCATCCGTACCCATGAGGCCTGGCAGGAAATGCTCAGGCATCGCCACCGCCTGCTGCCAGAGTGCTTGCGCCACATGCCCGCTGACGCCGATGGGGATCACCGGCTTGCGCAGCCCCAGGGCTATTTGCACTTCCTCTTCCACGCCCGCCGATGGCATCGATCCACCATCGCCATCTGCCTTGTTGCCAGCAACAACCACCAACGCCCCAACGCGGGCGATCATGTCTTCTCGGTGGCGCTTGAACACCTCAGATCGCCGCGCCGCAGGCGTGCTTCCAGGGAAGGGGCGAATCAACACCCTCTCCGCGGGCTGCACCTGCTCACATTCATAAACCGCGCGAAACGCCCCCAGGATGGTCTGCTCCGCAATACCGACACCAAAACCTGACACCAGATTGAAGCCTTTACGAACGATTTCGGCACCGAGCAGCTGACTCAGATTATTCAAGCACTCTTGTCCCAACGGGGCCCGATCGTGGGCTGCACCGGAAATGAAAACACCGCGGCGCGTGACATAGGCCTCCAGCGCCCGGAGCAGGTCAGGAATCTGGTGGTACTCGTCAACCCAGATCGTCTGGATACCGTAGCGCAAAAGATCCCGGCTTTGGAGCTCTGCCTTGCGCAGGTCATAGGCCAGATCGGCATCGCTACGCTCACCATTCGGACAGGTCGCCGCAGGTCGGCGGGTAATCCAGTAGTGGCTCCGCTGGTTCTGGCCGAGCTGCCCACGGACCTTTGCCAGGATGCGTTCAACGTTGGGGTCTGTGAAACTGAAACCCAGAAAAAGCAGCGTCTTCTCAATGAAGTCGCCCTTCAGACTGTCGGTGAACAAGCGCCGAGTGGCGTCATAGTCCTCGTAGTCCTGTTTCGTCAGTACCGCATGGTGAGCCTGAGTGACGCAGCCATGCATCTTGTAGATCGTGACGTCCCGTCCCTTGCGGGCCTGCGCCAGGTTCTCAATCGTCAGCTTCACTTCTACGTGACGACCCGCCGCCTTGTAAGCCTCCTCGAGAAGCTGCTCATAGTTGGTTGTCCAGACCGTGTCGATCGGCAACCGGGCCAGGATCTCGTGCACTGCTGTTGGCCGGGCATCTCGTAGAAACGCGTCCAGAAGCTGCTGGTTGAAATCGCCCCTGCCTCCTTTGGCGTTGACCTGAAACTGCGCAAGTGCCAACAGGTCGTGCTCCTTATCGATGTCGAGATCCAGCTCATCAGCCGTATCCCGCAATAAGCCCTTCCAGTCAACGAAGCCCGAGTGACGCGAGACGCCAGCCCCCACGAACAGGCCGGACTCGCCATTGAGCACCTTTTCGCCAAACTTGCGAACAAAGCCAAGCTGCTCCCGACTTGGCTGCCATGCTGGTGCCGCGCCGCTCATTGCTTGGCCCGGATCGCGATGGCTTCCTCGATCCACTTCTCAAGGTTGTCCTTGATGTGCTTATAGACCGCAGCACTATCGCTGCCCGTCGGATCGTAGGTTTTAACCACGCTGGACAACTTCGTGGTGCCGCTGTTAAGCGTGAAGCCATCGAACGGATTGACCCCCTTCGCGCAGGTCTTTCCCTCGCTGTTTTTGAGGCCGTGGATGTGCACACCCACGAGGCCCTTGCCGGCGTCCCAAGCCTTCTTGATTTCATGGTTGATCCACTTGCGGTTGGCCGTAGCCGACCCGATGAGCACGACCACACAGCTGCGGCCCGACATCTGCTCATCAATCCACGTCTCGATGGCCTTGTCACCGCCCTTCGTGATAGTTTCCCAATCGTTGTCCTTGGCGGGCTTGTTGTCCTCAATGGCGCCGATATTGCGCACCTGGGAAACCCGCCAGCTATCAGGCAGGTAGTGGAAGCTGTAAAAAACTTTGCGTGCCATGTTGGCCCCTTTCGAGTAATTGCTCCGACCGGCAGCCGACCGGATGCACAGAACACTCTGCGAAAGGCGTGCCACATCCACGCGTGATAAAAATCAACGGGTTACACCGATAAGGCCTAAGACCCTACATTACAAAATATATTATTTTTTATGTTTTTACAATATTTTATACACCAAGAAGACCTTTGACCACGCCTTCCTCGAAGCCACGACCAACGGTCCGCCTCCCGGCGCCTGACCTCTCCACTGGTTTCCTCGAACGCGGCCATGGATCGCAAACGGCCAACTTCAATCGATCGACAGCCACCATCCTTTCCCCCAATCCACGTGCACCCGTTGCAGCACATAAAGGCGTCTCGCGCTGCATCCAATCACTGCTGCCTGGCACTCCAATTGGCCAGACCTCGAAATCCCCCATCACAACCCTAACGCCGTGATTTCTTGATAACGATATCGCCTTGGCTTGTGGATAGTGGATAGAGGAAGGTCACCCACTTTTTTCACAAGTCGCCTGGCCCAGGCAGTTGGATTTCAACGCCACCAGAGAACTCAAATCCAGCGTACCCATCCAAAAAATGCGACTTAATGCTCCGGGCTGGGGAAGTCTTGATAGTGGTCTCCAGGCGGCACGATGGGCAGATCAAGCGAAGTGCGCGTTCATCAGCCTTAATGTCTTGAGTGCCTGCGTTGGCACCACACGCACGGCATCTCATCAACCACTGACCAAGTCCAATCGCATACTGCAGTTGCGCCTCCACTTCAGTAAGCCCAGCACATACCTCTGAGACCAACCTGAGTGCCCCCTGCACTGAGGACTTTGCGCTCGGCAACACAACAATTCCTCCGTCGTGCGGCCTGAAGACGCCTGCGGCTCCAGATACCAACTTATCGCGAACAGTGATGGGTATCTGGCCTACGATAGACGGATACTGATCCAGGAAAATTTCGCCTAAATCGTACTCAATGATCTTCCTGACTCGTTCTACGGCGAAAAACTGGAACGGGTTGAGGATCCCGGGGATTTGACCTCCTTCTTTGTTCACCCCCCCGACCATCAGGTCCTCTGCATAGAACAAAGAACGATTCGGATCCCGACATACCACCTCGTCCTCCCTGGTCAGGAGCAGGACCAGCGTTCTGGATCGGAGCAACTGACCACAAGCAAAAACCTTGATCCGGACTTCGCCACTGTCTTTGGTATCGATCTGAAGATCCCACGGACCGACGCGGTGTTCGAGTCCAGTGCTGTCGACCTTAGTGGCCCTCATGTCGCGAAGCGCATGCAGGACCAGCAAGAGTACATAGCTCAGGAAGGCAGCCTGCCTAGCAGCAAGTGCCTCGTAACGCCCCGTCTCGCTGATCTTGTCCCTCGAATTAGCAGTGGCCATGGCATCCCAAAGGGGCCGCAACTCTCTGTATCGCTTGTCGTATTGGAAGATGTTGGTCGGGCGCAGCGCAAGCGGCACTTTGGCTGAACGAGGGACACGTTTGTAGACGCCTGTACGCCGAAGCCGCTCAACGTGGGATCTCATATGCTCCAGCCGTTCAAGCGTCTTATGCGTCACCTGTGAGTCTTCGCCTTCGCTGAACCAGGCCTTTCCCCACAACGCACAGATGCGTTCTCTGAGAAGCCGATGCCTTTCATCGCCCTTCTCAAATTTCATCGCCGTGCTTTTACCTTCTGAGATCGCACGAACTTCTGCGATGCGCCCGTTCAGCCACTGTGAGCAGCCGTCCAGCAGGCGCGCAAAGACGATGTTCTCGTAGATCGCATGATCGTCCTCGGACACCCTTGCCGACACCTTTGCGGGAACAACCCCGCTGATGTTGCGTCTAGCCCAGAGTTCCGAGTGCTGGGAGAGGTGTTCTATCGCTGACGCCTGTACACGCTTCGCCCGCGCAACGGGAACGGTTTCCGGCACATAGTGCATATCCAGCCTTGGCCGGATGGATATCTCGTCCCACTGCCCGGTCGCCAGCGCACGTTCCAGTTCTGGCTCGGGATCCATCAACTCCATCCGGTCCCGGAGCACTGAAGGAAGTAGCGGCGAGGGCAAATGACTGGCATCTGCCTCTGCGGACCAAGAGTCAACAACTGCTGCAATCGACAGATCCACAACGCTGCGCGCGGTGAACTGTCCAGGCAGGTAGACAAATTGGAGGGGCACACGGATGTTGGGTTGCTCCTCAGGCGTCAGTGAACCTGATACCTCCCCTGATCGCCAGAGAATGGCGCCATGCGGGAGCTTGACCTCCCCGTTGAGGAGACAAGCCTGGGTCAAGCGGTAGCGTCCACTGGCGATCCCAGTAGAGGGAAGGTCGACCTCCTGTCCGGCGACCAGATCGTAGACTTTCACCCGCCACGCCCCAAACGTAGCTTGTCACGCTCCAAAGCATCAAGGCAGTGCTGGGGTTGTCCAGACAGCCCCAGTTCCAACCATAGCTCCCGCAGGTCTTCTGCCACCAACTCCAGTAGCGGCTCGGTGATGTCGTGGCGTCCGGTCACCTTACCGTCACGGATCACGCGCGTGTGAAGCAAATGGTCAATGGCCATCTCTTCATCACCGCCAGCTGCCACAACCACAGGCACAAAACGCTGCCACTGACGCTCCAAGCGTGATCCCCATCCGGTCGTAAATTCGCGCGCCAGGGTCCGAGCCATACTGCTCTCGTTCAGCTTTGCGAGCTGGTCTTGGGTGTGCCCTTTCGCTGCCGTTTCCGCTTCGTCGAACGCACTCAGCAGGCTGCCTACGGATACCGTCCTCTTCCGTGCTGGTCGTTTTGCATCGGCGATGTCGCTGCCAGGCCGATGAACTTCCATCACGAAGGACCTGTCGTACGTCTTGTCCGCGAAAGCATTTGTCGTCTCATCCTGATTGGCCGTCCCAAGGAACCAGACGTTCTGCGGTAGCGCCAAGTCCCGACCGTCGATCAACGCCCGAGGCGCGTTCTCGATGCGGTTGTCCACGAGCCGGATGTTCCTCGCCACACCTTCACCTTCCAGGGCGGATAGAAAATCGGCAAAGTACTGCTCAGGCCGCGACAAGTTCATTTCGTCCAGGAGCACGACATGCAACCGATCCTGGTCTTGCTGTGTCTGCGCTCGGTAGATGGCCTGTAGGGTCTTGAGCTCGTAAAACTTTCGATCGAAGGCGTTGAAGTAGCCGAGCAAGTCCGCACGCTCGCGCCAACCGGCCTGAACAGCAATCACCGTCAACTCGGCTCCGATGGCCTTCGCAAAGGCTGTCGCCAGGCTTGTCTTGCCAGTACCGCTAATGCCCTGAAGGATGTGCAGCTGGCTCATTGCCAACCCACCAACGAAGAGCTGGACATCTCTCTCGCGGAACCTCAGCACCCCGCGCTCACCCGCGTGCGACATCGCATTGCGAAGGTCAGAAGTGAACTTCTTCAAGTCCCTAACAGGTTCCGTGTGGACCGGAACGGTAAACTCGCGGTCCATGCGATCAAGCTCGGGGAAAATTGACGCTGCCTGCTGTCGATTAGTCAAGTCATTGACCTGGCTTTGCAGCTGCTGCACTTGCTCGTCCAACAGGCGTCGGCTACTTTCCATCACCAGACGGGTACGTTCCCAGTCCTGCCTTTGAACGACAGAAAGCTCCCAGCGATGCTTCTCCGCCTGAAGAGTGGCGAGAGCGCTTTGTCTTTGGGCCAAGCGTTCTTCCAGCTCGTCGACACGCTTCTTCAGGGCCACAGGATCTCCGCGCTCGAGCGATGCCCGAAGCTGCACCAACTCTTCGTCGCGCTGATCCAGTTGAGCCCGTAGCCGTTGCACGTCGTCTGCCAAGCGGGCCGGATCTCCTCCAGATCGCCGCTGAGCCTCTCGCACGCTGCTCAACTCAGCTTCTAAACGTCGGATCTCTCCATAAGCCTGGTCGAGCTGGATCTGGATCTGGTCCCTGTCCGCATGACTGGCTGCCACCGTTTCGTCCACGCGCTCCTGAACCTCGCTTGCGAGCGAATGGCGCCGGGCCTGCAGGCGCTTTTCGCGTTCCGTCATGAGCGACTGCGACTTCTCCAGCTCTGCGTCCCGCGCAGCAACCTCGGTGACAAGCCTTTCCCAGTGCGCTTTCTGCGAAAGTCCCTCTTCGATGATCCGCGCGGCATCCCGACGGGCAGCCTCCAGCAGCTGCGAGCGTTCGCCTTCAAGGGACAGTTGCAGCTTGTCCCGCTCCTCTCGCAAGGCAGCCAACTGCCCCTTGATCGACCGAAGCATGGCCATCTCCTCTTGCACCAACCCTTTCCGAATCAGGTCTTCCTGCTCGGCCAATTGAAGTTGCAATTTGGCAAGCGCGAGTTCCCTCTCCTCGATATCCTGCTCACGAGGCTGCAAGCTCGCCTGCAGTCGATCCACCTCCACTCGGCTAGCGTCCAGCGCCTTCTGCCGCTCCTCCAGCTGGGTCTTTGCCGCATCCAGTGAAGCGCCCTGCTCACGCTCTCGTTGATCCAACTCTTGCAGTTTCCTGGCGGCCTCTGCCGCGCGATCCGAGGCGTCTTTGAGCGCCTTGTGCATAGCCGATCCCAGCCCGCACAGTTGGCTCTCGATGACGGAATCGAAGCGCGCCCGATGTTCCGGCGCTAGCACGTCGCGCAGTGCCAAGACCTCAGCCTCGTTCCAGGTCACGGACTGGTCCCCCAGAACAGCGCTGGCTCCTTTCTGAGTAGCAAACAAGCGGGCGAGTGCACCAGTCGGAGGCTGCGCGGCTGTAGTCCCCTGTCGTACCGGGGGAAGATTCTTGTGTTTTTTCGACATCTTGCTGAAATCAATAGTGACTTTTGAAGAGCTCGACCCAGCGAAGGGACATCTCTGCGAAGTTGAGTACCGGGTCACGCTGGAGCCGGAACGACGTGGCGTGACCGCCCTTGTTGCGAAGGCCGATCAAGGTCCAGTCCAGCGCGTTGATCGGAGCGCGCCGCAGCGGGTGCGACTCATGTATGTGGGTGGACAAAAGCGCGGCGACCAGCAAAGCCTTCATGGGCTGATCACGGTCTGACGCCGCCTTCAGAACGGTCTTGCTCGACTGCGCCTCCAGTGATCGCACGCAGGATTGGCTCAGGGGCTCTGCGAGTGGCAACCCTGCCAACCAAGTTCTCAGTTCCCTTCTGTCCCAGCGGTCAGGCCACTGAGCGGCCTCCGCAGGCCACCTCAGCAACATCCATTGCAGCAATGCCTCCAGGCAACTCCCGCTGTGCACCACCGCGCTGGACAGGTCTTCAGGCAGTGCAATCGCATCCGTTCGCAAGCGCTGCACCAGCCTCAAGACCCTCGCTGTGTACTCCCTGACCAGTTCAACCGCAGGGTCGTCGCTCGGCGGTATGAGTTCGGACACTTGCGCCTCCAAGCGCAAGGTGGCTGACAGCCCGTCTTCATGCTCGTCAACAGCGTCAGCACGAAGGCCCAGTCGTTGCCCCAGCCAGTCCTCCAACCTGGGATCAGCTTGCATCACTGCTGCCAGCGCCTCGCGCATCGACCTGTCGGGCCGATCGGGACGGAACGGGTCTGAGACCAGCCATGGGTGCAGGTCGCCATCGGCAGCAAATGCCTGTACCCACACGCGTCCTCGTTGTGGTGCGTCGTCGAGGAACTGCAGCGCCGAATAGTCTGCGACCGCGTCCTCATCCTCATCGCGCACAACCTCGCGCTGAAACTGCTTCAGCGCAGGCGCGAGCGCCTCTCTTTGAATTGCACGGCCTCCATTCGGGCTACGTAGAACAAATGGTGAGACCTGAACCCCCTTGTCTCGATCGACCAGGAAGCGCGGATACCGCGCGCGCTCATCGATCGGGAATAACTCTGGAGGCCGCTCACTCAGGAAGGGCAGCCAACGTGCGGACACCAGATCCCAAAACGCGAACATCAAACGCTCCGCACCGCTAGAAGAAGTACGCCCCTCCAAAGCAGCGACACCATCCACCGTCAGGTCGAAGCGATGATCGATCCACCGGTTTGGCTGTAGCTCCTTCGCCAAGATGAACGCCACCAATTGCCGATCCAAGGCAGCAAGCTTGGCGAGTTCTGCGAGATCCTTGACGCCCGTCTGCAGCAATCTGAGCAGCACTTCCTGAAACAAGTTGACCTGCACACCAAAGGCGGGCACCTGGACGGCATGAATCTCGACCGGCCAGAGCAGATCTGCACGACGCGGCCCAGCCCGACGCCCCCAGCACAGGTACGTCTCAGCCACGATGCACCTCCTCGTCACAGAACGCCAGGAACGCATGCATTTCTGGAACACATGCCTGTGCGATGGGTCCCTCGAACATGGCGCGATCTCCCACCGCGATGAGGATTCGGCGCTGACGACTCATCGCCACATTGAGGCGATTCGACGTTCGCAGGTGGCCGTAGCGGCCGCTGGCTTGCGATTCGAAGCGCTCCTGCTCCGCAGCCTCGGCTCCGGGATCAGGAACTTCAACCTGCCGCGTATTCGAACGCACAGCTGACAGCAACACAACATCAAACTCCTTGCCCTGAAAGGCGTCGACCGTGCCAACGCGAAGTCGCTCGCGACCATCTGGCAACTGGGCAAAAGGTTCGCGGGCGCGCCAGGCGCCATCGACCCACTCCATCAACGGTTGCTTGCCGCTGCTCAAAGCTTTGCAGATGGCATCGCGCTGACCCGAATAAAAGGTGATGACCCCGATGCTGGCGTCCGCCGGCAACTGCTCGACCAGGCGCTTCACCAGCGACGAGATCTGCCTGGCTTCCGCATCGCGAACACGAGTGGTGCTGCCGTGCGATGGGCGACCTTCCGGCCCCTCCGACGCGGGCACATCCACCCACACAGCCACGGCACCGCCGAAGTCTGGAATGGAAAGCGTGAAGTCAGACTCTGACTTCCCAGAGTGCACACGCCCGAGTCCAGCCTTCTCGTAGAAGTGCTTGCTGACAAAGTCGCCCAGGCGAGGATGCATGCGAAACTGCTGGTCCAACATCACCACGCGGTTGATCCCATCGATGGCCTTGCGACGCTCAAACTGCCGCCAGAGCCTCTCAAACAGGCTCTGCTGGTAGGTGACACTCGCCACCTGGTCTCCACGTTCGGACCGGATCTCATCCTCGATTTCGGCATCCAACAGATGAGGAAGCTGCCGTGGGTCTCCCACCAGCACCACGCGACGCCGGGCCAGCGCCATTGGAATGAACAAATCCAGCGGGTTCGCGCGGGCCGCCTCATCCACCACCACGCTACCGAAGCGCAGACCCGAAATGGCATCCTCGCTGCCATCTTTTAGCAGAGCCATCTGCCGGCTGACCGCTTGCTGGCAGGTTGCTCCAACGACACTGCTGTAGGTTTCCACCGCGTGCCGAACACGACGATCTTGAACTTCTAAGGCTTCCTGGTAGCGTTCTATGGCGGCGATCGAGCCCCACTCGGAATGGACCACCGCACTCGCAAGCTGGGTTTGAAGCTCTTTCAACAAGTCCCGCAGTTCGTCTGGTAGCCGGTTCCGCTGCGCCAGTGAACGCCGCTCGTCGAGCAGACGATCGAGGAGTCGCATCTGCAGTTGTTCCAGCCCTTGCAGTAACGTCTCGTCGGGCTCATAGGCCAGTTCAGCTTCCTCGAGCGTGGCCTGCTCGTCAGGCTGCAGCCAGCCCGAATATCCAGATACCTTGTTGAGCAAACTCGACGCGCGCTCGGACCCGTCGTCCAGAAAGGAAACCGACTCCGTTCGCAGTGCGCGCACGGTACGGCGAAGCTCGAGACGTCGCTCAGCGGGCACTGTCGAACTGGCTCGAAGACCGACTACTTTGGTTCGCAGACCCGCCCACCGCTGGCGCCATGCATAGCCGACGCGGACTTGACCGTGGCGCTCCACCTCGTCCAGCCGCTCGATCAGTGCGTCAAGATCCGCTGCTCGGCGCTCGGGAGGAGAACCGAGCATGAGCAGGTTGCGTGTGAGGGACTGCAAGTCTGAGAAGGCCTTGTATTGCGGGTGCGCATCCTTCAATTCAGACAGAACCGCGCTGACATTCGCCTCTTGTTCACGCATCCACGCGTCCAGCGGATTCGTCCCGGAGTGGTCTCGCCGTCCTCCCACCTTGATCGCCGGCAGGCCATAGACACGGGTTCGGCCGAGCGCGTTTTCAACAGCGTCATGTTGAAAGCTTGAAATCAGCACCTCCTGCGCAATCACCTGCCCTTCGTTCAGTTCTGACAGACGTCGCTCCAACGCTGCGATCACCTGTGTCTTGCCGGTACCAGGTGGGCCAATGATCAGTGCCACATCGGGCGTATTCAGGGCCACATCCAAGGCTTCGACCTGGCGCGCCGTCGGGCGCCCTTGATGAAACGTCTCGCGGACCTCACGCGTGAGCGGTTGCTGGTTCGAGGCTCGAACGCGAGGGAGTGGAATGTCCAGCAGCAAAGCACTCAGGCCCGGCACGCCATAACCACCCTCGATACTTTGACGCGCACGAATCCGCCGGAGGTGCTGGGTGCGGTGCCCGGCCAAGGAAAGGTACACGTAGCCAGGGCACGGGGGCTCGCGGTCGTCGGTGTCGAGTACCAGCCCACCCTTGCCCAGAGTAATCGTGCCCTTGATCGCCGCCCGCGTCCTGGTCACGGGTGCCTCGAGATCGCGCTCTGCATTCCAGTCCGGATGCGTTTCACCGACCTCCGCCAGTTCCGAGCCATCGGCCTCTTCCAGCCAGCGCTTCATGAAGGACTGCAGTAGGTTCGGATCACCCTGCAGGATCCAGCCGCCGCCCTCGGCACTGACCGGCACCACTCCTGTGTACGGCACCGCCTGGATCTGCGCGCCCCGGCGCAGCGTCCGCTCCCACTCACGCTGGCCGTACAAACGCCACAGGTCCAGGTAGCCACCCGGCGTTGTAGCGGCAGCCCGAAGCTTGTCGACCTGGCCGACACCATCGGGCTTCACACCGGCCGCGACGTCTGTGATGCGAATGTCTCCCAGCAACAGCGTGAACGGTTGCTCCACTGACTTGGGGCGCCGAGCCAGTCGCTCGAACCAGAGCGCGCCTTGGTCATCTTCACGAAGGTCCAAGGCAAATTGCCTGCCCACAAGCTGCACTTGCCCCTTCCGGTCCGTTCCGTAGATCGCCAAGAACACCATCGAAGCGCCACCCTGCGGATCGCTGCAGACGAACTCCTCACGCAGCCACGCTGCTGCCATGGCGATGTCGGCCGTATCGATGTGGCGAGACTGCCGCATTTGGTCGACAGCGCGTGTATCGATGAGGATGTCCAGCTGGGGCAGCGACAGCGTCTTTTGAGGTGTGAAGTACCGAAGCTTGACCTGACCTTTACGAGCGTCCTGCAGCACCCATCGGGTCTCGGGGTTAGTCGCGCGCTGGTCCAGGTCCCTGGAACCAGAGGTGAGCTCCAGGTAGGCCAGGCTTTGCCCCTGGGTCAGGACCCAGGCATCGGCTTCCGAGCTCAACAGGACCGGCCCACCCGCGGTCCAGACAGCGCCATGTGCCGACCCGTCACTGATCCTGGCCGCCAGAACTTCAGTGGAGAGAAATGGTGATTCGCTCAGCTTCATCGGATCACCACTCAAAGCGCCAGGCGTCATGCGTAGAGCGACGGTCGCCTACATGGACGAGGTAGGTCTGACCGCCGCGCGGCAGGTCATGGCGCGCACGCAGCGCCTGAGCCACACGCGCGCCGCGCCATTGCAGAGCGAGAGACACGTTGCCGCTCGGGATCAGAGCGAGCTGGCGCCCTGCCAAGGTGAAGCCAAGAACTGGCTCAGCCCGCGCGTGCTCCGCACTGCCCGGCGGCGCGAGCCGAAGCTCGCTGCGCCCGACATTGATAACCTGCTGCCACCCAGAGGCGATCAACCGGTCTGCTGGCTTGGCGTTGTCGGGCAGGTCATCTTTGGCGGCCACCACAAAGTGACGCAGCAGAACCTGATGATCCTCTGGCGCCACCTGTCCACAGAACGGACATTGGCGCGCAGAGCTCCAGTAGAACGTACCGCCGCAACAGCGTTCACCATGGTCGCAGCGGACCTGCATTGCCGCAGCTGCCTCGAAGGCTTCTGCCCACTCCGCCATCAACGGGCGTTCAGTCGGCTCATTCAGTCCGTGGCGAAAGCACTGATCGAACAAGCGCTGCAGCTGCGGCGTGCACACCAACGCACGATCCATCCCAGACTCTGCTCGATTTCGATCGTCGTCCGGGTGGTCGATCCAGGGATAGACCCCCTTCAAGGCATCGGCTTCCAGCTCTGCATCACCATCGATCAGCAACCCGCTCTTGATGGGATGCAAGTGCGTCAGCAATTGGAAGGCGATGACCGCAAAGCTCCAGATGTCCGTGTAAGTGCTGACGCCCAGGTCCCCACGCAGCAGTTCGGGCGCGCCGTAATCCGGCGTATAGATCTGCAAACTGCTGTCACGCACCGCATAGCAGAGGTTGTCCACGTCAATGAGCCACACCTGCGCGTGGGTGTGGGTGCTCGAGACAAACACGTTACTGGGCGACAGATCACCATGCGCGATACCTAGCCCATGCAATGACGCAAGCACCCTGGCCAGCCGCGCCAGGAGGGCCAAGCGCCGTCCCAGCCCACCCGACTGCACGAAGCCCTGCAGCTCACGACCTTCACGCATCGCCTGGTCGAACTCCGTCATGATCGACTCGAGAGGAACCAAGCCCTCCATCAGCTCCATGACATATCCCGGCCTAGGCTTGCTGATGTAGGCCAAGGGCATCACCACAGGAAGCCCCATGTCCTGGACAGGCAGGTAGCGGATCCGTTCCAGTTGCCGCACCCACGCCAACGTTGCCGGCTCGTTCGCTTTGGTATTCGCCAGCTTCACGATCTGGCGGACGTTGCCCTTGATGCGGACGATTGTCCCCTGCCCCCCCTTCGAGAGGCGCTCGCCCAGCGTGTACTCGCCACCGCGGTCATCAAAGACCTTCTGTTCACGCGCCGCCCCCCGCACTTGAGGCGGTTCACGCCCAGCGTTTGCCATGTCATCCCCCCTTCTTGAATATCAGCGCCAAGCTCTTGTCATCCGAATGCCCTGGCGTGCCCCAATGCGTCAATTCGTGTGTCAGCCATCGCCGTGCCCTTCTACGGCTGATGCCAGAAATGTGACGATGCAGCGCCTGCGGAAAGGTGTGCAAGGACCGCTCGTCCAGATCGTCAGCCACACCGTCGGTCATGAGGAGCACCTGGTCGCCAGGTTGAGACAGCTCAAAGTCGTGTGTTGACCATGCGCTCCACCCCCTGTCGATGCCCATAGCGCGCGTCTCGTTGCCGAAGCCACTCCTCGGGGGTGTCATCACGCGCACCTGTCCGTGGGATCGGATCAAGATCAGGCCATCACCCAACTGCCAGGTCCGCACATAGCCTTGGGCGGTGCATGCAGCCATCAGCAGCGTGGTGGCTGCGTCGTCGGCGCGATCCGGCCCCACCGCCCGCAGCCAAGCACGGTAGATGCGCGTCGCCAGTTCCCGCATCTCCTGCCGGTGGTCCGTTTCACGCCACAGCACCTGCATCGCCGCCCGCACCGCGCACTGCGCCCCTTTGTCGCTTTGGGAGCGACTGCCCAGGCCGTCCGCGACGCAGGCTATCCACCCACCACGCCACCCGCGTACCCCGCAGGCATCCTGGCATGGCTCTCCCGCTTCGGCATGCAAAGGGCCGACCACCGACGTGCCTACGGCGCTCAGCATTCAGAGCGCGTCCAGGTCGAGGTCGTCCTCAAGGTCGTCGCCCACGCTCAGGGGCTGGGCTGTGTTGGGCGATCCGCTGGTGGACCGTGCCACAACACTCATCGTGACTGCCCGGAAGAACTTGACGATATCCCGTGCACCATCGGCCTCGAAGACTGGAGCCTCGAGATCATTGGTGAACTGGTGCAGCATCGCCCGGTCAGCGTCTGCACCAATCGCCATGGCGAAGCGTGTGACCTTCTGACCCCGTTCGCTGGCCTTCAAGGCCTCCAAGGGTGCTTGCCAGTCGTCCGTCGGCTCCCCATCGGACACCAGCACCAGGACCGGCCTATATGCCCGTGACGGCACCAGGTCCTTGTCTTCCAGCCACTGGCGTGCCATGGTGAACGCCGAGCCCATCGGGGTGCGACCTTGTGCCACCAGCGCCTGCACGCCGTCAATGCGATGAGCGCCTACCAATGGCACATGTGCTTGAGCCGCATCGCCGCCGAAAGTGATCAGCCCCACCTGGATTTCTGCGCGCAAGCGGCTCTCGCGGCCGAAGCTCAGGATCATGGTTTTGAGCGCCTCATTCAGAGCATCGATCTTGCTATTAACCGACATGCTGCCGCTGGTGTCAGCCAGCACGATCACTGGCAGCGGCCGCGGTTCCGGCGCGGCAAAGCCCTTCAACTTGGTGGGCGCACCCTTGGGCTCGGCCTCGGTTGACAGCAGTGCGTCATGCTCTTTTGCACGAATCACCGTGGCCTGATGAAACCGAGAAACGATGTCTTCCCGAAACTTGGCAAGTGCCATAGTGAACCTCCCTTGTTACTGACTGTAATTCTTCAATGATGATACCCACGACGCGAGCGACGACTGTCACGTGGCGTACTCCGAATGGAGTGGAAGTCCGCGTTGCGGTAGGTGGTCACGACCACCCCGTCTTCTGACTGCACCAGCACCTGCAAGCCGGCCAGCCTGGAAACATCTTGCCCCGCAAGAGAAGGGTGTTGCATTTCCTTGCGCCCCACCACGTAGTAGGTGAGTCCCTTGGCGTGAATGCGGCGACCAAAGCTTATGACCATCTCCACGTCGCGATCACGAATGCCGCGCTGCTGCATCCGTAGTTGAGCGTGGCGAGTGAGGCGAGGCTGAAGCGATTGATCGGAAGGATGCGGACTGTGCTGATTCATTTGGGCCTCCAGATGTTGGGTGTACCCATACGTTGCGAAAGATGCGCCAACCCCAGACAACTCTGCAGCCACATACAAATCAACCACTTAGCCCTGCCAAACACCCAATACAAACAAGAAACTTTGCACTGGATAGAAATTTCTTTACCAGGAAGTCGGCCGCCTCTCTCTTTCAACTGAAAGAGGCAGTCGTCAGCGCCGCAATCGGTCCACTCTCGGGACCAGACATAGTCTTGCAAGCCAGTGACGATGTGCTCCGGGCGCTCAACTGTTGCATCGTCGACCAGACCGATCCGGAAGAAGCCCCCCGAATCACTTAGGAAGGAGCGCATTGCGAATCCGGACCGGTCAGGCCACACGATCAACCCGTACGGGCGGCGTCGGAACTCTTGAGCTCTGCAAACTTCGCTGCCATGGTTGGGTTGCCCTTTGTCAGCTTCTTAATGGTCACGTCCTGGGCCTTGTCGTTGGCCAGACGCAGGTTACGGTCGGCGCCCAGCAGGGCATCCTTGGTCTTTTGCAGGTGGTCGATGGACTTGTCGATCTCGTCGATCGCAGTCTGAAAACGCCGGGAGGCCAAGTCGTAATTCTTGGCAAAGGCATCCTTGAAGCTGTCGAGCTGGTTCTCGAAGTTCGTGATGTCGATGTTCTGGGCCTTCACCAGGGCGAGCTCGGTCTTGTACTTCAGCGAGTTCATGGCCGCATTGCGCAGCAGCGTGATGATCGGGATGAAGAACTGCGGACGCACCACGTACATCTTGGGGTAGCGATGAAATACATCCACGATACCGGTGTTGTACAGCTCGCTCTCCGGCTCCAACAGCGACACCAGCACCGCATATTCGCAGCCTTTTTCGGTGCGGTCCCTGTCCAGCTCTTTCAGGAAATCCTCGTTGCGCTTCTTGGTCGCCGTCGTGTCGCTCTCGTTCTTCATCTCGAACATGATCGAGACGATTTCGGTGCCCTGCTCGTCCTGGTCGCGAAAGATGAAGTCGCCCTTGCTGCCAGTACGGGCGTCGTTGTCTTTCTCGAAGTAAGCGCGAGGGAACGCAGTGGCGCGAATGCGATTGAACTCGGTCTCACAGTGCTGCTCCAGGGTTTCACCCACCATCTTGGTGGACAGGCGCGCCTTCATGTCGCGCAAACGCTCAATGGCGTCATTTCGGTCCTTGATCTGGATCTCATACCGCTCTTTGAGAGATTGCTCGGCCAGTTGCTTTTCAAGGCGCGACTGCCTCAGGTTGCCCTCGAGTTCGTCACGCTGCTTCTCCACTGCGGTCAAAGCCTCGGTGATGGCCAGCTTCTTAGAAAGCTGTGCAGATTCCAGCTTGGCGCTCAGGGCCTGGACTTTTGCATCCTTGTCGGCGGAAGCCTTCTGCAATTCATGCACCAGCCTCGCCTCGGCCAGTTGCTTGGCCGCTTCGGTTTCTTGCCGGGCCATCTCCAGTTCGCTTACCAACGCATCGCGTTGTTTCTCAACTCCGGTCAAAGCCTGCGTCACGGCGAGTTGCCGAGCCACCTCTTCAGCTTGCAGTTTGGCTTGGAGTGACTGGATTTCGGCTTCACGAGCGGCCGCTTCTTTCTGCAACTCAGCGGTCAGTTGGGCACGGGCCAGTTGCACGGCAGCCTGCTTGTCGCGCTCAGCCAGTTCCAAGCGTTCGTGCAGCTGGTGTTCAAAGTCGCTGTCTCGCACCTGCTTGAGGATGTCGGCATATCCGGCTTCGTCGATCTTGAAGGCTTTGCCACAGTGTGGGCAGATGATGTCGTTCATGGTTTTTCACTTCCTGGGTTATTGACACCCTGATCCTTGCGAGAGCCATGCCACCTTGATAGACGGCCAGAAACCCTTAAAAATCAACAACCTATATTCATAGCCCATTCAAAATAGAGAAATTTTCTTATATCCGGTGATTACTTTTTTACCCCTACTGCATCTGCGAATGGCCGCCTGGGCCAATGCGAAGTCAGTCGCCGCAGTTCAAGCGCTGCCGAGTGCTCGACGGCCAGTTGACCGTTGCCGCCGTGGAAGTTCGCTCGCAGGCTGCTGGGGTGGCAAGCGCGCAACCAAGAGGTCACCTCGTCAAGGTGCTGCAGCGCGATCTCTTCGTCGAACCAAACGGACCGAGGATCTTCTGGCCGGTAGTGGATGAGGCTCTCGCCAGGCGCCGCCATCACCTTCGTCGTGGGCGAATCAGCCCACACCAGTCGCCCCAACAACTGCAACTGCCCCTTGCAACCACGCGGCGTCTTCACCACCCAGATGTCATCAGGGGACCGTTGCTGAAGTTCATCAAGCTTGTCTTTGGCAGATTGGAAGTAGCCGATCCGGCCTTGGCGAATATCGGACTCGTAGTCCTTCCAGTAGTACAGAACGTCCATCTCTGTTTCTAAGAGTAGCGGGCCGCATTCGCGGCGCAGTGGGATTCAACAATTTCAAGCCAAGGCTGATACCAGTACCAGGTCTTGACCACCAAGACACCCAAGGCTTTTGATGGATGCTTTGCATTCAACTCTTTCCATAACTGGGTATGGCTGTGCATGGTGAAGCGTGGGTATCCGCCAGCCTGCATCTTCTCCACCACCTGCATCGGCAGGTACTTGGCCTTCTCGGTTTGGGTTCATTCCTATCCCTTGTTATTTACCTACCGCCAGCAGGCGACTGGGTCTTCGCCGCTGTACCTTTCCCACTGCACAGACCAGATGGCCGGCTCCAAAACGCCAACCTCATCGGTCCGGTTCTCTCCGTCGTCGTGGTCATCCAGGCCCGTGGAGAAGAACAAGCCTCCACCTTCGGTGAGCACGTAGCGGTTATGCAGGGTTGCTTGCGGGCGCAGGTACAGCCGCACCTCGACGCCTTCGGGCCGAGCCAACTCCAGAGCGCGCTCAATGCCGCGGCACAGATGATCCTGGCGCTTGCTATCGCCGCAGAACACGTCGACGCGTGCACCAGGTCTGGCGCAACGGAGAAACGCAACCAAAGGCCTGCGATGCCGGCCGTTGTTCGCGTCCAGGTGGGGATCGATCAGCTTGATGTGTGATCCAGCGCGCAGCAGAGGTGCGCAGCAACGGGTCATCACCTCGGCCGTGCGTTCGATGTGCCATTGCCGATTGGGCTGCAAGCAGGGGTGGGCCGCATCCAGCTCATGGGCCGGAACTACCGCGCCGCGCGCATCGCCCTCTGCGGCAATGATGGCGTCGAACGGCTCGCGCGCATGCTCAGCCTCGGCAGCGGCCAGCCAGTTCTCCGCGCAGCCCTCTCCTGAACGACCCTGGAAGTAGAAGAAGTCGTCTGTCAATCCTCGCAGGCGGACCTCAATCTTGGAAAGTTCAGCGGTACCGCGCAGTCTGGCCTGAGCAGCCTGGTACACGAACCTCTTCCACTTGCTAGGGAACGCCGCAATCAAGCGACCTTCGGCGACGCCGAACTTCTCAACGATGTAGCGGAATTGAAGATCAGACGCCGCCACGGCAGCGGGCTCGACAGCAATCTCTTTGAACATCAGAACAGCTCCGCGCCACGTTCGTCGAAGAAGCCCTGTGGCCAGGGCTTGGCGAAGTCGCCCTCCTTGGTCACCGGGATCTCGTCGATGGTCACCGCTCCGTTGCGCTTGCTGAGGCAGTAGACACCGATCAAAGCGGGCGACAGTGGTTGGTCAATCACGTTGCTGGTCATTTCCGCGGCTTCGCGGATGCGGCGCAGCAGTCGCAGGATCAGGTGCTCGCTGTGCGTCTCGATGAGGAACGAAAGCCCTTGGTTCACCGCGCCGTCGATGAACAGGTCACCTAGGCCCACCTGGACGGTGGGGTGGATGTGCAGCTCGGGTTGCTCAATGCACACTACGCTAGCCGAGCCATCCTGTGCCGCCACGACCACCGGCAGCACCTGCGAGATGCCGACGCCCACATCTTGCGGCTGCAAAGTCAACCCAGCGCCATCCACCAGCTGCGCGCGCTTGCGGATAGGGCCGATGGGCTGCGGCACCGGCTGGTTTGGATCGAACTCCTGGAAAGCTTTGCGGGTGACGGCGTAGCCCGTGCCCAGCTTGGCGGGCGACTGCATCCAGTCGCTCACACGCTCCACTAGGTCCTGACTGCCAGTGACCAACGTCTCCCACGCAGCCATGCCATCCGACCAAGCCGAATCGCTCTTGGTGAACGACACCTCCAGGCCGCGAGGCGGAATACGCCGCAGCGGGCCGATGTAGCGCATTTGCCCCAACTGCTCGCGGAGCAGCAAGGCGGGGCCTACGGTCAGCCAGGAAAGGAACGCGGTGAACTCGCGAACCATGTAGACGTTTTCTGCGCCCTTTGCGCCTGGCGCCGGGATGAAGAGCATCTGGTCCAGCCGGGGCAGCGCCCCACGGAAGCCGGAGAGCCACGAGCGCAAGCCGTCACCAGGGCGCTCCATGCCGGCCTCTTTCACCGTGTCGAATACGGCTCCAAGGATGGACATGGTGACAGGTGCCTTCTCGTCTTCTTTGTCAGAGGCTTCAGAGGCGCGGATCGCCAGATCATCGAGGCTAACGAAGTCGTCCAGCCCCCGATGGCCACCCAAATTCCCCCGCCTATGGCCACCTCAAACTCCCCCACCTGAACTGATCGGGGATAGGGGTTAAACGCCGGCGCCGTCGGCACCT
>LNAP01011933.1_pt2 | contig 29525 bp, 29 predicted proteins | sample 602601 | NCBI WGS metagenome assembly LNAP01 (sample SAMN02440304, study PRJNA202911) | soil metagenome | biome: Subtropical and temperate rainforests or woodlands; isolation source: soil samples (1 kg each in a 20% v/v slurry with milli Q water) were... ... | reverse complement strand
GACTTCATATCCCAGTTGACCGAACAAGTGCTTCACCACGCTGGGCGCCAGGCCGCGCACCTGCTTGCCATCACTCCAGGAGATCGGCGGGTACACCGGGTAATCGCAGTAACGCACCTTGTCCGCTGCGACGGCATGGCCGGCCACCAGTATCGCCAGCAGGCAAAGCCATCGCGCCATCAGGTTCAGGCCGCCACGCTGGCAGTGAACAGGTAACCGGCGCCGTGAATGGTGATGATCAACTGCGGTTCGGCCGGATCGTCATGCAACTTGCGGCGCAGGCGGCCGACCAGCACGTCGATGGAACGGTCGTTGGGCACCCATTCACGGTTGCGGATCTGGTCCATCAATTGATCGCGGCTGAGGGTGTGGCCGCTGTTGCGCAGGAACACGCTGAGCAGCTGGTATTCGCCGTGTGTCAGCAGCGTTTCGCTGCCGGACGGATCGATCAGGCGACGGCGGTCGGTGTCCAGCGCCCAGTCGGCAAACTGCTTGACCGGTTTGGCCGCCGCGATGGCGGGCGCTGGCGTTTGCGCATGACGTACCCGGCGAATCAGGTTTTTCGCCCGGGACACCAGCTCCCTTGGATTGAGGGGTTTGATCACGTAGTCATCGGCGCCGCATTCGAGGCCGACGATGCGATCGATTTCATCGTTGCGCCCGGTGATCAGGATGATCCCGACCTCCGAACGCACCCGCAGCTCGCGGGTCAGGGTCAGGCCGTCCTTGCCCGGCAGGCGGATGTCGAGCATCACCAGGTCGACGCTCTGGCTGGCCAGGAAGGTTTCCGCCAGTTCCGCCGTGGCGGCGCAATGGACGTCGTAGCCTTCCTGGGACAGGTAGGCGTGCAGCAGATCGCGAATCAGCGGATCGTCATCGACGATCAATACCCGAGGAGTCATCGCTTGGTGTCCGGCTCAGGCCCGAAGGCCAGTTTCTTATTAGAGTGTTTTCCTGCATCGGCGCCAGAGAGTATCGATTGCTGAACGACCGATCAACAGTCGCTCGTCTGCAGGCAGAAACGCTGTCTTCCGCCGGCCTGCAAACCGTCGACCCAGGCTTCGCAAATCTGGATGCCCTGCTCCGGGGTGAAGGTGCCGGGGTTCAGCCCGGACTCCAGCCACAAGCCGTCTAGCAAGGCGCTGAGGCTGATGGCGGCCAGATCGGCGTCGAAGTTTTCCCAGCCCTCCTCCCGGGCCAGTTCCGCCAGCACCTTGCTCAGGATGCCGCGATACTCGCCATAGGAATGATCGTGGGCCTGGTTGATGGCCTCGGCGGTTTTCACCGCGCCCCAGAACGCCAGCCACGCATCGATCAGTTGCGGATCGAGCAGCTCGGCGGAAAACGAACCGCGGAAAAATGCCGACAAGCGCTCCCGGGCATTTGGCGCGGCTTGCTCCATGGCGTCGCGCAGCAAGGTCATGACCCGCCCGGTGATAGCCATGTAGGCCTCGGCCACCAGCTCATCCTTGCCGGAATAGTGATGGCTGATCAGCCCCACCGAGACCCCGGCCTCGGCGGAAATCTTGCGGATCGACGCACCCTGGAAGCCATGACGCTTGAGGCACACCAGTGTCGCCTCGATCAGGTTGGCTTTGCGCAACTCCGGTTCCATGCGGGAAAAACGGGCTTCCTGATTCATGGGCGACACGCTCCTTGGTTCAATCGTTTAGGCCCGCGCGGGTTAGCGGCGGGCTGAACGACTGTACAGCAAGAGCGGGCAGTTTCTCTAGTCGGGCGTCAGTCCATACAACACAGGATCTGGATCAGTCGCGGTAACCCGGCGCCACTCGATCCAGCATTCTCAACAACGCAGCCCATGCCAGTTGCATGGAATCCGGATCAGCCAGCTGACCCTCCTCCAACGGCCGCCCCGGATCATTGAACTGCCGCTCGGTATGCGCGCAGACCTCGTCCGACGGCAGTACAACCTCACCGGCGGCCTGGGCGGCCAACTGGATTTCACAGGCCTTTTCCAGGTAGTACATGCGCAGGAATGCCTGGCTCACGGTCTCGCCAACAGTCAGCAAACCATGGTTGCGCAGCATCAGTACCGATTTGTCGCCCAGGTCCGCCACCAGCCTTTTTTGCTCGCTCAAATCCAGCGGTCGTGGTAGGCAACACGGCCATAGAACTCCATGGAAATCTGGTTCACCGGCAACAGCCCGCACTTCAACGCCGCCACCGCGCAACCGGATTTGGTGTGTGTGTGCAGCACGCATTGCGCATCTTCACGGGCGCCGTGGATGGCGCTGTGGATCACGAAGCCAGCCGGATTGACCGGGTACGGCGACGGTTCCACAGCGTGGCCATCAAGGTCGATCTTCACCAGATTGGACGCGGTGATCTCATCGAACATCAGCCCGTACGGGTTGATCAGAAAGTGATGCTCCGGCCCCGGAATGCGCACCGAGATGTGAGTGAAGATCAAATCGGTCATGCGAAAGTGCGCAATCAAACGGTAACAGGCCGCCAGTTCCTCACGCAGGCGCTGCTCGGTGGCGCTGCTCTCAAGCGCGGCAGTCAAATGGCTCGCGATCTCAATCATTTTTGTGGTTCTCCAGGTTGATTGGCTGGGGCCAGACAGCAGGCTTAGCATAAAGAGACGTCCAGCCGCTGGCGCTTACCTGCACTCACCGGCAAGACCTGCTTACATGGATTGAAACGACTGGATGCTGGAATCAACTTATTCTGGAAAATCCAGTATGCGGATAAACACCTCTATGATTGGCTCCCTTCGCTTGACTCGAACCCATTTTTTTACATCGCTTGTCGCCATTTGTTTTCCAATATTGGAGGCACATGCACAGCCAGTTAACACGTCAACCAACGGCATTCTGATCATCCGCCCGGCACACCCCGTATGGCTGCTTGAGCAACCCTATGCCGATAGCCCCTTGTTGACTGCGCGTACATACGGCAACAGCACTTACGGCAATTATCAAGTCAATGCCGGCCTGCAAATCATTTGTCACCCGCGGAATCGAACGGCCGGATTAACACTGCAGATCACTCCGTCGCCGCTGGGCTTTGATAGCGATCCATTTGAAGGCCCGGATGCCACCGCGGATGGACCATTACACGTCATTACGGGTACACGCACTGCCTTCGAACACCGTGTATCTGGTATTTGGACTGACGGTGGGGCTTTTCAGGTTGGTAAAATCTTTGCGATCAACACATCCATCCCCCCTGAGGAATTGGCCTACTGGGCGAGCGATGCCTCACGCGGCCAACCCCTAAAGCTTTTGTTAGCCCCGGCAAAGTCGGGCAGTAAGCCGTTGATAGCGACCTTCTCATTGCCCCAAAACAACGCGGGGTTAAAGAATGTCATCCAGCCTTGCCTTGGCACTGTTACGGCCACGCCTATTAAGCCCTAGCGCGGCTGTATCGAAGCCTGTGGGACAGAGTAGTCACCCACGTATAAATACCCCGCTTGAGCGTAACCGCTGGCCTGCGCCCGTGAGCGCCAATTCAGAAGTCCACCAAGTAAAAAAATAAGTTGATTTTTTACTGCCGGTAAATTTCTATAGATAAAAATAACAACACCGAAAACCTTATGCCTCTATAGGAGCGAGCTTGCTCGCGATGGACCTGAGGGCGACGCGTTCATCCAGACAACACGCGTTATCGTTAACGTCCATCGCGAGCAAGCTCGCTCCTACAGAGGTAGCCTGTCAGGAGTACCCGCCACATGACGACCTCGACACCCGCCTTCGCGCACCTGTTCGAACCCCTGGAGATCCGTGGCAAGCGTCTGAAGAACCGCATCATGTCCAGCGGACACGACACCTCGATGCCCACCGACAACCTGGTCAACGAACAATTGATCGCCTATCACCGGGCGCGCGCCGAGGGTGGAGCCGGGCTGATCGTACTGCAAGTGGCCGGCGTGCATGACAGTGCGCGCTACACCTCCCACGTGCTGATGGCCACCGACGATGCGTGCATTGAGGGCTACCGCAAACTGGCGCAAACCTGCCATGCCCACGGCACCCTGGTGTTGTCCCAGGTGTTCCATCCGGGGCGTGAGATCATGGAGTCCAGCGATGGCCTGCTGGCGGTCGCCTACTCCGCATCGTCGGTGCCCAACGAACGTTTCCGGGTGATGCCCCGCGCGCTGGACCAGGCAATGATCGACGAGATCGTCGCCGGTTATGCCGCTGCCGCCCGCCGCCTGCATCAGGCAGGCATTGATGGCGTCGAGGTCGTGGCCAGCCACGGTTACCTGCCGGCACAGTTCATCAATCCGCGGGTCAACCGGCGTACCGATGGCTACAACGGTGAGCTGGAACAGCGCTTGCGTTTTCTGCGCGAGGTCATCGCCGCCGTGCGCGCGGCGACCGACCAGCAGTTCATCATCGGCCTGCGCATTTCCGCCGACGAGCGCGACCCGGAAGGCCTGACCGAGGACGAATCCCTGGCCGCCGTGCAGTCACTGCAAGCGCAGCTTGATTATGTGCATATCGTCGCCGGCACCTCGGCTTCCCTTGGTGGCGCGGTGCATATCGTGCCGCCCATGGCGATCGAAGCGGCGTACCTGGCCAGGGAAGCCGGAACGTTCAAGGCCAGTTTGAACATTCCGTTGTTCGTCACCGGGCGCATCAACCAACCCCAGGAAGCCGAGCTGATCCTGGCTCGTGGCCAGGCCGATGTGTGCGGCATGACCCGGGCACTGATCTGCGATCCGCAAATGCCCAACAAGACCGACACCGGCCGCGTCGAAGACGTGCGGGCGTGCATTGCCTGCAATCAGGCGTGCATCGGTCACTTCCACAAGGGCTTGCCGATTTCCTGTATCCAGCACCCGGAAACCGGACGCGAACTGATCTTCGGCGAACGGCGACAAGCGCCACAGCGCAAACGCATCATGATCGCCGGCGGTGGCCCGGCCGGGATGAAAGCCGCCACCGTCGCGGCTCAACGCGGCCATGAGGTGACGTTGTACGAAGCCAATTCGCAACTGGGCGGTCAGGTGTTGCTCGCGCAATTGCTGCCCCGGCGCAGCGAGTTCGGCGGTGCCAGCACCAACCTGCAGCGGGAAATGGAACTGGCCGGCGTGCGCGTAGTGCGCAATACCCGAGTCGACCGGGCACTGGTGGAGCAGGAAAAACCGGACATGGTGATCGTCGCTACCGGTGCCGAGCCCTACTGGCCGCCCTTCGAGCGCGGTGGTGAGTTGCAGGTGGTGGACGCCTGGCAGGTATTGCGCGATGAAGTACGGATCGGCCGTTCGGTGGTGGTGGTCGACTGGCGCTGCGACTGGATCGGCCCCGGCATCGCCGAACGCCTGGTTCGCGCCGGGCACCAGGTACAGCTGGCGGTCAACGGCACCCATTGCGGGGAAAACCTGCCGCTGTACGTGCGCGATCAACTGGCCGGCGAGCTGCATAAACTGGGCGTGCCGATCACACCATATGCGCGGTTGTATGGCTGCGATGACAACACGGTTTACCTGCAACACACCGCCAGTGGCGAACCGATGCTGATGGAGAACATCGACACCCTGGTGCTGTGCCAGGGGCATCAGCCGGTCGATACCCTGGGCGCCGAGCTGCAAGGGCTGGTGGAGTTTCGCCGGATCGGTGACTGCCTGGCGCCGCGCACCGCCGAAGAAGCGATTTATGAAGGCCTTAAAGTCGCGTGGGAGCTTTAAGGCTGTTTATACTCCGGGGCTTAGACGGCTAACACCAACCCTGTAGGAGCGAGCTTTGCTCGCGATGGACTCGAGAACACCGCTGGGTGTCAGGCTTCCAGCGTTATCGTTGGCGACCATCGCGAGCAAGCTCGCTCCTACGGGGATTTGCGCCATTTCTCCCGGTTCGGATTTGACCATGAGCAACAGCAGTACCACACAGCCCGCACCCGGCAACGCCGAACCGCATTTTCTCGGCACGCGCATTCGCGGCCTGCGCAAGCGTCGGGGCATGACCCTGACGGAGCTGGCGCAACAGAGCGAACTCACCGCCGGCTACATCAGCCAGCTGGAACGCAACCTCGCCTACCCGTCGATTCCGGCGCTGTTCAACATTGCCCGCAGCCTCGGCGTTACCATCCAGTGGTTCTTCGCCAGTGAAGCGGTCACCGCCCCCGAAGACGATGGCATCGTGGTGCGCAAGAACAGCCGCCTGAACGTGCATTACGAAGACGGCATCGTCGACCAGTTGCTGACACCTCAAGCCAACCGCCAACTGGAAATGCTCCACTCGCGTTTCCCGCCCGGCACCTACAGCCAGCAAAGCTACAGCCACGACGGTGAAGAAGCCGGCTACTTGCTCTCGGGGATTTTCGAGTTGTGGGTGGGCGAGCGCCATTTCCAGCTCACTGAAGGCGACAGCTTCAGCTTTTCCAGCCAGGAACCGCACCGCTATGGCAACCCTGGCGATGTCGATGCAGTGGTGATCTGGGTGATTACACCGCCGACGTTCTAACGTCGGCCGCGACCAGGGGCCGGCGTGACACTCGCACGCTTGAGGGTGTCGCTCGGCAACTCCTTGAACAGCGCACGATAGCTGCTGGAAAACCGCCCCAGATGCCAGAACGACCAACGCATCGCCACTTCAGCCACGGTGGTTTGCGTCGGCGTGCGACTCAGCAATTCGCGGTGGGCACTGTTGAGTCGGCGCAGGCGCAGCCACTGGGTCGGCGACATGCCGGTATAGGTCTTGAACGCATGCTGCAACTGACGCAGTGAAAACCCCGCGATCTGGGACAATTCCAGCAGATTGAGATGTTCTTCCGGGGTGTCCGCGGCCCATTCCCCTACCCGTTTCATGATCGAGCGCTCCCCGGCCCGACGCTGCAAGGCGCCCTGGTCGAGGCCGACGCACGCGTTGTCGAGGATGAACAGGCAATCTTCCAGCAGTTGCTGGGTCAGCGCTTCGCGGCTCGGTGGATCGAAGGTCTGCGACAGCCGCGTCAAGGTTCCGCTGAGCCAACGGCAAAACAGCGCATTCTGCTGGGCGTTGAGCGGTGCCATGAACAACCCTTCAAGCCTGGCGATGTCCAGGCTGTGGCGCTTTACAAACTCCGGCCCGAACACCACGGCGATTTCCTGATAGTTCTCCGGGGTGATCCAGATGTTGCGGCTTTCGCCATTCAACACGTACAGCGCGTTGTCACCGCGATCGAAACAGAACGATAACGAACCCTGGGGCGCGCTGAAATTCTGCTCGACCCGAGTGTTCATCGACTCTTCGTAAATCTCCACGCCCTGCAGATCCAGATAACGCACCCTACCCGCGAAGTGCCCCGGCGACATCTGCTGGTACTGCTGCACCCAGCCTGGAGTGGCGCGGATTTGCTCGGCGACATCGGCGGTGTTGAACGCTTGGACTTGGAGGGAACTGGAACCTGTCATGGGGCGACCTTACGCACTCTTTTGGTGCGTTTTGTGCTGCTTAAAGTGGATAGATGGAACCGCAAGGCTCGCACAAGATAGTCGTCAACGCGCTACAGGGGAAGTGTCCGGCGGATGAAACCGGTCTTAAAACCAATAACGAGGTCTTTATGAATGTCCCTTTCGATCAGCTGTTCACTTGGCTGAAAGATCACAAGATTACCGAAGTCGAGTGCGTCGTCAGCGATCTGACCGGCATTGCACGCGGCAAAATTGCACCGACCAACAAGTTCCTGCATGAGCGAGGCATGCGCCTGCCGGAAAGTGTCCTTCTGCAAACGGTAACCGGGGACTTTGTCGACGACGACATCTACTACGACCTGCTCGACCCGGCCGATATCGACATGGTCTGCAAGCCGGACGCCGACGCCGTCTACGTGGTGCCATGGGCCATCGAGCCGACCGCCATCGTGATCCACGACACCTTCGACAAGTTCGGCAACCCGATCGAACTGTCGCCGCGCAATGTGCTGAAGAAAGTCCTGCAGTTGTACACCGATAAAGGCTGGCGGCCGATTGTCGCGCCGGAAATGGAGTTCTACCTGACCCAGCGCTGCGAAGACCCGGATCTGCCGCTCAAGGCACCGATGGGCCGTTCGGGGCGCGCTGAAAGCGGACGCCAGTCGTTCTCCATCGACGCGGCCAACGAATTCGACCCGCTGTTCGAAGACGTCTATGACTGGTGCGAACTGCAAGGTCTGGACCTCGACACGCTGATCCACGAAGACGGCCCGGCGCAGATGGAAATCAACTTCCGTCACGGCAACGCCCTGGACCTGGCGGACCAGATCACCGTGTTCAAGCGCACCATGCGTGAAGCGGCACTCAAGCACAACGTGGCGGCCACCTTCATGGCCAAGCCGGTCGGCGACGAGCCAGGCAGCGCCATGCACATTCACCAGAGCGTGGTGGACATTGCCACCGGCCAGCCGATCTTCGCCGATGCCGATGGCAACATGAGCGAGCTGTTCCTGCATCACATTGGCGGCTTGCAGAAGTACATCCCGAAAGTGCTGCCGATGTTCGCGCCGAACGTCAACTCGTTCCGCCGCTTCCTGCCGGACACCTCGGCACCGGTGAACGTCGAGTGGGGCGAAGAAAACCGCACCGTGGGCCTGCGCGTACCGACTTCAAGCCCGGATGCCATGCGCGTCGAGAACCGTCTGCCGGGCGCGGACGCCAACCCGTACCTGGCCATCGCCGCCAGCCTGCTGTGTGGTTACCTGGGCATGATCGAGCGCATCGAGCCGAGCGCTGCGGTACAGGGCCGCGCCTATGAGCGTCGCAACCTGCGCCTGCCGATCACCATCGAGGACGCCCTGACCCAGATGGAAGAATGCGACACCATCAGCCGCTACCTGGGCAGCAAGTTCGTGCGGGGCTATGTCGCGGTCAAACGCGCCGAGCACGAGAACTTCAAACGGGTGATCAGCTCCTGGGAGCGTGAGTTCCTGATGCTCAGTGTCTAAAAAACCCGCTCTCGCATGGGATCACACATCCCTTGTGGGAGCGAGCTTGCTCGCGATGAGGCCAGTGAATCCAATATCTTCGTTGACTGACAGGCCGCCATCGCGAGCAAGCTCGCTCCCACAGGTAGGTGTACACCTGAAGAATCCAATAATTCCAAGAAGGTATCGATATGCGCTTATTGAAATCCATGGTCCCGGCCGCACTTGCGGTCTTGTTCAGCGCCGTTGCCCAGGCTCAGCCCCAGGTCAGCGTCTACAACTGGACCGACTACATCGGCGAAACCACCCTCGCCGACTTCCAGGCCAAGACCGGGATCAAGGTGATCTACGACGTATTCGATTCCAACGAAACCCTTGAAGGCAAACTGCTTGCCGGTCGTACCGGGTATGACGTGGTGGTGCCGTCCAACCACTTCCTCGCCCGCCAGGTGAAGGCCGGCGCGTTCCTCAAGCTCGATCGCGAGCAACTGCCGAATTTCAAGAACCTCGACCCGAAATTGCTGGCGCTGCTGGAAAAAAACGATCCGGGCAACGCGCACTCGGTGCCGTACCTGTGGGGCACCAACGGCATCGGCTATAACGTCGACAAGGTCAAGGCTGTGCTGGGCATCGACAAGATCGACTCCTGGTCCGTGCTGTTCGAACCGGAGAACATCAAGAAGCTCAGCGCCTGCGGCGTGTCGATGATGGACTCAGCGGACGAAGTGTTCCCGGCGATGCTCAACTACATGGGCATGGACCCACGCAGCGAAAACCCCGAGGACTTCAAAAAGGCCGAAGCCAAGCTGCTGAGCATTCGCCCCTACATCACCTACTTCCACTCCTCCAAGTACGTCTCGGACCTGGCCAACGGCGATATCTGCGTAGCGTTCGGATACTCGGGTGACGTGTTCCAGGCCGCCAACCGCGCCAAGGAAGCCGGCAATGGCGTGAACATCGCCTACGCCATTCCCAAGGAAGGCGCCAACCTGTGGTTCGACCTGCTGGCCATCCCCGCCGACGCCAGCAACCCGAAGGAAGCTCATGCCTTCATCAACTACCTGCTGGACCCGCAAGTGATTGCCAAGGTCAGTGAGTCGGTCGGCTACGCCAACCCGAACCCGGCCGCCAAGCAGTACATGGACCCTGAGCTGGTCACCAACCCCGAGGTTTATCCGTCCCAGGAAGTCCTCGACAAACACCACGCCGCCGCAGTCGATCATGCGCCTGATGACCCGTTCGTGGAGCAAAGTGAAGTCCAACAAATGAATCAGTACACCAAGGAACACACCCACTCCTATTACGCAGCGTCCGCCAAGGGCATGAGGCAGCGCCCCGCGCTGGCCTCGGACCTGGTGGCCGATGTCTGTGTGGTCGGCGCGGGTTTCACCGGCATCAACACCGCCATCGAGCTGGCCCAGCGTGGGCTCTCGGTGGTCCTGCTGGAGGCCCGACGGATCGGCTGGGGCGCCAGCGGGCGCAACGGCGGCCAGTTGATTCGTGGTATCGGCCATGACGTCAGCGGTTTCGCCAAGCACATCGGCGCCGATGGCGTGCAATACCTGGAACACGCCGGGAACGAGTCGGTGCAAGTCGTGGCCAATCGCATCCGCAAGCACGGCATCGATTGCGACCTGAGCTGGGGCTTCTGCGAACTGGCCAATACCCCGGCCCAGTTCAAGGCGCTCAAGGCCGAGCAGGTGCAACTGATTGAATCCGGCTACGCCTTTGAAACCCGACTGGTGGCGCCAGAACAAATCCGTGAGCAGGTGGTGAACTCCGGTGTGTACGCCGGCGGCCTGGTGGACATGGGATCGGGGCATTTGCATCCGCTGAACCTGGTCCTTGGCGAAGCGCAAGTTGCCGAGTCCCTTGGGGTGCGGATTTTCGAGCAGAGCCCGGTGCTGGAGTTAATCCATGGCAGCACGGTGCAAGTGCGCTGCGCCGGTGGCACTGTGAGTGCAGGCACGTTGGTGCTTGCTTGCAATGCCCATCTGGAAGAGCTCGAACCGAAGCTCAGCGGCAAAGTACTCCCGGCAGGCAGCTACATCATCGCCACCGAACCCTTGTCGCAAGAGGCCGCTGCAAAACTGATCCCGCACAATGTTGCGCTGTGCGACCAGAAGGTCGGCCTGGATTACTACCGGCTCTCGGCTGACCGGCGCTTGTTGTTCGGTGGTGCCTGCCATTACTCCGGGCGCGATCCTTCGGACATCAGCGCCTACATGCGCCCGCAGATGCTCAAGGTGTTCCCGCAACTGGCCGATGCTATCAGTGGGGCGGCAAGATCGGCATCTCGGCCAACCGCTTCCCCCAGGTCGGGCGCCTGAGCCAGCACCCGAACGTGTTCTACGCCCAGGGTTACTCAGGCCATGGCCTGAACGTGACCCACTGGTGCGCGAAGTTGTTGGGCGAAGCGATCCATGCCGGCCACAGCAAAGGCTTCGACGTGTTCAGCGCCGTGCCGCACATGACCTTCCCCGGCGGACGCACACTGCGTTCACCCTTGCTGGCCCTTGGCATGTTCTGGTATCGGATGCGGGAAATGCTGGGCTGACGTAGGCCTGCCGGGCGCCTGCTAACCATACAAGCGAGCTTGCTCGCGATAGCGATCTGAAATCCAATGATTGGGTTGTCTGGCACACCGCTATCGCGAGCAAGCTCGCTCCCACACTGTTTTACGTATTCCCTCTTCTACCATCCCCTTGTTTCGACTTTCGATTTGCTCAATTGCGAGTCACTTCTATATTGAGGGAGTGCTCTGAACTTCCTGCCTCCTGTCGAGCTTGACCCATGGCAACTACTGATCAGCTGATCATCTGCGAGCACTGCGACAGCGTGTACCAAAAAGTAACGCTCGCCAAACATCAAAAAACCCTGTGTACGCGCTGCGGCGGCGTACTTCAGCGCTATAACGGCCTCACGGTGGAGCAGCGTCTTGCGTTGACCTTCACCGCGTTGATGCTCTGGATATTCGCCAATTTCTATCCGGTAATGAGCATCAACCTCAAAGGCGTGAAGAACAGCGCAACGCTCTGGGACTCGGTGCTGGCCCTGAGCCTGGGGCCTATCACCTTCATCGCCATGGTGGCGGCAATCGCCATGATCATCGCGCCGATTTTCCAGTTGCTGCTGCTGATCTGGGTGCTGGGCTTCGCACTCAGCGGGCGACGCTCGCCCGGATTCAAATTCTGCATGCGCTGGCTGGAAACCCTGAGGCCCTGGAGCATGCTCGAAGTCTGCCTGCTGGGCGCCATGGTCGCGGTGATCAAGCTCGCCGGACTGCTCGATGTGCTGCCCGGCATAGGGTTGTTTGCCCTGGCGGCGCTGAGCCTGATGATGATCCGCATCGCCGGACGCGACATCCGCGAACTATGGGACATTGTATGAGTACGCCTCCTTACGCCGACGAGCTCAACCTGTGCCTGTGCCACACCTGCGGCCTGGCCTGCGACATGACTTTCGAGCCCCACGAATGCGAGCGTTGCGGTGCACCGCTGCACCGGCGCAAAGCCAATTCTCTGGCCCGCACCTGGGCCTACATGATCGCGGCGCTGGTGTTCTACATCCCGGCCAACCTGTTGCCGGTGATGAACACCGAGATGGTCGGCAACGGCGCCGACAGCACGATCATGAGCGGCGTACTGGAATTCTGGGAAGCCGGGGCCTGGGATATCGCCCTGATCATATTCATTGCCAGTATCGCGGTGCCGGGAGTCAAGTTCGTCGCCATCACATTGCTGCTGGTCACCGTGCAGCGCGACAGCGAGTGGGCACGCAAGGAGCGGTCGACGTTGTACCGCTTCGTCGAAGTCATCGGTTATTGGTCGATGCTCGATGTGATCGTGGTCGCCCTGGTGGCCTCGCTGGTGAAATTCCAGGCCCTGGCCGACATCGAACCGCGCCCGGGCATTCTGTTTTTTGGTCTGGTAGTGGTGTTCACCATGCTTTCGGCAATGAGTTTTGATCCCCGTATGATCTGGGATAAAGAACGGAAAAACCCACACAATAAGGAGGTCACTGATGAAGTCACAAGCCACTGACGGGCCACAAGCCCCCGGGCCGGCGCCGATCAAGACCCGCCGTTTCAGCGTTTCGCTGGTCTGGATCGTCCCGATCGTCGCGGTGCTGGTGGGTATTTCGCTGGTGGTCCACAGCTTTTTGCAGCAGGGCCCGACCATCGTTGTCACGTTCAAGACCGGTAGCGGCCTGACCGCGAACAAGACCGAGGTCAAATACCGCAATGTCGTGATTGGTCATGTCTCCGATGTAGAGCTCAGCAGTGACCAGAAAAGCGTCAACGCCACCATCAAACTGGAAAAGCAGGCCGAAAGCTTTACCCGCGAAGATTCGCAGTTCTGGGTTGTGCGGCCGCGCATTGGCGCGGGCGGTGTATCGGGGATCGATACACTGCTGTCGGGCGATTACATCGGGGCCGATATCGGCCAGGCCAACGGCCGGGCAAAAAACTTCATCGGACTGGAGAATCCGCCACCCATCACCTACGGCGAACCGGGCAAGCGTTTTACGCTGTTCACCCAGGACCTGGGGTCGTTGGACATCGGCTCTCCGGTCTACTACCGCAAGATCCCGGTGGGCCAGGTGGTGGCCTACGCGCTGGACCCGGATGGCAAGGGCGTGAACATTGAACTGTTCATCCATGCACCCCATGACAAGTACGTCACCGAAAACACCCGCTTCTGGAACGCAAGCGGCATTGACGTGAACGTCGGCGCCAATGGCTTTGCGGTCAAGACCGAGTCGTTGTCTTCCTTGCTGGTGGGCGGCATAGCCTTCCGCGCGCCCGACTACAGCCCCAACGATAAGCCTGCTGCCGCAGAGTACGCCTACGAATTGTTCGACGACCAACAAACAGCCCTGGCCCCGCCAAACGGCAAGCCGCAGTTCCTGGCCATGCGTTTCGACCAGGCACTGCGCGGGCTCAAGGTCGATGCCCCGGTGGAGTTCCTCGGTGTGGAAATCGGCAAGGTAGTGGCGGTCAATCTTGATTACGACGAGAAAAAGCGCTCCTTTCCGGTCAACGTCGGTATCGTGATCTACCCGCAGCGCCTGGGCCAGGCCCATGTCAAAATGCTCAAGGCACTCAATCATGACCCTGATAACGAAGCCGCTGGCGTACGCTTGATCGGTACCTTTATCGAAAACGGCCTGCGCGCCCAGGCCCGCACCGGTAATCTCCTGACCGGCCAGTTGTACATCGCCCTGGACTTCTACCCCAAAACCGACAAGGTCGCCTTCGATGTAAACGCACGCCCGGTCATGATTCCGACCATTCCCGGCAGCCTCGAGCAATTGCAGGAAAAACTCGAATCCATGGTCGACAAGATCAACAAACTGCCGATCGAGCGTATTGCCGGCAATCTCGATGGCAATCTCGTCGAACTGCGCAAAGGCATGATGCAATTCAACGGAAAGATCTTGCCTGGCGTGCAAACCACTTTGTCGGAAGTCAGCAAGACGCTGGAAACGGCCAATTCGACCCTGCAGTCGGCCAGTTCGACCTTGGCCGAGGATTCGCCGCAACGGGAAAAACTGGGGCTAACCCTGGATGAACTGGGACGCACGTCGAGATCCTTGCGTGATCTTTCGGATTACTTGGGACGGCATCCGGAATCGCTGCTTCGCGGCCGTCCGAATAATGCCGCCCCCATGGATCTGCAAGGGCCACCGCGCAATTGAACACAGGAGCAACACCCATGGCTTTACCGCTGAAGTTCACCCTGCTCACCGCGATGTTGCTGCTCGCCGCCTGCCGCAGCGACCCGATTCAATTCCATACCCTGACCCCAGCACTGGAGGGCAATCACTCAAGAACCACCGTCGGCGTGATCCAGATCGAGACGATCAGCGTGCCACCCCAGGTCGATCGTGCGCAGATCGTCATTCGCGAGGGCAACAGTGGCCTGGCGATCCTGGAAACCCAGTGGTGGGGAGCAAACCTGGTGGACGAACTGCGCAGTGCGTTGGTCGATCAACTGAGCAACAGCCCTGTACAAGGCCGACACTCGGTGCGGGTCGATGTGCAGCGTTTTGACTCGGTGCCCGGCCAGTACGCCTTGATGGACGTGGAATGGCGCCTGCGCAGCGCCGGCACCGGCGACACGGCGCGGTTGATTTGCCGCAGTACCCTGCAAACGCCCTCGGGTGCGAGCATTGATGACCTGGTGCTTGCCCAGCAAAACAACGTCAAACGCCTGGCCGCGCTGATCAGCCAGGCTGCCGTCAGACCACAGGCAAGCTGCCCTGCGCCCTGAATGGATTCCTCCCCAGGATTAACGGCGACAAGTTCGCCGTTAATCCGTCCCTCCTGTTTCCTGCGGTCATTCCCCGCGGCAGACGGCCCGCAGCAACTGGCAGCGTCAGATGCGCCGAGGCACACAACAAAAAGGCAGCCGGGCAGCGTCATATTCTCATCGGCGGCATCGTTTGATCGATGAGTCGAAACATAGCGGACACAGCGCTGCTAATCTGAATGAAAATTACATGTATTAACGGTTTTTTTTACGTTATTTTCTCATTTGGATCACTACATTTCCCGCACTTCAAAAGCATGCAAATGATTCGCATTGGTTAACTGTCGTTTCAATACGCATGACTTTCAAAAAATGTACCAGGAGCAGCCCACAGAATGATTCCAAAAATCCCCTCGTTCTTGAAAAAGGCCCTTCTGGCCACCGCTTTGCTGAGCGCTGGCCAGGCCTATGCAGCAGACTCCGTCGGCATCGTGGTGTACAACGCGCAACACGCAGGCCTGACCAAGGCCTGGGTCGCGGGCTTTACCCAGGAGACCGGTATTCCCGTCACGTTGCGCAATGGCGATGACACCGAAATGGGCAACCAGATCGTGCAGGAAGGTGCGGCTTCGCCAGCGGACGTATTCCTGACCGAGAACTCCCCGGCCATGGTCCTGGTCGACAACGCCGGGCTGCTTGCGCCTGTCGATAAGGCCACGCTGGAGCAGGTTGACTCCGCCTACCGTCCGGCCCACGGCAAATGGGCAGGCATCGCCGCGCGCTCCACGGTATTCGTCTACAACCGAAGCCGACCTGCCGAAATCGATCATGGACCTGGCTTCACCGAGCTGGAAGGGTCGCTGGGGTGCATCGCCCGGTGGTGCTGACTTCCAGGCCATCGTCGCTGCCATCCTCCAGCAAAAGGGTGAAGCCGCCACGCTGGATTGGCTCAAGGCGATGAAAACCAACTATGCCAACTACCGTGGCAACAGCTCGGTACTCAAGGCAGTGAATGCCGGGCAGATCGACAGCGGCGTGATTTACCACTATTACAGCCTGGTGGATCAGTCCAAGACCGGCGAAAACAGCAAGAACACCGCCCTGCACTATTTCAGGCACAAAGACCCGGGCGCTTTTGTTAGCATCTCCGGCGGCGGCGTCCTCGCCTCCAGTAAACACCAGGACCAAGCCCAGGCGTTCCTCAAGTACATTACCGGCAAGGATGGCCAGGATGTCCTGAAGAACGGCAAGTCGTTTGAATACGCCGTGGGCAAAGGCGCTGAATCCAACCCTAAACTGGTGCCTCTGAATCAACTCGATGCGCCGACTGTCGATGCCTCAAAGCTCGACAGCAAGAAAGCCGTGGAGCTGATGACACAGGCCGGACTGCTCTAATTGATACCAGAAACCCTGCCTGCGGAGGTCGCTGAGGCGACACCCGCGCATTTGCGTCGACGCTCCCGCGGAGTTTTTGCGGGGCGTGGCGGTGTATGGGTGATCGGTTTGTCGGTGCTGGTTTCATTACTGGCACTGCTACCGATCGCCTACGTTATTGGTGTGTCCCTGCAGACCGGCTGGTCAACCGTTGTGGCCCTGGTGTTCCGCCCTCGGGTCGGTGAACTGCTGGTCAACACCGTGCTGCTGGTGCTGCTGACGATTCCCTTGTGCATCGCGCTGGGGGTGACGCTGGCCTGGCTCACGGAACGCACGAATCTGCCGGGGCGGCGCTGGTGGTCGTTGCTGGCCACCGCGCCGCTGGCAGTGCCTGCGTTCGTTCACAGCTACGCCTGGGTCAGCCTGGTGCCTCCTATTCACGGTTTGTTTGCCGGTGTCCTGGTCTCGGTCATCGCCTACTTCCCGTTCCTGTATTTGCCGGTAGCGGCCACTTTGCGCCGGCTCGATCCGGCCATCGAAGACGTCGCCGAGTCCATGGGGCTCAAACCCTGGAAAGTGTTTTTCCGCGTTGTATTGCCGCAATTGCGCCTGGCGATCTGCGGCGGCGCCTTGCTGGTCGGCCTGCACCTGCTGGCCGAATATGGCCTGTACGCCATGATCCGCTTCGACACCTTTACCACCGCGATCTTCGATCAGTTCAAATCGACCTTCAACGGTGCAGCGGCGCACATGCTGGCCAGTGTGCTGGCGCTGTGTTGCCTGGTGATGTTGACGAGCGAATCCGCCGCCCGGGGTTCTGCGCGTTACGCCCGCGTCGGTTCGGGAAGCGCCCGGGAGCAACGGGTCGTACGCCTGAAACCGGTATCCAACTTGCTCTCGCTGACGCTGCAGATCATGACCTGCGCCCTGGCCCTTGGCGTGCCCTTGATCACCTTGGGCAAGTGGCTAATCGCCGGAGGCGTGGAAGTCTGGGACATGGCCGAATTGTTGCCTGCACTTGAGCAAACCCTGCTGCTGGGCATCGGGGGCGCGGCGCTGACCACCTGCGCGGCGATCCCGATTGCCTGGCTGTCGATCCGCTATCCCGGTCGACTGCAGCGGGTGCTGGAAAGCTGCAACTACATCACCAGTTCCTTGCCCGGCATTATCGTGGCGCTGGCACTGGTGACCGTCACGATCCACTTTGCCCGGCCGATATACCAGACCACCTTCACCGTGTTGCTGGCGTACCTGTTGATGTTCCTGCCCCGTGCCCTGGTGAGCCTGCGCGCGGGCATTGCCCAGGCCCCGGTGGAACTGGAAAACATTGCCCGCAGCCTTGGCCGCTCGCCAGCCCGGGCACTGTGGCTGATCACCTTGCGCCTGGCTGCCCCGGGGGCGGCCGCCGGCGCTGCGCTGGTGTTCCTGGCGATCACCAACGAATTGACCGCCACACTGCTGCTGGCCCCGAACGGTACGCGCACCCTGGCGACCGGGTTCTGGGCCTTGACCAGCGAAATCGATTACGCAGCCGCCGCACCCTACGCCTTATTGATGGTTGTGCTGTCGCTTCCGTTGACCGGACTTCTTTATCACCAATCGAAAAAAACGGCTGGCCGATGAACACTCTTGAATTGAATGCCCTCTACAAGTCCTATGGCGCCCATTGCGCCCTGGACAACGTCAGCCTCTCGGTGCCCAGCGGCAGTCGCACGGTCATCGTCGGCCCCTCCGGTTCGGGCAAGACCACGTTGCTGCGGATGATTGCCGGTTTCGAGTTCCCCGATTCCGGACGCCTGTCGCTCAATGGCCAGACACTGGTCGACGGCACCCACGAAGTGCCGGCCCATCAACGTCTGATCGGCTACGTGCCACAGGACGGCGCACTGTTCCCGCACATGACCGTGGCAGCGAACATCGGCTTCGGCTTGGCGACCAAGGGCACGGAAAAACAGCAGCGCATTGCCGAACTGATGGACAGCGTGGCGCTGGACGCGAAGATGGCCGAGCGCTGGCCCCATGAATTGTCCGGTGGCCAGCAACAGCGCGTGGCCCTGGCCCGAGCCTTGGCGCAACAGCCACGACTGATGCTGCTGGACGAGCCGTTCTCGGCGCTCGATACCGGATTGCGCGCCGCCATGCGCAAGATGGTTGCACGGCTGCTGGAGGACGCGGGCGTCACCACCATTCTGGTCACCCATGACCAGAGTGAAGCACTGTCGTTCGCCGACCAGTTGGCGGTGATGCGTCATGGCCGTCTGGTCCAGTCAGGGCATCCGCTGGACCTTTACCGCTATCCCGAAGACGAGCAAACCGCGCTGTTCCTGGGAGACGCCGTGGTGATGCCCGCACGCATCGAGGCCGGTTGGGCCCATTGCGACCTGGGCCGGATCCCCGTCAACAACCACCGCAACAACAGTTCGGCGCAGATCATGCTGCGCCCCGAACAACTGCAACTGGCCAGCATCCTCCCCAGCGACCCGGAAGCCAGCGGTTGCCGGGCCGTGGTCACCGATAGGGATTTCAGCGGCAACACCTGCACGCTGACGGTGGAACTGCAGCCATTGACCCGCAACGCGCAGTCGGGCCGATCACTGCTGGTGCGCAGTTCAGGCATGTATGCACCACCCGCCGGCAGCTCGGTTCAAGTCTCGACCATCGGCCATGCCCATGTACTGCGCGAGGTGTGATCGTTCACAGATCGAATCGATCCACCGCCCGACGCCGCTCGTTGTCATCGCGCACATCATAGTTGGCCGTGGTCTGGATATTGCTGTGGTGCGCCAGCTTCTGTGCAATCGACAAGTCATGCTCTTCGATCACCCGGGTGATGAATGAACGCCGGAAGTCGTGGGGCATGATTTTCACCCCGACCTGCGCGCCACGTTGCCGGGCGATGTAGTAAATCGCGTGTTTGGTGATGCGCTCCCGGGTGATGTGGCTGCCACGGCGGATGCGGTTGAACAGGAACAAGTCGTCCGTCTCGCCCTCCTTGAGCATCGAACGGCGTAACTCAAGCCAGGCTTCAAGCTTGGCGAAGGCCCAGGCCGGCGCGTACTTGATCAACTGTTTGTTGCCCTTGGCCGTCACCCGCAGGCTGCGCTCGGTGAAGTCGACCTGGCTCAGTTCCAGGTTCACCGATTCGGATTTGCGCATCCCGGAACCGTACAAAATCCCGATGATCGCGGCATCCCGCAGGCCTTGCGGTCGCGGATCGGCGGCGCAGACCGCCATCAGTTCCTGGATCAGCGTACGCCTGAGATTGCGCCCCTGGGACAGCCGTGTACCGGCCAAGCCCTTCACCGTACGCATCTTCAACAGATGCTCCTGAGAGATCAGGCTCATGCGCCACGCTTCGTTCATCACCCCGCGCACTGCGTTGACATAGAGCGAAGACGTGTTCGGCGCATAACCGTCCGAACGCAAGGTGGCCACCAACGCAATGACGTCCTCTGGCTGCAGATTGTGCCAGGGAATTTCCTCGATATCGTGGTCTTCGAAGCCCAGGCGGTCGGCGGCATCCTGCAGCACATAACGCATGGTCAGTTGGCTGGACGGCGCCAGTCGCGCCAGATACAGGGTCAGTGGATTGATGAGGGGTGTGCGTGAATCAGATACAGGTAAGTCAATCAAACGAAACGGCCTTGAATTAAAACAGTTAAGTGAAACAACTAATAAGTAAAAAAACAATGATGTAAAGGCTATTTAGGTTTACAGCCCCTGGGTTGCCCAAGAGTCAGACATTGCGTCCGTTGCAGTACTGGACAGCGTCGGCATTGTCCTGACGGTTGAAACGGCCGGATGTGGCTTTTTTCAACACGATAGACAAATTGAAATATGACCTTGCCTATCCTGACTCGGTTTTGATTATTCCTCAGGCGGCACCATGAACCTGCAATTGCTGCCGGTCGCCTGTCTGCTGAGCCGCCTGGAAAAGCCTTGGCGTGGCATTGCTCATCCTCGGCGCCATAACCATCAATATCCCGACCTGCTCGTGCGCCTGAATCAAGGAGTGACCCATGAAAATCAGTGTATTTGGTAGCGGATATGTCGGCCTGGTGCAGGCAGCGGTACTGGCGGAAGTCGGCCACGATGTGGTCTGCATGGACGTTGACGAAAATAAAGTCGAACTGCTCCAACAGGGCCACGTGAGTATATTCGAACCCGGGCTGGCCAGCCTGGTACGCGAAGGCCTTGACGCCAGGCGGTTGCAGTTCACCAGCGACGAAAAATTCGCCGTCCAGCACGGACAGGTGCTGTTCATCGCCGTTGGCACTCCGTCCCGGGACGACGGTTCGGCGGACTTGCGCTACGTGATGTCGGTGGGCGACGCCGTGGCCCGTCATCGCGAGCAACCGGCGATCCTGGTGGAGAAGTCCACCGTCCCGGTCGGCACCGGCGATGCCTTGCGTGCACACATCGACAAATGCCTGATCAGCGTCGGGCGCGTATTGCAGTTCGATATCGTCTCCAATCCGGAATTTCTGAAAGAAGGTTCGGCCGTGGCCGACTGCCGACGCCCCGACCGTATCGTCATCGGCTGTGAACGCGAAGAAGTGCGTGAGGTGATGCGTGATCTCTACTCGCCCTTCAACCGCAACCATGAGCGCATCATGTTCATGGACCTGCGCAGCGCCGAGCTGACCAAGTACGCCGCCAACTGCATGCTGGCGACCAAGATCAGCTTCATCAACCAGATCGCAGAACTGGCCGAACACCTGGGTGCCGACATCGAATCGATACGCCTGGGCATCGGCGCCGACTCCCGCATCGGCTACCACTTCATCTATCCCGGTTGCGGCTACGGTGGCTCATGTTTCCCCAAGGACATGCGCGCACTGATCCACAGCGCTGAACAGGCCCATTGCTCCAGCGACCTTCTGCAAGCGGTGGAAGCCATCAACGAGCGGCAGAAATACAAGCTGTTCGAGCGCATCAACGCGTTCTACAAGGGCGACTTGCGTGGCAGGACCTTTGCTCTGTGGGGCCTGGCATTCAAGCCGAACACCGACGACATGCGCGATGCGCCGAGCCGGGTGTTGCTCGAATCCTTGTGGGCCGCCGGAGCGAATGTCCGTGCGTTCGATCCGGAAGCCATGCAGGAAACCCAGAAGCTGTATCCCGATGAATCGAAGCTGATGCTCATGGGTACACCCGAGTCGGTCTTGTCCGGTGCCGATGCACTGATCATCTGCACCGAATGGCAACAGTTCAAGGCACCGGACTTTCAACTGATCCAGCAGCGGCTCAACGCACCGCTGATCTTCGATGGCCGCAACCTTTACGACACAGACCGTCTGGCACGCATCGGCTTCACCTACTTCCCGATCGGTCGGGGCGAGTCGAGCAAATTGCCGATTCCGTACCAGCAATGGTTTGCCGAGTCAGTCGTCGCCTGAGCACCACGTTCCCTCACATCCGCCAACAGTCTCCCGTGCTGGCTCTACACGGCCGTCGGTGCATTGCCGCCAGTGCTGAGCGGGCGGTTCGACAAGAATGATTTTGTGCTGCGGCACCTCAAGCAAATCCCGTAGCAACGACCGCGTGTCTGACTGCTAGAGTAGCGCTCACGATCGGGCTGATGCCGGCCCGATCGAATAAGGATATTCGCGCCGTGACCAGCTACTCCCCCCTCATCCGCCGCCTGTTGATCTGCTCGCTGACCATCGTCGTCAGCCGCGCCATCACCAGCCCTTTGCTCACGCTGTTCGTCAGCGACAAGCTGGGTCTCAACCAGCAGGACGTTGGCTTGCTGCTCGGCATTGCGGTGTTCGTCGCCACCCTGCTCTCCCTGTATGGCGGCTACATCATCGATCGCTTCGTGATTCTCTCGATGGCGTCCAGCGCTGTCGGCCTGGTGTTGCTGACCTTTGCTGAAAACCTCTACCTGACGACCATCACCCTGATCGTCACCGAAACCGCTTCATCGCTGTTCCTCATCGGTTCGAAAGCGATCCTCAGCGACAACCTCCCGGTGGGTCAACGCGCCAAGGCGTTTTCCCTGAGCTATACGCTGACCAACATTGGCTACGCTGTCGGGCCGATGCTCGGTGTGCTGATTGCCGGGGCCTTCACCAGTGCCCCCTTCCTGATCGCTGCGGCCATCGCTTTTTTCAGTATTTTCCTGATGACCGGGATCGCGAAGGACCCGGCGCGCTCGCCTGTCGGCGGCCAGGGGCAGAGTTTCCTCAAAACCCTGATCACCCTGAAAAACGACCGCACCCTGATCCTGTTCACCGCCGGCTGCCTGCTCAGACGATTTACCTTTTACCTGTCGCAGTACCTGCTGGTGACCAGCAATCCCCAACACACCATGGAAATCATGGCCGCCCTGCTCGCCTGCAACGCCATCAGTGTGATCTTGCTGCAATACCAGATCGGGCGTTTTCTCAAGCGCGAGCAACTGCGTCAGTGGATCGTGGCCGGCACCGGCCTGTTCATCCTCGGGCTGATCGGTTTCAGCCTGGCGGGCAGCCTGGTGAGCTGGTGCGTGGCGATGTTCATCTTCACCCTCGGTGAAATCATCATTTACCCGGCCGAGTTTCTCTTCGTCGACACCCTGGCACCGGAAGAACTGCGGGGCAGCTACTACGGCGCGCAAAACCTTGCTGCCCTTGGCGGTGCGTTGAGCCCGGTGATTTGCGGCTTCTTGCTGATGCAAACCCCGGCGCCGACGATGTTTTATGCCTTGAGTGCACTCGCGGCCTTGGGTGGTTTGCTGTGCTACACAAGCGGTCGACGGAGCAAATTACAGCAAAATTAATGCACTGAAAGCTCATTAATATGAATTTGTCAGTAGCCGGATTGGACGGCACACTGTGCGCGTTCCTCCCCCAACAGTTGGAACAACTTCAAGGGCTTTCTGGGTTCCCCAGCCAAGCCCTTTTTTTGGCCTCGATTTTTCTGCCGGAGTCTTTTCGAAATGCTTGCTCGCTGGTTGCCCGCCGCCGTCAACACCCGCCCCACCGAATGGAGCCGCGCCGCCATCGGCATGGCCCTGGGGACACTGATGAGCGTGTGGCTCTGTAGCCAGGTGTTCGGCATTGAGGTGGCCCAGCACCTGATCGGCCCGCTGGGGGCGTCGGCGGTGCTGTTGTTTGCCGTGTCGTCGGGCGCGCTCGCCCAGCCCTGGTCGATTCTCGGTGGTTACTTGAGCGCCGGTGTGATTGCCCTGCTGGTGGCCCATGTGTTGGGCCGGACCCTGGGTAGCGCTTGCCTGGCGGCGGGCATGGCGTTGATCCTGATGTGCTGGCTGCGGTGCCTGCATCCACCGGCCGGTGCGTTGGCCCTGACCCTGGTGCTGGCCGATCCGGCAACCATTGCCATGGACTGGCAAGCCATTGGACCGGTGATGCTCAGCGCGGCGACGATGTTGCTGTGCGCCCTGACCTACAACAACCTGACCCGCGTCCGTTACCCCAAGAGCGCAAGCGAGTCCGTCGCCAGGATTCCTGCCGATCACCCGCCAGTCGACCGTCAGGCCATCACTGCCGAAGACCTGAAACTGGCGTTGGCCGACATGGAAGCGTTCTATGACGTGACTCCCGAAGACCTCGAACAGTTGATCCAGGCCAGCGAACTGCACGCCAAACGCCGCAGCGTTGGCGAAGTGCTCGCCCCACGACTGTAAGTCGCTGTTTTGGAGGTTCTTTTGCCGTGGCCGGGCGGTTCTGGCATCCTGCGCCTCCATTTTCTGACCCGGCCCGCCTTCTGGCACGCAAACCACCATGACCGCCTCCGAAAAAGCCCCCGCTCCACGCCACAGCGACCTGATCTACGGCCTCGATGACCGCCCGCATCTGACCGCTACCGTCTTTGCCGCCCTGCAACACGTGCTGGCAAGTTTCGTCGGCATCATCACCCCAACCCTGATCATGGGCAGCGCCTTGGGCCTGCAAAGCGAAATTCCTTACCTGATCAGCATGGCGCTGTTCGTTTCCGGCCTGGGCACCTTCGTGCAGGCGCGGCGCTTCGGCCCTGTGGGCTCTGGCCTGTTGTGCCTGCAAGGCACCAGTTTCTCGTTCATCAGTGTGATTCTCAGCGCCGGCTTCATGGTCAAGGCTCGTGGTGGCAGTACCGATGAGATTCTCTCGACCATCTTCGGTGTGTGCTTTTTTGCCGCATTCATCGAGGTGGTGTTGAGCCAGTTCATCGGCAAATTGCGCATGCTGATCACCCCGGTGGTGACCGGCACCATCATCACGCTGATGGGTTTGTCGCTGATCAAGGTGGCGATGACCGACATCGCCGGCGGCTTCGGCGCCCCGGATCTGGGGGCGGCCAGCCACCTGGCCCTGGCGGCGCTGGTGCTGGGAACCATCGTGGTGTTGAACCGGGTGGATGTGCCGTTTCTACGCCTGGGGGCGATTGTCATCGGCCTGACCCTGGGCTACGGGGTGGCATGGCTCATGGGCCAGGTGGATTTCAACAGCCTGCCCGAAGTGCCGCTGATGAGCGTACCGGTGCCGTTCAAGTACGGGTTCTCCTTCGATTGGGTGGCGTTCATTCCGGTGGCGGTGATTTTCCTCGTGTCGCCGTTGGAGGCCGCCGGTGACCTCACCGCCAACTCGATGATCTCCCGGCAACCGGTCAAAGGCCCGCTGTACATTCGCCGGATCAAGTCCGGCCTGCTCGCCGATGGCCTCAACTCGGCCATGGAGCATGCCGATGGTGACCTTCGCCCAGAACAACGGGGTGATCCAGCTCACCGGCGTGGCCAGCCGCTACGTGGCGTTTTTCATTGCCGGATTGCTGGTGGTGCTTGGCCTGTTCCCGATGATCGGCGCGGTACTGCAACTGATGCCGAAACCCGTGCTCGGTGGCGCGGAACTGGTGATGTTCGGCACCGTCGCCGTGGCCGGGATCAAGATTCTCGCCGAAGCCGGTCTGCATCGGCGCAACATGCTGATCGTGGCGATTTCCATCGGCATGGGCCTGGGCGTGGCCGCGGTGCCGGAAGTCTTGCGTGAACTGCCCAAGGCCCTGCACAACATTTTCGAATCGCCCATCACCGTCGGCGCGCTGTGCGCTATCGTTCTTAATATCTTCCTGCCCGAGGAGTTCATCGAGCTGGAGGAGGACGAATTCGATCCGGAAGCCTCCGTGCTTCAGGTGATGCAGAACCCCGATGTGACCGCCAGGGATGAACCCGCCAAGGCTGCGGTGGTTGCACAGTCGAACCACTAGACGGGCTCAAGGGCTGAGCCGCTGGTGGTTCAGCCTTTTTTCAGATGAGAGCACGTCGATGCGCAGCCTCCACGCGGTCCTGGTTTCCCTCCTGCTCTGTCTGAGCGCCTGTTCCTCGCTGCCCAATCGAGACCCGTTGAAAATCAACGTCGTGGATGTCCTACCCCTGCAAGGCGAAGGCATGGAAGTGCGCTTTGCCGTGAGAATCCGCGTGCAGAACCCCAATGACTACACCCTCACCTACAGCGGCGTTGCCCTGGACCTGGACATCAACGGCCAGCCCTTCGCCTCTGGCGTCACCGATGAGAGGGGTACGATCGGGCGCTTTTCCGACACCATCGTCAGCGTACCGGTCAGCGTTTCGGCGTTTTCGGTGATCCGCCAGACCTATGGCATCAGCCAGATGGAAACCCTCAACAACATGCCTTATGTCCTGCGCGGCAAGCTCTCGGGTGGGGTGTTCAACACGAAGCGCTTCGTGGACAGTGGCACGCTCAATCTGCCTGAACCAACCACTGGCAGCCGTTAAACGCCTTGGATGAAATGGCTGTTGCGCTGCGAAATTCACTCGGTGTCATTGAGAATCAGGCTGCGGTAATGCCCCGGATTTGACCCCGACCATTTGCGAAACGCCTTGTAGAACGAACTGACGTCAGCGAAACCGAGCCGCGTGGCGATCTCGCTGAAGCTGATCATGGGTTCTGCGAGCCAGACAATCGCCAACTCCTTGCGCACGCCGTCCTTGAGGCCTTGATAGGTTTGCCCTTCTTCGGCCAGTCGGCGGCGCAAAGTTGAAGCAGATATGCACAGGCGTTGCGCCAGGGCTTCGGTTTCCGGCCAGTGTTCGGCCGGCAGGTGGCGCAGGTCGTGTTTGATGCGGCTGGCCAGGCTCTGCGGATCTCGGTACTTCACCAGAATGTTCGCCGGCGCACGGGCCAGGAATCGCTCGAGTTCTTCAGGGCTGCGTTTGATGGGCAGGTCCAGGCAATCGGCGGAGAAAATCATCCGGGTGCGTGGGCGGTCGAAGCGCAGGTTCTCGGAAAACATCACCTGATAGTCATCGCAGAAATCCGGCCTGGAACAGCGCAGTTCGATGGCAAGGATCGGAATCCGCCGTCCTGCCAGCCAGCAGGCAACGCCGTGCACGATCATCCAGTAAGTGAAATAAGTGAAGGCCCGGCGCGGGTCTTTGTCGTCCTCCAGCAGGACGATTTCCGCCAGGCTTTGCTGACGTACCAACTGCGCCGGCAAGTATTCGAGGATCAACGACAGAAACGCCAGGCCGCAGGCCACTCCCGCCGCCACGTTGGGCTGGAGCATGGCGCTGCGACACAGGAACGCAAAGCTGCCGGATTTGAGTTTGCGTGGGTCCATGCCAAAGAACTCATCATCCCCGCGCCGTGCCAGCAACCGCCACAGGCGCGCATAAGCCGTGGCCGGAACGCGGGCTTCGCTGCTGCCCAACAGTTGCGGGTCGATGCCGACCTTGATCAACACCTCATCCGTGGCGATTCCTGGCGCGCAGCTTTGCAACAGTGCTTCACGCACCAGTTGAATGGAGATGGTGTCTTTTTCCGACATGGGTCGCGGCAAGCCCTGTTCTTGTTCGAGTGGGGGGCATATTAGCTGAAACAGTATCCCTGTTGATTGATCCACCGCTATCGCGAGCAAGCTCGCTCCCACACTGGATCTGCGTTGTTCACAAATGCTGTGAACACCCGGATTCCTGTGGGAGCGAGCTTGCTCGCGATAGCATTTCTGAATTCACAGAATGCGGTAGAGCAACCGTTCGATCCGCACACGACTCACGCGCTTGAGGAACTTGGCCACGCCCGCCGGATATTCCGCCAGGGTTTCCAGGTTTTGGAAGTGCTCGATTCGCCGGGTGTGCTGGAAGATTTCCGCCAACTCTTTGCCACGCGGTTCCAGCAGTTCGCCATGGGGATCATCGAGCAACAAGGCGTTTTCCAGATCGAGTCGAAACGCCCGCGGGTTGAGGTTGTTACCGGTCAGCAAGGTATAGCGCCGGTCGATCCACATGCCCTTGAGGTGGTAGGTGTTGTCACCGTCACGCCACAGATGCAGGTTCAACTGCCCGCTGTCGATGTTGCGCTGATGACGCTTGGCAAACCGGCGCAAGCTGATTTCGTACAGGTACGGCAGCGCCGAAATGACCCGGAATGGTTCGCTCGGCGGAATGTAGAAGTCGTTGGCCGTCTTGTCGCCGACCACAATGTCGATCTTCACCCCGCGGGCCAGGGCGCGGTTGATCTCTCGGATGATCGCCAGCGGCAGGTTGAAGTACGGTGTGCAAATGGTCAGTTGCTGCTGGGCGCTGGCGATCAGCTCGCAGATCACCCGGTTCAGCGGATTGTTCTTGCCGACGCCAAGCAGCGGGCTGACGGACAAACCGGTCCTGTCAGTGGTGCCCTGCGTAGTGTCGTACGCCGCGTGCTTGAGACGGCTGCGCAGGTCACCGATGTCATTGCGCAGGCTGCGGGTGGTCGGCAGGTTTGGCAGGTCGAGGCGGTGCACCGCTTTGGAAGCCACCAGGCCGTGCTGCACCAGGTGCTGCATCGAATCGGCCAGATCACGATTGTGCAGCAGGTGATAGCGGTCGTAGCGGTACTTGTCGAACTTGTGCAGATACACGTTGTTCAGGCTCGCACCGCTGTAGATCACGCAGTCATCGATCACGAAGCCTTTAAGGTGCAACACACCGAACAGTTCGCGGGTTTGTACCGGGACGCCGTAGATCGGCACTTCGCTGGCATGGGTGCGGGTCATTTCCTGATACCAGGCGGAGTTGCCCGGTTGCTTGCCGGCACCGATCAGGCCGCGCTGGGCGCGCAGCCAGTCGACGACCACCACCACGTCCAGTTCCGGACGCGCCAGTTTGGCGGCGTGCAAGGCATCGAGAATTTCCTGGCCGGCTTCATCCTGTTGCAGGTACAGCGCAACGATGTAGATGCGCCGGGTCGCGCTGGCGATTTTCTCCAGCAGGCAACGACGGAATTCGGCAGCGCCGCAAAGGACGCCAACGGCATCGGCCGTCAGCGGAAAACTGCGCAACTTGGGCAGCAGGGAGCGTTTGAAAAGCGACGGCATAGGGCTCGCAATGGGTCGAATCCGAAGAATCCAAGAGCTTACACCATCGATGGGTTCGGGTCTTGTTACTGTCTGTAATGCCCTCTTCGCGAGCAAGCTCCCACAGGGGACCGCATTTCAAATGTGGGAGCGGGCTTGCTCGCGAAGGCAATTTGTCAGGCGGTGCAAAAACAAATTGACCAAGGAGAACGATCGTTCTACTGTTTGCATCATGAACGAAATCACTAGCAACGACACACGCGACATCATTCTGGATGTCACCGAAAAGTTGATCTACAAAAGTGGCATAGCCGCCACTGGCATGGATCTTCTGGTGAAAACCGCCGGCGTCTCCAGAAAAAGTATCTACCGCTACTTCGCCAACAAGGACGAACTGGTGGTGGCCGCCCTGCAACGCCGGGATCAGCGCTGGATGCACTGGTACAAAGGCGCAGTCGGCCAGGCAAAAACCCCGGCCGAGCGACTGCTCAACCTGTTTACCGTACTCAAATCGTGGTTCGCCTCCGAAGGTTTCCGAGGCTGCGCGTTCATCAACACCAGTGGCGAAACCGGCGACCCGCGAGACCCGGTGCGCCTGCTCGCCAAAGAGCATAAACAGAAGCTGCTCGACTACGTGTGCGAGCTGTGTACCGAACATGGCGCCGAGGATCCGCAACTGCTGGCCAAACAGCTGCTGATCCTGATCGACGGTGCCATTACCGTGGCGCTTGTCATGGGTGATCACAGTGCCGCCGATAATGCGCAATGCATGGCGCG